>Ga0302347_1004056_pt1 | contig 12108 bp, 9 predicted proteins | sample PhyWR1_FD_202178 | JGI IMG/M metagenome (GOLD analysis project Ga0302347, IMG submission 202178) | Leaf surface microbial communities from wheat plants in UC Gill Tract Community Farm, Albany, California, United States - DLSL W.R1 (v2)... | ecosystem: Host-associated > Plants > Phyllosphere >...
ATTACCACGGCTTTGACCACCGAGATAATCACGTCGATCACTTCAGGCGTAAACCAGGTCATTGGGCTGCCTCCTGCAAACCGTCAACGGTAAGGCCAAAGATCGCTGGCGGGATACCGGCCAGGCCGGCTGGCAGTGCCACCAGACCTGCACCCAGCTCTTCATTGATACGCAGTGGCAGACGCAGGGTCACACCGGCAACATTGAGGCTGAGCAGGGCGCCATCGTTGACCCCCAGGCGGTCGGCTTCGGACTTGGCCAGTGCGATGTAGGCGGCTGGAATGCGTTCCTGAACCGGCGCGGCTTTGGAAGAGTTCTCTTCGCTGCCCAGCAGGTGGAAGAACGGCACGACTTGCCAGGTGCCGCGAGCCGGGTTGAATGCACCCGGGATGTTGGCGAACCAGCTCAGCGAATCACCTGTGCTTTCGATCAGGCGGGTGCCCGGGTCGCCAGCGCGGATATGACCACCCACTTCGTCCTGGAACTTGTTCCACGCTTGTGGCGAGTTCCAGCCCGGCGACCAGGCGAACGGCACTTGCTGGCGCGGTTCAACGGAGCCCGAGTAACCTTCCATGGAGAAGGCGAACGCGGTGTCCGGGTCTTGCGGGGTGCGCGGTTCGTGCACGCTGATGTTGGCGCGCATGGCAGTACGGCCGCTGTAGCGCAGCGGTTCGCGGGCCAGCTTCATGCCTTTGATGCGGAACGCTGCAGACGGCGCGGCATCAACGATGCGTGCCAGAGCCGGTGTGCTTGCAGCAGTGGCTTGCGTGACGTGGTCGAGCAAGGTCCAGTCAACCGGCTTGTTCAGCAGGGTGCTGCGCAGGGCATGCAACCAGCGCCAGCCTTCGTGAACCAGGATGCTGGCATCCAGGTAAGTCGGGTCGAATACCTGGAAGAAGCGCTGCGCGCGGCCTTCCTGGCTGACCAGAGTACCGTCGCCTTCAGCGAAGCTGGCCGCCGGCAGTACCAGATCGGCACGGTCGGTGGTCGCAGTCTTCTGGTGGTCAGCAACGATCACCACTTTGGCAGCGTCCAGCGCAGCGTTGACCTTGACAGCGTCAACCCGGGTGAACAGGTCGTTTTCCAGTACCACGATGGCGTCGGCTTTACCGTCGATCACCGCTTGCAGGGCTGCGTCTACCGATTCGCCGCCGAGCATGGCCAGGCCGAGGCTGTTGGCTTCCGGCACGACGAGGCTGATGGAACCGGCTTTTTCACGCAGGTGCAGGGCTTTGGCTATGTTGCCTGCTGCTTCGATCAGGGCCTTGGAGCCCAGGGAAGTACCGGCAATGATCAATGGGCGTTTGGCCGCGAGCAGGGCGTCGGCGATGCGCTTGGCCAGCTCCAGTGCTTCAGCGTCCAGGCCGGCAACGGCAGGGGCGCTGGCATCGATGGCGTGAGCCACGGCGAAACCGATACGGGCCAGGTCATCCGGCGCAGCGTGTACGCATTCTTCAGCCACGTCGTCGAGCTTGGTTTCAGCCAGGGTCGCGATAAACAGCGGGTTCAGCGCGTGCTGACCGATGTTTTTCACTGCGGCGTCGAGCCACGGCTGAACGCGCATGGCGTCGGCCATTTCCTCGGCCTTGCCCTTGGTCGATTGACGTACCGACAGCGCCATACGGGCGGCGGTCTGGGTCAGGTCTTCACCGAGCACAAACACGGCGTCGTGATCTTCGATCTCGCGCATGTTCGGCACGGGCAGCGGGCTGTCCTTGAGAACTTGCAGCACCAGGCGGATGCGTTCCAGTTCACCGGCTTCGATGCCCGAGTAGAAGTGCTCGGCACCCACCAGCTCACGCAGCGCATAGTTGCTTTCGAGGCTGGCACGTGGCGAACCGATACCGACGATATTGCGCCCGCGCAACAGGTCAGCGGCTTTATCCAGCGCGTTGTCCAGGCTCAGCTTGGTGCCGTCGGCCAGCAAAGGCTGACGTGGACGGTCGGTGCGGTTGACGTAGCCATAGCCGAAACGGCCACGGTCGCACAGGAAGTACTGGTTGACCGAACCGTTGAAGCGGTTTTCGATACGGCGCAGTTCGCCATAGCGTTCGCCCGGGCTGATGTTGCAGCCGCTGGAGCAACCGTGGCAGATGCTCGGTGCAAACTGCATGTCCCACTTGCGGTTGTAGCGCTCGGAGTGGGTTTTGTCGGTAAACACGCCAGTCGGGCAGACTTCGGTGAGGTTGCCCGAGAACTCGCTTTCGAGCACGCCATCTTCTACGCGACCGAAGTACACGTTGTCGTGGGCACCGAAAACGCCCAGGTCAGTGCCGCCCGCGTAGTCTTTATAGAAGCGCACGCAGCGATAGCAAGCGATGCAGCGGTTCATTTCGTGGGAAATGAACGGGCCCAGTTGCTGGTTCTGGTGGGTGCGCTTGGTGAAGCGATAACGGCGCTCGTTGTGGCCGGTCATCACGGTCATGTCTTGCAGATGGCAGTGACCGCCTTCTTCGCACACAGGGCAGTCGTGCGGGTGGTTGGTCATCAGCCATTCAACAACGCTGGCGCGAAACACTTTCGCTTCTTCGTCGTCGATGGAAATCCAGCTACCGTCGGTGGCCGGGGTCATGCATGACATGACGATACGACCACGCTTGTCGTTCTCGTCGGTGTACTGCTTGACGGCGCATTGGCGGCAGGCGCCAACACTGCCCAGGGCAGGGTGCCAGCAGAAATACGGGATATCGAGGCCCAGCGACAGACATGCCTGTAACAGGTTGTCTGCCCCATCGACTTCGAGATCTTTGCCGTCTACGTGGATAGTGGCCATGGTTCAAAGGTCTTCGTTGGCCCGGTGTCAGCGGGCGTGGCTAATGGAATCTTGTTATGCGTTCGAAGCAACCCAGCCTTACGGCGTTATCGAACGATCAGAAGGGGGCACGGACCCCCTTCATTCAGAGCGTTACGCGCCGATAACAATCGGGCGTGCCAGAGGTGGAACACCGGGTTTTGCTTGCGCAATACCGGCTTCGAACTCTGGACGGAAGTACTTGATCGCGCTGCCCAACGGTTCCACGGCGCCCGGTGCGTGAGCACAGAACGTCTTGCCAGGGCCGAGGAAACCGACCAGACCCAGCAGGGTCTCGATATCGCCAGGCTGACCTTCGCCGTGTTCGATCGCCATCAGCAGCTTGACGCTCCACGGCAGACCATCACGGCAAGGGGTGCAGAAACCGCACGATTCACGGGCAAAGAACTGTTCCATGTTGCGCAGCAAGGAGACCATGTTGACGCTGTCGTCCACGGCCATGGCCAGGCCAGTACCCATACGGGTGCCAACCTTGGCGATGCCGCCGGCATACATTTGTGCGTCCAGGTGCTCGGGCAACAGGAAGCCGGTACCGGCGCCGCCTGGCTGCCAGCACTTGAGCTTGAAGCCGTCGCGCATGCCGCCGGCGTAGTCTTCGAACAGCTCGCGAGCGGTCACGCCGAATGGCAGTTCCCACAGGCCAGGGTTCTTCACTTTGCCGGAGAAGCCCATCAGCTTGGTGCCGTGGTCTTCGCTGCCTTCGCGGGCGAGGGATTTGTACCAGTCAACGCCGTTGCCGATGATGGCCGGTACGTTGCACAGGGTTTCCACGTTGTTCACGCAGGTCGGCTTCCCCCATACGCCCACAGCGGCCGGGAACGGCGGCTTGGAGCGCGGGTTGGCGCGACGGCCTTCGAGTGAGTTGATCAGTGCGGTTTCTTCACCGCAGATGTAACGCCCGGCGCCGGTGTGCACGAACAGTTCGAAGTCGAAACCCGAACCGAGGATATTCTTGCCCAGCAGGCCTGCTGCCTTGGCTTCTTCGACGGCACGGCGCAGATGCACCGCTGCAGTGGTGTATTCGCCACGCAGGAAGATATAGCCACGGTAGGTTTTCAGTGCGCGGGCACTGATCAGCATGCCTTCGATCAGCAGATGGGGCAGTTGCTCCATCAGCATGCGGTCTTTCCAGGTGTTGGGCTCCATTTCATCGGCGTTACACAACAGGTAACGGATGTTCATGGATTCGTCTTTGGGCATCAGCCCCCACTTCACGCCCGTGGGGAAACCGGCACCGCCGCGACCCTTGAGGCCGGCGTCTTTCACGGTCTGGACGATATCGTCCTGGGCCATGTCGGCGAAGGCTTTGCGCGCGGCAGCGTAGCCGTCTTTGGCCTGGTACTCGTCAAGCCATACCGGCTCGCCGTCGTCACGCAGACGCCAGGTCAGAGGGTGGGTTTCTGCCGAACGCTTGATCAGGTTGGCAGGGCCGAAGGAAGTCAGGCTCATGGGTAGGCCTCCAGCAACGTGGCGACGCCAGCAGGCTGCACGTCACCGAATGTGTCGTCGTCGATCATCAACGCCGGCGCCTTGTCGCAGTTACCCAGGCAGCACACTGGCAGCAGCGTGAAGCGGCCGTCTGCAGTGGTCTGGCCCAGGCCGATGCCCAGCTTGTTCTGGATTTCGCCGACCACGGACTCGTGGCCACCGATGTAGCAGACCATGCTGTCGCACACGCGAATGATGTGACGGCCGACCGGCTGGCGGAAGATCTGGCTGTAGAACGTGGCCACGCCTTCAACGTCGCTGGCAGGAATGCCCAGCAGTTCGCCGATGGCGTAAATCGCGCCGTCCGGCACCCAGCCGCGTTCCTTCTGAACGATCTTCAGGGCCTCGATCGACGCTGCGCGTGGATCTTCGTAATGATGCATCTCGTGCTCGATGGCCGAGCGCTCGGTTTCGCTCAGGGCGAAACGGTCTGTCTGGATAAGCGTGCTGTTCATGCTTAGCGGTCCACGTCGGCCATAACGAAATCGATACTACCCAGGTACGCAATCAAGTCCGCGACCATTTCACCTTTGATCACCGAAGGGATCTGTTGCAGGTGCGGGAAGCTTGGGGTGCGAATCCGGGTGCGGTAGCTCATGGTGCCGCCATCGCTCGTCAGGTAATAACTGTTGATGCCCTTGGTCGCTTCGATCATCTGGAAGGATTCGTTGGCCGGCATCACCGGGCCCCACGAAACTTGCAGGAAGTGCGTGATCAAGGTCTCGATATGCTGCAGCGTGCGTTCTTTAGGCGGCGGCGTGGTCAGCGGGTGATCCGCCTTGTACGGGCCGGCCGGCATGTTGCGCATGCACTGCTCGATGATTTTCAGGCTCTGACGCATTTCTTCGACGCGCACGATGCAACGATCGTAGGCATCGCCGTTGGCTGCCAGCGGGACTTCGAATTCGAAGTTCTCGTAGCCGGAGTACGGGCGCGCCTTGCGGATATCGAAATCACAACCGGTGGAGCGCAGGCCGGCACCGGTGACGCCCCATTCCAGGGCCTCTTTGGTGTTGTAGGCGGCAACGCCGATGGTACGACCACGCAGGATGCTGTTGTCCAAAGCGGCTTTCTGGTACTCGTCCAGGCGCTTGGGCATCCAGTCGAGGAATTCCTTGACCAGGCGGTCCCAGCCGTTCGGCAGGTCGTGGGCCACGCCGCCGATGCGGTACCAGGCCGGGTGCAGACGGAAGCCGGTGATGGCCTCGATCACCTTGTAAGCGCGCTGACGGTCGGTGAACGTGAAGAACACCGGGGTCATGGCGCCCACGTCCTGGATATAGGTACCCAGGAACAACAGGTGGCTGGTGATACGGAAGAATTCGGCCATCATGATGCGGATGGTGTCGACGCGGTCCGGTACCTTGATGCCCGCGAGCTTCTCGACCGAGAGCACGTACGGCAGGTTGTTCATCACGCCGCCGAGGTAATCGATACGGTCGGTGTACGGGATGAAACTGTGCCAGGACTGGCGCTCTGCCATTTTTTCGGCACCACGGTGGTGGTAGCCGACGTCTGGCACGCAATCGACGATTTCTTCACCGTCCAGTTGCAGGATGATCCGGAAAGCACCGTGAGCCGAAGGGTGGTTCGGGCCCAGGTTGAGGAACATGTAGTCCTCGTTTTCGCCGGAGCGCTTCATGCCCCAGTCTTCTGGACGGAAACGTGCGGCTTCCTCTTCCAGCTGCACCTTGGCCAGGGTCAGGCTGTACGGGTCGAACTCGGTGGCGCGGGCCGGGAAGTCCTTGCGCAGCGGGTGACCTTCCCAGGTTGGCGGCATCATGATGCGCGACAGGTGCGGGTGACCTTTGAAGTCGATGCCGAACATGTCCCAGACTTCACGCTCGTACCAGTTGGCGTTCGGCCAGATACCGGTCACGGTAGGGACGCTCAGGTCTTTTTCGGACAGGGCCACCTTGATCATGACGTCGCTGTTACGTTCCAGCGACATCAGGTGATAGAAGACGGTGAAGTCTGCACCCGATGGCAGGCCCTGACGCTTGGTGCGCAGACGTTCGTCCACGCCGTGCAGGTCATAGAGCATGACGTAGGGTTTTGGCAGGTTGCGCAGGAAGGTCAGTACTTCGACCAGTTTTGCGCGGTTAACCCAAAGCACCGGCATGCCGGTGCGCGTGGCCTGGGCGGTGAACGCCTCCGGGCCAAAACGGGTGTTGAGTTCGACAACCACATCTTGGTCGTCAGCCTTGTAAGGCGGGATGTACAGAGCGGAGCCTGTAGTCATGGTTTTTTATCGCTTTCGGTCAACGTAAAGAATGAAGCCAGTGATTCGTTCTATTGATTAGAAACGGCGCTGGATCACACTTCGTCGGGGCTGCGCAGGTTGGTTACCTGAATACGCTGTTCGCGGCGCTGTTCCTTTTGCGATGGCATCTCGGCGCGATAAACGCCTTGTTCGCCAACGACCCAGGAAAGTGGGCGACGCTCCTGGCCAATCGACTCTTGCAAGAGCATCAAGCCCTGCAGAAAAGCCTCTGGGCGGGGTGGGCAGCCTGGCACGTAAACGTCCACGGGCAGGAACTTGTCGACCCCTTGAACCACGGAGTAGATGTCGTACATGCCACCGGAGTTGGCGCAAGAACCCATGGAGATAACCCATTTCGGTTCAAGCATTTGCTCATAGAGACGCTGAATGATCGGCGCCATCTTGATGAAGCAGGTACCGGCAATAACCATGAAATCCGCCTGACGCGGCGATGCCCGGATAACTTCGGCGCCAAAGCGCGCGATATCGTGGGGCGCCGTGAAGGCGGTGGTCATTTCCACGTAGCAGCACGACAGGCCGAAGTTGTACGGCCACAGAGAGTTTTTACGCCCCCAGTTGACCGTGCCGTTCAGCACGTCTTCGAGCTTGCCCATGAAGATGTTTTTGTGGACTTGATCTTCTAACGGATCGGCAACGGTTTCCCGTGTGCCGATCGGGTATTGCTCGTTAGGAGCATCCGGGTCGATCCTGGTGAGTTCGTATTGCATTGCCAAAGCCTCATTGTTTCAGCTTGGCCTGCCGCTTACGACGAGCTTCCGGTGCCCAATCAAGAGCACCCACCCGAAATAGGTAGACAAGGCCTGCCAACAGAATTGCTATGAAAACGAGAGCTTCGACGAATCCGGTCCAGCCGCTTTCGCGAACAGACACAGACCATGCAAAGAGAAAGAGGGCTTCAATATCGAAGATCACGAACAGCATCGCGACCAGATAGAATTTGGCTGAGAGCCGCAAGCGGGCGCCACCGGTAGGTAGCATGCCGGACTCGAACGGTTCGTTTTTGCTGCGTCCCCAGGCTTTTGACCCGAGAAGGCTGGAAACACCGAGCATGAAGGCGCAAAGGCCGACAACACCGAGAAGGAAAATGGCAAAGCCCCAGTTGTGGGCTATGAGTCCTGTCGCTTCGGGCATGCTGGTAATCCTTAACAGAGAGCAAAGGTCTCTGAGCTTAAAAAAGAAATAAAGCAGTGACGATATGTCGCAGCGCTATTGATGGCCGGGATTTTATGGCTAAACACCCGGCAAGTAAATTTTCTAAGATGAATTAATTCAATCCTTTAGTGGTAGAGACATCCATAAAGACTGTCCAGGCCACGTTGTACGGGCATTGCAGCGTGTTTTGGTGATTATGTTTGGTGGGGCAACCAATCAACAAAATCAACTCTAAATGATAATTAATATCGTTTAAGCGCTTGTCAGTGAGGACTCCGCTGCGGGGGTGTGTGGAAGTTGGCTTATATATGTACCGGATGCAAGTTCCGGACTTGGCTTTTTACCTGATTCTTGTTTCCGGGTATGGACCTGGATCAGTTTTTCGTCGATTCAAAAGGTGACGCTGCATGGGCTCGGTGCAGGTGCTGGCTTGCCAGTGACGCTGTCGTGCCGCAAGGAGGCATTGAGGCTGTCGCCGGCCAGCCAGCTTCTGCGGATTAATGGTCAGCAAAAAAAAGCCCCGAACCAGTCGGGGCGTCATGTTCAAGGCATTGCGTGTTTTTCTCGGCAGGTCAGGCAATGTCCCTGTTTCGTTTTTCGGCTGGCAATCAGTGGAACTGTTCTTCTTCAGTAGACCCGGTGAGGGCGGTTACTGAGGACGAGCCGCCTTGAATCACGGTGGTCATGTCGTCGAAGTAGCCAGTGCCCACTTCCTGCTGGTGCGCCACAAAGGTGTAGCCTTTGGCGGCGTCAGCGAACTCCTGCTCCTGCAGCTTCACGTAGGCGGTCATGTCGTTGCGGGCATAGTCGTGTGCCAGGTTGAACATGCTGTGCCACATGTTGTGGATGCCGGCCAGGGTGATGAACTGGTGCTTGTAGCCCATGGCTGACAGTTCGCGCTGGAACTTGGCGATGGTCGCGTCGTCCAGGTTCTTCTTCCAGTTGAAGGACGGCGAGCAGTTGTACGACAGCAGCTGGTCCGGATATTCCTTTTTGATCGCTTCGGCAAAGCGACGGGCTTCGTCCAGATCCGGTTTGGCAGTCTCGCACCAGATCAGATCGGCATACGGTGCGTAAGCCAGACCGCGGGCGATAGCCTGGTCCAGGCCGGCACGTACTTTGTAGAAGCCTTCCTTGGTTCGCTCGCCGGTGACGAATGGCTGGTCGTACGGGTCGCAGTCAGAGGTCAGCAGATCTGCTGCGTTGGCGTCGGTGCGGGCCAGGATGATGGTCGGTGTGCCGGCAACGTCTGCAGCCAGACGGGCTGCGGTCAGTTTTTGCACGGCTTCCTGGGTAGGCACCAGAACCTTGCCGCCCATGTGTCCGCATTTTTTAACCGAGGCCAGCTGGTCTTCGAAGTGAACGCCGGCGGCGCCTGCTTCGATCATGCTCTTCATCAGTTCGTAAGCATTCAGCACGCCGCCGAAACCGGCTTCGGCGTCAGCCACGATCGGTGCGAAGTAGTCGATGTAACCCTGGTCGCCCGGGTTTTTGCCAGCTTTCCACTGGATCTGGTCGGCGCGACGGAATGAGTTGTTGATGCGCTTGACCACGGTTGGGACCGAGTCCACCGGGTACAGCGACTGATCGGGGTACATGGATTCAGCAGAGTTGTTGTCTGCTGCCACTTGCCAGCCCGACAGGTAGATAGCCTGGATGCCGGCCTTGACCTGTTGTACTGCCTGGCCCCCGGTCAGGGCGCCCATGCAGTTGACGAAATCTTTCTCGGGACGGAAGGACGGGTGTGCGCCCTGTGTCACCAGTTTCCACAGCTTGTCAGCGCCCATTTTTGCGAAGGTGTGCTCGGGTTGAACCGAGCCGCGCAGGCGGACCACGTCAGCAGCGGAGTAATCGCGAGTCACGCCTTTCCAGCGTGGATTTTCGGCCCAGTCTTTTTCAAGGGCTGCAATTTGCTGTTCGCGTGTCAGTGCCATGGAGATAAACCTCGTCGCATAGGTCTGGGTTGAAAAGTAGTTGCTCCACCAGGCACACAACAATGTTGTTAAGCGTGAATGGCTACTCGCTACAGACTCAGAGCCATTTGGGGGCCTCTGATCAGCGGGAGCGGGGCCATCATGCCTCTGCATTTTTACGTCGTCAAATGTTTTGTAGTGCTTTTTTCAAGGCACTACATAATTGCCGAAAAAACGACTTGCCGGTCAGTTTCGGGCCTTTTAGTCGAGAGCGTCTACTTTGACCCGCAAGGTCATGTCATCCGTTCCCTGGGTAGAGTAGGTGCGGGTTCCAGCCTGCTGGCCGGCCATATTCCGGCTATTGCTGCCGGCGAGGGTGATCCACTGACCCAGCGGGCCGCTGACTTGTGTGTCGGTATTTTGAATGTTCACTACATCCGGCTGTTCCTGGCTCATGCGGTCGCGGTTGGCGTTGATCGCCAGGTGTACCGTTTCACCTGTGACAGTGGCGGTCACGTAGAAACCCCGGGTGACATCCCGGTATTCGGTTTGCGTCAGCAGTCGTCCATACGCGTCTGTCTGCGTGCTGGTGAGTGGCACGCTCTGGCCGCTCTGGATAAACGCAGGCACCCCTTCGGTGGCCTGGATCTGCTGGGTGCCGCCATTGCGACTGGCCGTGCTGATTACCCGTGTTGAGCTGCTGGCGTCAGGCAGGTTGTTGTCGCTGGTATCCACGGTGATCAGCAGGCGCCTGGCTGGCTTGTCGAGTTGCGCAAGCAGGTCTTCGAGGTTTTTGATTTTTGAGGCAGAGGCCTCGACGATCAATTGATTGCCGTAGGCGCTGACTTTGCCGTTTTTACCGATAAAGTTCTGTGCGATGGGCAGCAGGTCGGTGCTGGTGCGGTTCTGCAGGGTGATGACCTGGGTATCGGCCAGGGCGCTGATGCTACACAACAGTGCCAGGCTGGCGATGATGGCGCGTAGGGACATGTCCGTTATCTCCGCAATGCTGAAAAGGCATGGAGCGAGTGTGCCAGATAGCAAAACGCCCTGCGATCCGAAGATGGCAGGGCGTTTGGCTGGATCTTTTGCGGGAGCCGGCTTGCCGGCGATTGGGATGGCCCGTTCCATGGCTCGGAACCAGGCGCTGCTATCGCGGGCAAGCCCGCCCCCACAGGGCGAGCATCAGCCCGCGCGCACCATATCAACGTGGGGAATACCTGCTTCCAGGAACTCCTCGCTGACGATCTTGAAGCCCAGTCGCTCGTAGAACGGCGTGGCGTGCACCTGGGCACTGAGCATTTGTTGCTTCAGGCCGCGCTTTTCAGCTTCGTTGATGGTTGCCTGCATCAGCGCATCACCGACTTTCAGACCGCGCCAGTCCTTGAGCACTGAAACCCGGCCGATATGGCCGTCAGGCAAGAGCCTGGCGGTACCAATCGGAAAGTCGCCTTCATAGGCCAGAAAATGCACTGCGTCGGCATCGTCTGCGTCCCACTCCAGCTCGGGCGGTACATGTTGTTCGGCAATAAACACCGCTTCACGAATGCGTCGAAGTTCGGCGTTGTCCTTTTGCCAGTTGGCGACACGTACGTGAATCTTATTCATCGGCGAACCCCAGGCTTCCTTGTTTAACCAGCTCGCAGAGCAGGTTGCGTCCGTCTTCATCGGCCAGCCATGGGCCGAGGTTGTCACTGTGCAGTGCATCGGCGGCACAGATCATTTTCAGCAGTTCGCGCAGCTTGCCCGGCAGCAGGCGGCTTTGGCCGCTGGCGAACAGCAGCAGGTCTTCATCGACTTCGGACCAGGCCAGGCGGGCGCTCGGGTTGCGGATCAGGACAGCGCCCTGTTCCAGGCTGCCCAGCAGGTCTTCTTCTTCGAGCTCTGGCCCAGTCACGAGTTCCGGGTAGCGCGGCTCGGTCATGAATTGGCCGAACCAGGTCAGCAGCATGCGCTCATCGCTCATGTGCTCGGTCAGCAAGCCTTTGAGGCGGTCCAGTGCATCGTGCTGGATCTGGTGCGGGTCGCTGACCGGTTGCGCGTCGGCGTCGGTGTAGCGCTCTTCGTCCGGCAGGTACTGGCTGAGGAAGTCGGTGAAGTGGGTCAGCACTTCAGCTGCGCTTGGGGCGCGGAAACCTACCGAGTAGGTCAGGCAGTCATCCACGGCCACGCCGCAGTGCGCCAGGCGCGGAGGCAGGTACAGCATGTCGCCCGGCTCCAGGGTCCACTCGTCGGTGGCCTGGAAATCGGCCAGGATGCGCAGGTCGGCGTGTTCCAGCAGTTTGCTTTCGGAATCACACATCTGGCCGATCTGCCAGTGGCGCTTGCCGTGGCCTTGCAGCAAGAACACGTCGTAGTTGTCGAAATGCGGACCAACGCTGCCACCCGGGGCGGCATAGCTGATCATCACGTCGTCGATACGCCAGCTTGGCAGGAAGCGGAAGTTTTCCAGCAGCTCG
>Ga0302347_1004057_pt1 | contig 12104 bp, 14 predicted proteins | sample PhyWR1_FD_202178 | JGI IMG/M metagenome (GOLD analysis project Ga0302347, IMG submission 202178) | Leaf surface microbial communities from wheat plants in UC Gill Tract Community Farm, Albany, California, United States - DLSL W.R1 (v2)... | ecosystem: Host-associated > Plants > Phyllosphere >...
ACAAATCCGTGCTCAAAAGATTCAGGGAAAAGACGGCGTCGCCGTTCGCGTCAAAGCCAGTGACATCAATCGCGCCGTTCGGACACTGGACGCTGTGGGACTTCCCAAGGTGACGCGCTCTACCCTGGGAGAGATCTTTCGCAAGGAGGGGGTCATCTCTACCCCTCTGGAAGAGCGCGCACGCTATATATATGCGTTGTCCCAGGAGCTGGAGGCGACCTTGTCCAACATAGACGGTGTGGTCGTCGCACGGGTGCATGTGGTCTTGCCGGAACGCATAGCCCCGGGTGAGCCCGTACAACCTGCATCCGCCTCCGTATTCATCAAGCACGACCCGCGGCTGGACCCTGACAACATCAATGCGCGGGTGCGCAGGATGGTCGCCAGCAGCCTCCCCGGGATGGCCTCGGCGATCGACAACACGGTAAAGCTGACCGTCGTTTTCGTACCGGCCACGGCTTATCAGGAGAAACAACAACTCACCTACCTCGGCCCTTTCCTGATACCCGAGCAAGACCTCGGATTCTGGCGCATCAGCCTGCTCATGCCGCTGGTGTTGCTCTTTACAGGAGGTGTTGGTTGGCTGCTATGGCGAAGAAAAAGGCTCGCTCCTGCGATAAAAGACGCCTATGAGTGATGATCTCAATTGGGTCAGGTGGTGGGCCTTCCCCTGGAAGCACGCCCACATCGACTGGCTCACCCAGACCGGCTTTGTCGACACGGCAGCGCTTTCACGCAGCCACCATGGTCGGGTGAGCAGGATGTTCGACATTCAACCCGAGCTTCCCCCGCCCATGAGTCCGGCCCTGCTGCAACTGGTGCAAATCGACGCGCAACCACGAGACCTCATACTCCTACTCGTCAATGAGGTTTACAACGCGCCTCACCACCGCCGGCTCAATCAAGAACAGCTCCTTTGGTGCCAGCGCCTGGCCAAGGCACTGCCACCTGACCCAACACCGGCAAGCATCGACGACCCATTGCACTACCTGCGAGCGTGGGTCTCACCGCCGATATGGCAGCGGCTGCGCTTGAGCTTTGCCTGCCAGAGGGTACTTGAACTGGAGCAGCACCCAAGGCTTGAGGACACTCAAGGCCGGCTGGGTATTTTATGGCAAGCCGCCATTTGGCGTGCGACCTCGACCCCCACCGATGACGCGCTACACGCGCCCCCGGAGAACGCCCAGCATGTTTTGCGCCCACAAGATTGAGCTGCACACCCGCCCTGACGACCTGCCGACAGCGCTGATCTCCAGGGAAATGCTCGTCGAACATACCCAGGCCCGTCAGCTGCTTGAACACGCCGAAACTCAGGCACAGGCGCTCATAAATCAAGCCGAAGCCCATTGCAAACAGCTGCTGGACAACGCCAGCAATGAGTTCTGGCAGCGCGCCAATGCCCAACTTCATCGTTGGGAGTCAGAACGCCTGGCGATGGCCGAGAATCTTGAGCGTGTTGCCACCTCAGTCATCAACACCGCGATTAGAAGTTTTCTCAATGAGGCCCCACCTGCCCAACGCCTCAGTGCTCTGCTCGATAAGTTACTGGCAGCCGGATTGCCTCCGGTCGAGGCCAACCTGCTGTGCAATCCGCAGGATCGCGAATCTGTCGAACAGTGGCTCATCCAGCACTGTGATGTGCCTTGGACGCTCCGGGTTGAGGCCGGGCTCGCCGCCCAGTCGCTGATTGTTGAAACAGACGACGGCGGCTTTCATATCAACTGGACGGATGCCGTGGACGGCCTGGTACCGATCCCGCCTCAAGGCCAAATCAGATGACCACTCTTTTGTTAACAAATGGATCAGCCGAAGGAACTGGCCGCCCATCAGTGGCCACACAGGAGTAGCCCCCCACCGGAGTTAAAGCAATGACTAACGACGCCCGCATACTCGACAGCCTCTACCGGCAGCGAAGCCGTTCCGATAAGGCACTTGGAAAAATCGATGAGGATATTTCCGCTGGAGGTGACGACGAAGAACTCTCAAGAGTCTTCGACCAGCTTATGCAGGAGAAAATCGTCATCGCCAACAGTTATGCCGTGACCTCGGTCTATGTGAATTACAAACACGAAACCCTGAAAAACGCCATCAATGTCGCTTAGTGAGTGGCAGCAACGTCCCGCAAGCCTGCGGGGCAATCCAGCCTGGCACACCTGCACGGCGCGCCGGTTTTTTCGCAGACGCCGGTCACCTCTGGTTGCTGCAGTCATCCGCTACGTGGTTGCAGTCAGCTACAGCGGTTGCCCCCCTTTAATCGCAACTCAACCAACGCGAGATCAGGCGCAGGGCAACAGCGCGCCTGACAAAGGCCGGGGCGGATTAACGCCTACTTCATCAAGTGCCCTTGCGCACTGAAACAGAGATCCTGTCATGCATAGCAAGACCCACAAGCACACCCGCTTGCGTTTGAACTCGCCCGCACTTCAAGCAAAACGCCCTCAGTGGCGCCTCCTGCTCGCCCTGCCCTTTTTGTTGGCACCGCTTCACAGCGTCGTCGCCGCCATTCCCTCCGACTGGAAAAACACAGCCTACGCGTACGAGGCCGAACATAAGCCTCTGCGGGATGTGCTGGAAGATTTCGCTCAGACATTTGGCACACAGTTGCAGATCGATGGCCTCCTGGACGGCGTCGTAAATGGCAAGATACGCGCCAATACGCCGCAGTCATTACTCGACAGACTGGGGGTGGAACACCGCTTCCAGTGGTACCTGTACAACAACACGCTTTATATCAGCACCCTGGACCTGCAAGAGTCCGCACGCCTGGAAGTCTCCGCCGAAACCGTCGCAGACCTCAAGCGAGCCCTGACCGATATCGGCCTGCTCGACAGCCGTTTCGGCTGGGGCGAACTACCCGATGATGGTGTGGTACTGGTCTCGGGTCCCAAGCGTTACATCGACCAGATCAAGCAATTCAGCAGCCAGCGCAAATCAGCCGACGAAAAACAGAGCGTGCTCAGCTACCCGCTGAAATTCGCCAACGCAGGAGATCGCCAGATCGATTATCGCGGCGAGAAAATAGCCATTCCAGGCGTCGCCAGCATGTTGCGCGGGTTGCTGGAGCCTCGGTCGCCTTCCACACTGTCAACGATGAGTCCACGCCCCTCTGCATCCCAGCCTTCGCCCATCACGCCGAATTATCCAAGACTGAACAACCCGATACTGGGGCAGATGCTCGGCCAGACAGCAAACGCTGGACAGTTGGAAACCGGCGCAACGCTTACCCCGCGAGCCCCCGTGTCGGCCGGCAGAATCCGCGTGGAAGCCGATGTGCGTAACAACGCTGTGCTGATCTATGACCTGCCGGAGCGGCAAGCGATGTACCGCGAGCTGATTACCCAGCTCGACGTCGCGCGAAAAATGGTGGAAATCGACGCCATCATCCTTGATATAGAGCGCAGTCAATTGCGCGAATTCGGGGTCAACTGGGGCAACAGTCGTTTCAGCAGCGACATGCGGCTGGCACCGGGAAGCTCATCGCAGCTGTCGATCGAAAACCGTGACCGTTTCTTTGCCAAGATACGTGCCCTGGAGCAACGCGGCCTGGCGACCATGGTCTCCAACCCGTCGGTTCTCACCCTGGAAAACCAGCCTTCGGTGATTGACTTCAATCGCACCCAATACCTGACGGCAGGTACCGAAGTCGCAACGGTGCTGCCCATCACTGTGGGCACCAGCCTGCAAGTGGTGCCCAGGGTGATTACCACCCGCGGCACTCATCAGGTGCACCTGCTGGTGGATATCGAGGACGGCAACTTCGACGAATCCGATCCCAATCGTCTGGGCCCGGATGTACGCCGGGGCAATGTCAGCACCCAGGCGGTGATGGCGGAAAAGCGCTCGCTGGTGGTCGGCGGTTTCCATGTCACCGAAAGCATCGACAAACGCAACAAAATCCCCTTGCTGGGGGATATACCGCTGCTGGGCAAGGCGTTGTTCTCCTCCAGCGAGCGCAAGAACAATCGTCGCGAACGCCTGTTCATCCTGACCCCGCGCGTGATCGGTGACCAGGCCGACCCTTCACGTTACCTGCCGCAGGACGATCAGGCGGAACTGCAGGCAGCCCTCAAGCCGCTGGCCAGGCGTTATGCCGAACACGCGCCCGTCATCAAGCGCAGTGACATCACCAGCACGCTGGCGAACCTGGTGACCGGCCGAGTGCCGCTGGCCTTCAAGGCGGCCCCCATGCCACTGGGCTTGGCCACCTTGTGCAGCACCCGCGATTTACTGGCAATGAATACCGAACGCAGCCAGTGGTACGCCGGCCCGCAGTTCAATGTAGCCGTGGTCGTGCTGCGCAACCAGCTCAAGCGCAATGTGCGTATCGACGAAAAGGAATGCAGCACCTCGCAAACCCTGGCCGTGACAGTGTGGCCACGGGCCTGGCTCAAGCCGGGTGAAGAAGCCGAGGTATTCATTGCCATGCGACCGGTGGTGAAAGATGAACACCTCAGCGTGCCGCGCCCCTCCTTGCTCACTCCAGCTAAAAAGGCCACGCCATGAAACACCGCTTGTTGTGCGTCACACTGATCAGCGCAGCGCTGCTCATCACCGGCTGCAGCCCCACGTGTAGAGGCGACTCCTGCTCGCGTCCGCAATCGACCAAAGACAAGCTGGTGATCTGGTGGCCACCGCAGATGCGCGTCGAGCCCGGCCCTTCCGGCGAACGTGCGGACTACCAGACGATTTCGCTGGAGCGCTAAGTCCAATGATCAACGCCCGGTGTTACCGGGCGTCTGATCTGCTGGTGGATAAGGGCGTGGCCTGACAACCCGCAAGAAGCTGATCAGCGCAACTCCAGTGCCGGCAACTCCAGGGTTTCGCGCTTGGCGTCGTCATCCAGCTCGCGCAAGGTGCGGTAGATCAACGCCACAGCCTGCAAGGTTTCGCGGGGGATACCGGCGCCCAGTTTATGCGTATAGAGCGTGCGTGCCAGCCAGACACACTGGATCACCGGCACCTCGGCCGCCTTCGCCTGCCAGATCAACTCGCGAGCCTCGTCGTCCGTTCCCTTGTTGACCAGCACCGGCAGCGGCGTCTTGCCGGGTCGGTAATACAGGGCCACGGCAAAGTGCGTCGGGTTGACCACAAGCATGTCGGATTCCTCCAGCTTGGGCAGCTTGACCTTCGGTTCCTCCTGGGCCAATTCCTGTGCCAACGCGCGGCGCTTGCCCTTCACATGCGGGTCGCCTTCCATGTCCTTGTATTCCTTGACGACCTCGACCTGGGTCATGCGCATGCGTTTGGCGAAAAAGTGCTTTTGCAGAACCAGGTCAATGAGTGCCAGCACCAGCAGCAGGGCCAGGCAGGCGTGCAGCAAGTAGCGGAACAGCGCGATCAACGCGAGGATATAGGTTTGCAGGTCACTGCTGGCCAGGTTGATCAGCGTGCCCAATGAAGGTCTGATCACCAGATACACAACCATGCCCAGCAGCAGCGCCTTGGCGATGCTCATCAACAGATTCATGACCGATTGAGCGGAGAACATCTGCTTGAGCTGCTTGAGCGGGTTGAGGCGGTTGAAGTCGAGCTTCAACGTCTCCGGCGCGAACAACAATCCGAACTGCATCCAGCTGCTGATCAGCTTCATGAGAATGGCCGTCGCAACCATCAGCAGGGCGAACGAGAAAAACACCGTCAACCCCTCGAACAGCACTTCCTCCAACGCACGCGTGAAAGGCTGGGCCATGCTCGACAGGGGCAACCTCATCAGTTGCTGAAACCTTTGCAAACTGGTTTCGGCGGTGAACAACGCGATCTCGCTGATGGCGGTCAGCGCCAGTAACTTACCGATGTCCTGACTTTGGGAAACCTGACCTTTCTTGCGCTGATCACGCAGTTTCTTGGCTGACGCCGGGTGTTTCTTTTCACCTGAGTCACTCATGATGGCGAGCCCTGGAACATCAGCCCGAGTGAATGTTTGAGATCGCCCAGCAGGTTCAGGCGTCCGACCATCAAGTCCTGCAGCAACGCAAAGTACAGCAACAAAATACCAATGCCCGCGAGGCACTTCACCGGTGGCGCCAACGTGCTCACCTGCAGTTGCTGGCTGTAGACCCCCAGCAGCGCGATGCCGAATTCCATAAACAACAGCACGGCAATGAAGGGCGCGGCGTAGAGCATCATGTGGGTGAAGGTATCGCCGAGTATCCCCAGGAAAATACCGAAGCCGTTGACTGCCGGCAGCGGTATCCAGGCCGTGGCCGGCCAGATCCGATAGCTGTCCCATATCACTTGCATGAGGACACTCAGCCCCAGCACAGCGATCAGCAGGTAGATCACCAACTGCTTGAACAAATGCCCGACGGGCGTCGCATCCGGCCCCAGCGAAGGGTTGAGCTGACCGCCGGCCAGGGCGCCGCGCTGGTTGTCCAGCAGTGCGCCAACCGACTCGAACATCCAGAAGGGCATCGCCAACAACACACCCAGCAAGATGCCAAGGGCCGCCTCTTTGCCTATGAGGCCGATGATCATGAGTGCGGAGTAGTCCTGGCCCGCGAGTACAGCATGGACAGCCGGCGCCGGAATGAAGGCCATGACCGCCACGATGGCGTGCCGGGGCACGCCGCGTATGTGTTGGAAACAGAACGCCGGCACCAGGAGAGCACAGGGATAGATACGTGCCATGCCAATCAGCAGGCTTGTCAATAAATCGAGATAAAGCAGCACGGACCTGCCCTCAGTTCAATGCCGAGCGAGCGATCATGTCGAACATCAGGTTGATCAGTTGAATCAACTCCACGCCAATCCAGCGCCCGGTCAGTATCAGTGTGATACCCACCGCGACCAGCTTGATGCCAAAGGGCAAGGTCTGATCCTGAATCTGCATCAGCGCTTGAACCAGCGATGTCAGTACGCCGACGACCACCGCCACGATCAGCGGCGGTGCCGTCAGCACAACAACCAGCAGCATGCCCTGCTTGAACAGCACAATCGGTTCCATAGGACACTCAGAGGTAAGAAAGGAAAAGGCTGTCGAGCAACCGCGACCAGCCGGAGACCATGACGAACAGCAGCAGCTTGAGTGGCAGGGAAATGGTCATGGGCGAGACCATTTGCATCCCCAGCGCCAGCAGCAGGTTGGACACGATCAGATCGATGACGATAAACGGGATATAGATCAGGAAGCCGATCTCGAACCCCGCCTGCAACTGCGACACCACAAACGCCGGAATCAACAGGACCCAGTCCTCGCGCTGGGTGCTTTGCGCCATTTCCGGCGGCCACATGCGCGCGCTGTTTTCCTGCAGATGGGTGAGTACATCCGGGTCGGTGTTACGCGTCATGAAGGTACGCAGCGGTTGTATGGCCACAAGACCCGTTGCCTGAAGCGTCTGTACATTGCTCATGTCCAGAGGCGAAGTCTTGAGGTTCTCGGCGATCTGATAGCCCACGGGGGCCATGACAAAAAGCGTGGCGGCCAACGCAATGCCATTGATCGCCATGCTCGGAGGCACCTGCTGCACGCCAATGGCGTTACGCGTAATCATCAGCACAATGACAATCTTGAGGAACGCCGTACAGACGACCAACAGCATCGGCAGCAACGACATCGCACCGAAGAACAGCGCGAGTACAACCGGATCAACGCCCTGGAACATCATCGGGAGAACACCACGCGTGTCAGTTGCAAACCGAGTCGCCCCTCCACTTCCACCAACTGCCCTTGCCCAATGGGACGGTCGCCGTAATACAGGCCGGCGACGCCGGGTGCGTACCCGGTGATGCCCAGTACGGTACCGGGAGCCAGGTTGCGCAACTCGCCCAGGGTCAGGGTCAGGACACCACAGCGCACGGTCAACGCCATGCTCAACTCGTCAAAGGGCTCCCGGCCGAAGGCGTCCTCCACCGGGTGGTCAAACTCAGGCCCCGGGTATTCTTGTATGACAAACTCTTCGTCCACGCACGTGTCCTCGATCGCAGTAAGGTTCAGGCATAAGCGCCCGGATTCATCTTCAATACGCCCTTGCAGCCGACGACTTCCAATTGGCAGGTGGCCAAGGCCCTGCACATCGAAAAAGGCCTGTTCGAGCATCAACACATCACCTACACGCAGACCGCGTACTTGCGCGACAGGCAGGCTCAAGCCGCCCAGCTTCACGCTGATTGACAATGGAAAAGAGACGGGCAGCGCAGCGGCCATCTGCTCCCAGGGTCCGGCCGCATACGCAGCGAGCAAGCTTTCAGGGGCCAGCCACAGGTGACCTGCAACCCTGGAGAGCCCCAGCGTCACGGTAAAGCGACAACCAAAGTCCAGCTTCCTGGGTGCGGGCAGCAAGCGCAGGTAGCCAAACAACGACGACAACTGCGGGGCGAGGTGAAGCTGGAACAATTCCCAGAACCAGGATTTGGGGTCGTTGCCGACCTGCGCCAGGGTTACCGGGCATTCGCCCATCAAGCTGAACATCGCCTCTGGATCAGAAAACGCCAGCACCCCCAGGGCGCTCTCGAAACACAAAGGGTTCATCCCCGCAGGCGTGAGGCCGGGCTCAAGCAAAAAAGCACCACGCTGATCACCCACTTGAAACGGCAGGCGCAAGCCGCGTCCCAACTGATGCAACGCGGCCGCCCTTCCCGCCTCGACCACTGGCAGTGTCAACGCCGACATGATCATGCCGGGCTCACGCGCGCGAGTTGGAGGTCGACAGGCTGCCCCAGCGACTCCACCAGCCGGCTTTGAAGGCTTTTCTGCACCGTGCCAAGCCACTGCGCCGTGTGTGCCTCTTCGGCGTGCAATTCGATGCCCCAGCTACCCGGCGGCCTCTGTACACGGGCGTTGATCCGCCCTAGCCGCGGAAGGTAAAGCACGGCCAGCAAGGGCCATTGCGCAGCGGCCTGTAGTCGCGGCGCCAACTGCCCAGCCAAGGCTTCGAGCATCAATTTATTCGTCGCCGTGATTGAGCCTGGCAGGCTGGACACATAACCGCCTTCGCTCTGCTCATGGGTAAACAGGCGGGCGAACAGGCTTGCGTAATCCAGAGGCAACACCCCTTCGCCAGCCGATTCGTCGTCTCGTCCGTACTCGCGCGCACACGGTCGCTCGGGCTTGCTTGCAGGTATGTCTTTCATGTCTCTTCCTGCGCCAGTAAACGGGACAATTCCAGAATCTTTTCAACCTCACGCAAACACTGGGTGACCTGCCTCTGCGCTATGTCGACCTCGGTCACTTGCTGCTCCTGCTGTCCGTGCAATCCGCGCAACTGTGCTTCTTCGCGCTGCGTCGTGGCAGACAAGGAGCGCTCCTGGTTATTCCACGACTTGAGCGCCTGCAACGAGATCACCTGCCCTTGATGCTGGCTCAGCAGCTGCGCACCTGCCTGGGCTTCCTGCAGGCGGGTTTGCTCAAGGACTTGCTGTGCCTGTTCAACTTGCAACTGCAGGGATCGCTGATGCCTTTTGGCCTTGCCCAGCGCACGCTCGGCCCGGTCCGCCCGGTGCTTGCGCAGACGCCGCAAGGTTTCCAATTCAGAAAGGGACATGGGCAGTAAGCTCCGTCAATTGATCCAGGGTCGAGTCCATCAGCGCGGGCTCGCGCAAGTCCTGACGCAGAAAACCATCGACCCGCGAACGGGTGTCCACCGCCATGTCGGTCAGGGCGTCACTGCCAGGCTGGTACTCGCCCAACTTCAGCATCAGCTCGATCTGCTGGTACGCCGACAACAAGCGCCGCAGTGCCGTACCGGCCTGAATATGTTCGGGCGTGGCGACGTTGCTCAAAATTCGCGACAGGCTGGCCAGCACGTCAACGGCCGGGTAGTGACCACGCTCGGCCAGCTTGCGGGACAGAACAATGTGGCCATCGAGCAGCGAGCGGACTTCGTCCGCCACGGGATCGCTCATGGAGTCCTGCTCGATAAGCACGGTGTAGATCGCCGTGATAACGCCGTCCTGAGTCAGCCCGGCGCGCTCCACCAGTCGCGGCAGCAAGCTGTAAACCGAGGGTGGCAGGCCACCTCGCCCCAACGGCTCACCGGCCGCCAGACCGATTTCGCGCTGGGCCCGCGCAAACCGGGTCAGGGAGTCGATCAAAAGCAGCACCCGCTTGCCCTTGCGCCGATAGCCCTCAGCCAGCGCGGTCGCGGTGAAGGCTGCGCGGGCGCGCTCCATGCTTGAACGATCGGACGTCGCGCACACCAGCACGGCCTTGGCGCGCAACTGGTCATCCAGCTCGTGGTCGAGAAACTCGCGCAGTTCGCGTCCCCGCTCGCCGATCAAGCCAAACACAATCACATCGCACTCGACGTTACGGGCAATCTCCGCCAGCAAGGTGGTCTTGCCACAGCCGGCACCGGCAAACAGCCCCACACGCTGCCCCTCGCCAAGCGTCAGCAGGCCATCGATCGAGCGCACCCCAGTCGCCAGTGCGCGATGGATTCTGGGCCGTTCGGTAGGCAGCGGCGCCTCGCACAACACCATGCTTGCATCGGGACTGTCGACCTCGACAAACGCACTGGGGCCAACGCCGCTGATCGGCCGTCCAAAACCATCCAGCACCTGACCCAGAAGCTCATCACCGACCAGCACTCGATGCGACACGCCCAGACGCTGCACGCTGGCGCCCACGCGTACCCCTTCGAGATTGCCCAGGGCACTGAGTACGGCGTCCTGCTGATCGAAACCGATGATCTCAGCCAGCATGTGGTCGTCGACAGACTTCTCAACCTGGCACAGGTCACCGATACGCGCGTTGGGCAAACGGCATTGCAACAGCATGCCATTCACGCGCTGCACTCGACCGCGCATCGTCACCGGCATGAAGTTGGCCAGCGACCGAGTCTGGCGCTGCTCCCAGGCCTCCAGGCGCGCCTGCAGGTCCGTACTCACCAGCGCACCTCATAGCGCTGCGTACCGTCGAAAACCACCTTGGTGTTGTCGATCAGCACCAGGCGCAAACCGTCTACCTCGTCACCCACGAACAGCCGGCTGCCTTCTTCCAACACGACGTGGCCGTTCGGCCCGCCGACGATCTGCACGATCTTGAACGGCAGCGCTCCATCGCGCGCGCGCACACGGCTGATCACCGGTACCGCACTGTCGAACAGCTCGCCAAAGCGGCTGAGCATGCGCGCTACCAGCTCCATATCGTCCGGGGACACGGCGCCATTAAGCGCGATCTGGCCATTGATCACCTCCAGGCTGACCCTTTGGCTCAACTCGCGCTCGCTGAGCATTTTCAACAGTTGCTGACGGACTTCAAACGGCGAGGCCAGTTGTTGTTTAACCGCCACGGGAGGCATCAAGGAAGCCTGGGCATCACGTTCTCCCGAGGACACCATGCTCACCACCACGGCGATAACCGCCACCAACAACACTGCGCTGATGAGGCGTTTTTGCTGCTTGTTGGAGATGGACGATAACTGCAGACCCGGCGATGACTCGTTCGCTTGCGGCGCGGGCGGGGGAGCAGGTGACGGGCCGGGCACCTCAGGCCAGGGTTGGTCGGCCAGGCACACATAGAGTCGAATGGCCCCTAGCGAAAACGGCATGTTCAACGCCAGGCTCGCAATCTGTGCCAGCACCTGTCCCTGATCATCATGCAGCAGCCCGGCTTCAGCCTGCACCGACCATTGCGAGTCAGCCAACCGCAGCCGCGCATGCTGCTCGGCAATACCGGGGTCGTTAAGCATCAGGTCAGCGTCAGGGTGAGCACCGATGCTCCACTGCTCGCCAAATAGCGGTAACGCAGCGCCCTGGCGCTGGCCATTAAGCACTCGCAGCTCAAACATCATCGAGCGCTCCCATGCGTTGAACCCGGTGAAAAATCATGCCGCCGCACCGCGCATCAATTCGTCTTGCCCCAGATCAAAACGCCCCAGGACTTTTACCTTGGACGTGCTTGCCAACTCGGCAAAAGACAGCACGGGCACATGGTTGAATTCTTCCAGCAACAAAGCGCGTAAGGGGCTGCGCAGGTCCTGTGCCACCAACATCACGCTCTTGCTCCTGGCGCGTAAGGTAAATGCCTGGTTGAGGAGGTTGACCAACGCGGCGCTGCTTTCGTTATCAAGGGCAAAGAACACCCCGGTCTGGGTCTGGCGCAACGCCTCGCGCAGGATGTTTTCGGTATGGGGAGACAACAACCACGCATGCAGGCCATCGTCCTC
>Ga0302347_1004063_pt1 | contig 12092 bp, 8 predicted proteins | sample PhyWR1_FD_202178 | JGI IMG/M metagenome (GOLD analysis project Ga0302347, IMG submission 202178) | Leaf surface microbial communities from wheat plants in UC Gill Tract Community Farm, Albany, California, United States - DLSL W.R1 (v2)... | ecosystem: Host-associated > Plants > Phyllosphere >...
GATCGCAATGAAGATCGACACCGACAAAATCCGTGATGTTATCGGTAAAGGCGGCGCGACCATCCGTGCAATCTGTGAAGAAACCAAGGCTTCGATCGATATCGAAGACGACGGTTCGATCAAGATCTTCGGTGAAACCAAAGAAGCAGCAGAAGCGGCGCGTCAGCGCGTTCTGGGCATCACCGCAGAAGCCGAGATCGGCAAGATCTACGTGGGCAAGGTTGAGCGTATCGTCGACTTCGGCGCATTCGTAAACATCCTGCCAGGCAAAGACGGCCTGGTTCACATCTCCATGCTGAGCGACGCTCGCGTTGAGAAAGTGACTGACATTCTGAAAGAAGGTCAGGAAGTGGAAGTACTGGTACTGGACGTGGATAACCGCGGCCGTATCAAGCTGTCCATCAAGGACGTAGCTGCTGCCAAGGCATCGGAAGCTTAATAGCCCCCGATACCTGCGTTGAAAGAAGGACCCTTCGGGGTCCTTTTTTAATGCTCGCAATAAAGTCACGATCAATGGGCGATTGGCCATGAGCGCAAAGCCGCAACTTGCATGCAGTTTTGCCCGAGGTCATGCATTCTGCACGATCGATGTATTTTGATTTATTTATAAGTCTTTGATTTATAAGGATTTATTTGTTTTAAAAAGTTGGCACGGGCCCTGCAACAGTACAGATAACCCTGCAGCCGGAAGACGGCGCAGATTTTGAAGAAGACAGGAGTTACTCGTATGAAGAAGTTCGCTATCGCTGCCGCAACTGCCACCGCTCTGACCCTGACCATGGCCAACGCTGCATTTGCCGCCCAAGCGACTACCCAGGCACCAATGGTAGTGGCTGCCGGCGAAGTAACCAAAGCCAAGGAAGCTACTTCTGACACCTGGATCACTACCAAGGTAAAAGCGGATCTTGTGACTGAAAAAGGCATTCCAGGTACGGACATCAAGGTTGAAACCAACAAAGGTGTTGTTTCCCTTTCCTCGATGGTCCCGGTGACTGAGTCGCAAAAAGACATTGCTGTAGCCATCGCCAAAAAGATCAAAGGCGTTAAAGCTGTATCGGCTGACGGTCTGAAAGCGGAATAAACCCCTTACTCGGTGAACCGGGGGAAATAAAAGCTGGCAGATGATTCAAGCAGTACGCCTGCCGGCTTTTACACAAGGTTCATGCGACGGCCACAGGGATGTGGCCATTACAGCCCCCGGCGTTCTGCGTCGGGGGCTGTTCTATTTGGGTCATAGAAACCCAGTGGGAACGTGGCATGCCCGCGATGGCCTCACCGCGGTTTGGCTGCCAGACCACGCCGACTGCATCGCGAGCAAGCCCGCTCCCACAGAGTTCTGGTTTATTCGCTATCCAGATGCAGCGGCGAGATCACCCGGCCATCACTCTCGGCTTCCCCCAGAGTGGCATCGATAAAGTACACGCGGTCATCCGCCAGCCCGCCCTTGTCTACCAGGTAGTCCTTGATGCTGCTTGCACGGTCCTGGCCCAGTTGACGCAACAGCACTTCGCTTTTGCTCCAGAAGTCGATCAGTGCATCGCTCATCTTGGCTGCGCGCTCATCACGGCTCAGTTCTTTCCATTCGGCAGGTGGCTGCTGCTTGAGGCGCGTGCGGTAGATGCCTTCAAGTAACGGGCCTTTCTCGTCGTCCGGTACGGTAAGCAAGCCGGCCTTGGCAGGTACCTTGTCGCCACGGCGCTGCAGAATCTTGTAGTAGGTGTACTGGTATTCGCGCTCCAGACGTTCCTTGGCAATCAAGGGGCCATCGCTGCTCTGTGCAGCCGTACCTTCGATTTCCAGACGCAGGGCCGGGCGTTCTTTCAGTGCCTGGGCCAATGTAGTCAGCGCTTTTTGCGCCTCAGGGCTCAGATCGCTTGATCCTGGCGCGAATGCAACCGTGCCCAGGTCCTCGGCGCCACCGCCGTTGATCAGCCCACCAATGAACTTGAAGGGGGCCTGCGCGGCACGCAATACCAGGTTGCGCACGGTCTGCCAGATAATCGGCATCACGCTGAATTGCGGGTTGTTCAGGTCGCCGCTGATCGGCAGTTCGATGGAAATCTTGCCGTCAGTGTCCTTGAGCAAGGCAATGGCCAGTTTGATCGGCAGATCCACCGCATCCGGGCTGTCGACCTTCTCCCCCAGTTGCAGTTGCTCGACCACCAGTTTGTTCTCGGCCTTGAGCTGGCCGTTGGTGATCAGGTAATGCAGGTCGAGGTTAAGCCGGCCCTTGCGGATGCGATAGCCGGCAAACTTGCCGGAGTAGGGGGTCAGAGTTGTCAGCTCGACACGTTTGAAGCTGGTGGCGATATCCAGGCTGGCCATCGGATCAAACGGGTTGACGCTGCCCTTGATGGTCACCGGCGCATAACGGTCGACCTTGCCCGCGATATTCACCGGGGCAGGTTTGGGGTTACGGCTGTCGATGGTGCCGATCAGACCGTTGAGCTGCTGCACCGCGGTTTGAAAGTTGGGTGTCAGGCTGAAGTCGGCAAAGTTGGCCGAGCCATCGTTGATCGCGATGGCGCCAATATGAATGCCCAGCGGTTTTTCCTTGCTGGCGGTGCTTTTGGCAGCCGTACTGCCAGCAGGTTGCGGGATCAGCAGGTCATCGATATTGGTGGTGCGGTCATCGTTGATCATAAAGCGCACATAGGGCTTTTCGAAATTGACCCGGGCAAGGGACAGGCTGTCGCCGTGCTGGTATTTCACATCCTCCAGCACCAGCTTTTGCCACTTGAGGAAATCGCGGTTTTTCAGGGTGTCCAATGTGTGCAGTTGATCGACCTGGGCGCGACCTGCCACGGTAAAAGCCAGTGGCTCAGTGCTTTTCAGGTCCACTGCCAGATCGCTGCCGAGCATGCCACTACGCAGCTCAAGGCGGATAAACGGGTCGATATAGGCCTGGGCAATACGCAGGTCGATGTCTTTGCTGGTGACCTTGAGCCTGGCGCTTACCGGGCTCAGGTTGACGTCGCCGCTGGCAGTCAGCTTGCCTTGCTTGCCCACACCGGTATCGAGGTTGAGGGTGAAGGGAGAGCGGTTGAGGCTGTCGAAGTTTTTCAGGTTCAGGTTCAGCGGGCCGATATCCAGCGCCACCGGGGTTTTCGGCTCTTTATCGGCCAGGTGTACGCGATAGTCACGCAGGTCAACGTCCTTGAGCAGCACTTCCCATGGTTTGCCGGGTGCCACGGGGGCGGCTTTTGGCGCTTCAACGGTCACCACTTCGTCGGTTTTGGCCGACGCTTTTTCCGGTTGGCTGGCAAACAGTTTTTGCCAGTCAAGCTGGCCGTCTTTTTCACGGGCGGCCCAGGTTTCGAGGTTCTGGCTGTTGATCTTGCCGACTACTACTTGCTGCTTGGCCAGATCGACGCTGGTGTCGCTGATATCAAGGCGCTCCAGGCGCACCAGCGGGCGCCCGTCCGGGGCGTTGATTTTTAGCGGGGCGATGCTGGCCGAGGCATTGCTCAGGACCATCTCGGTTTCTTTGGACAGGTTGAGGCTGTAGTCGGTGCTGAAGTTCAGTACGCCATCTTCCAGTGCCAGCGGCAACGCATCACGTACATAAGGCCACCAGACTTTCATCTTGCCGTCGGTGACTTTCAGTTTGCCGTTGGAGGTGATGGGGACCAGGCTCAGGGTGCCGGTCCAGTCAATACGCCCACCAGCAGGGCCGGCGGCCACCAGGGTCATATCGGCATTGTCATCGGGCAGGGTGCTGAGGTTTTTCAGCTCAAGGTCCATCGAGTCATAGAGGAATTCGATGGGTTCGCTGGGGCGCATATCGGTGAAGTGCAGGTAGCCGTTTGCCAGCTTGATGTTGTCGATACGCAGCGGGAACGGCTTGCTCTCGGGATCGCTCGGGGTTGGCTCGCTGGCAGGCAGCTTGAATAGCTGGGTCAGGTTGAGCGTACCGTCCTTGTTGAACAGCAACTCGGTCTTGGGCTTGTCCAGCTGCATATCGGCCAGGTGCAGGGCTTTTGTCCACAGGCTGTCGGCTTGCAGATTGGTATATAGCCGTTCAAATCCGACCTGTTCCTTGCCCGGCTCGCCGACTCTGAACCCCCACAAGGTCAGTTCCAGGCTGAAGGGGTTGAACTCCAGCCGGTCGAGTCTGGCGGGCACCGTAGCGTAGTTGGCCAGTTGCTGGTTGATGATGCGCAGGCCAACGCCCGGCAAGATCAGGAAGCCAAGCACGCTGTAAAGTGCGATAGCAATCAGCACGGCGCCGAGGGCGCGGATCAATCCTTTGAGCATGTGGGGCGTCGTCTATAGCAGTCGGAAGTGCCTTGGAGTATGGCACGCGTTTCTGGTTCCGAGACGAACGCCGTATTTAGAGAATGGATTAAAACTGAAGGATCAAGGTTTTCAGCGGTGGCTGCTGATCCATGGACGGGAAATCGCTGGCCGGGGCCATGACTTGCCAGTCGCGGACCGGGCGTCCGGCTTTCTCGGCACAGCGCAACACCTGCTCGCGCCAGTCGTCCATGCTGACCTTTGCCAGGTTGTTGCAGCAGATCAGCACACCGTCCGGTGCGGTGGTCAGTACGGCAGGCTTGAGCAGGCTTTGGTAGTCGCGCAGCAGATCGACTGTACCGAATGCGCTCTTGGCCCAGGCTGGCGGGTCAAGCAACACCAGATCGTATTCACGCTGATCCATGCGCGGGTAGGCGGGCAGCTTGTGGCGGCGCTGGATGATTGGCAAACCGGCCAGTTGGCGGATGGCCGCAAAATAATCCGACTGCACAAACTTCATCTTCGGCAGTTCAGGGTTGAGCAGGCCGTTTTCGCGACCGACTGCCAGATTGCCTTCGGCGAAGTCGAGGTTACAGACTTCACTGGCGCCACCCGCAGCAGCGCTCAGGCCTACGCCGCAGGTGTAGGAGAACAGATTGAGTACGCTTTTGCCGGCGCTGTGCTGCTTGACCCAGCCCCGGGCGTTACGCAGGTCGAGAAACAGCAGTGGGTCTTGCCCGGCATGGCGCCCGCGCACACGGTACTTCAGGCCCCATTCGTGGCCGACGGTGTCTGCCAGTGCTGCTTCATCGGCGCGGTATACGGTGTCTTCGCGGTCAATGCGCGAATTGCCCTGGGAGCGGTCGTTGTAGACCAGCATCAGGTCGAGGCCCAGGTGATGATTGATGGCTGCGTGCAGTTGCAGCAAGTCATCACGTTCCAGGCGTTGATGAAAGCTTTGCACCAGCAGCTGCGGGCCGTAACGGTCGATAGTCAGGCCGCCGGCGCCTTCCTGGCTGCCGTGGAACAGGCGATAGCAGTCGGTGCCCTGGGCATGCAGCTCGGCCAGCAAGTCATGACGGTTATCGAGGGCGGCGCGCAGCGCCTGATTCAAGGAAGACATGCGAGGCGCCTTGGGGGGATAGATAAGGCGCGGCAGTTTAGCAGAATAGGGCAGGTTAATTGTGAGGCTGCTGTCTTTAGATACTCTGTTACAGGTTTGGCGGGGGGGCGTAAAGCCTTATAGTCGTTGACGAGCCGCGCGAGGCTGCGTTCGAGTGCGAAGCGCTCGTAAACACTGTAATCGCGGTGTATCTGCGCAATCGGGTTGCATGGTTTTACGACTACTGCGCAGCCGAACGTAGCCTCGCGCGGCTCGTCAACGGCTACAGGGTTTTTCAGGCTCGTTTTGAATGCAGAGCTCAGACGCTAGCCTCTGTGAGTTCGTCGCGTAGTGCAGCCCATTTCAGCAGTGCATCCCGCCAGATCGTCCAGCCCGGCCTAAAGAGGTGGCCGACCTGATTGCGCTCCTGGCATCACCGCGATGGCAGCGCCCCGGTTTCAGCTCAACCCCATACGCCGCCGCGCCCGCTGCACTGAGCCGTTGCGTACGGCCCAGCGCAATATTGGTGCGGTAGTGTTTACCCCGGCGCGTATCAGCTTGCGCTCCAGCGGGCGTTGCTGCAGCCCCAGTTGATCGCTGGCCCAGTCGGGCAGCAAGTCAATTCCGGCCTGCATCATCAGCGCGCCAAAAGGCTTGGCCAGCAGGCTTGGGGCGGGGGCGTTGAGCAGCAGGCGAATGACTTCATGGCTGCGTTCATCGCACAGTAACTGTGGGCGAATGCCTTCGAGGTAGTCGGCAATCTGCTGACGGCAACGCGGTACATTGGTAGCGCCCAGCCGTTCAGCGATCAGGGCGATTTCGGCGTAGTAACGGTCCTGATCGGCGCCGGACAAATGCGGGTTGCGATAGCGCAGGTGGGCGGCGAGAAAATTGCTGACTTCGGCCACATGCACCCACGTCAGCAACTCGGGATCACTGGCTGCATAGGGGCGGCCATCGAGGCCGGTGCCGCTGACTTGCAGGTGGATGGTGCGCACCTTGTCGATCAGCCAGTTGGCATCGCCAGTGGCGCCGAAAGTAGTACCTGAGATGAACTGCCCGGTGCGGCGTAGCCGACCCAGCATGTCCTGTCTGAAATTGGAGTGATCCCACACCCCGGCCAGGGCCAGTGGGTGCAAGGCTTGCAGCATCAAGGCGCTGATGCCGCCAATCAGCATGCTGGTGAAATCACCGTGTACCTGCCAACTGATGGAGTCCGGGCCAAACAGGCCGGGGTCGCCCTTGGGGTTTTCGAGGTCGAGCTGGCCGAGTGAAAGTCCGGTCAGGCTCATGATCTGGCGTTCGATGGGGCGGCGTATAAGTTCCATAGTGCCTCGTCGCAGGTACCGGCCAGTCGTGGAGACTGGCCGGCTATCAATCAACCGCGATGACGTCCACGGAAGTAGTTGATCAGACCTTGGGTCGATGCATCATCGGCAGGTTCTTCCTGGCTGCCGGTCAGGCGGTTGTAAACGCCTTTGCCCAGCTCCTTGCCCAGTTCAACGCCCCATTGGTCGAAGGCGTTGATGCCCCAGATCACGCTTTGCACGAACACCTTGTGCTCGTACAGCGCAACCAGTGCGCCCAGACGGCGCGGGCTGATGCGCTCAACCACCAGGGTGTTGCTCGGACGGTTGCCCGGGATCACCTTGTGTGGGGCCAGCTTCTGTACTTCTTCTTCGCTCATGCCTTTGTCGCGCAATTCAGCTTCGGCTTCTTCGCGGGTTTTACCCAGCATCAGCGCCTGGCTTTGCGACAGGCAGTTGGCGTACAGCCACTGATGGTGATCGGCTACCGGGTTGAAGCTGACAATCGGCACGATAAAGTCGGCCGGGATCAGTTGGGTACCTTGATGCAGCAACTGGTGATAGGCGTGCTGACCGTTGCAGCCCACACCGCCCCAGATCACCGGGCCAGTATCGGTGGACACCGGGGTGCCGTCCTGGCGCACGCTCTTGCCGTTGGATTCCATGTCCAACTGTTGCAAGTGCTTGGTGATGTTGCGCAGGTAGTGGTCGTACGGCAGGATCGCGTGGCTTTGCGAGCCCCAGAAGTTGCCATACCACACCCCCAGTGCGGCCATCAGCACCGGCATGTTCTGTTCGAACGGCGCGGTCTGGAAGTGCTGGTCCATGCTGTAGGCACCGGACAGCAGTTCCTTGAAGTTCGACATGCCGATGGCCAGGGCAATTGGCAAGCCAATGGCCGACCACAGCGAGTAACGCCCGCCAACCCAGTCCCACATCGGGAAGATGTTCTCTTCACGGATACCGAAGGCCACGGCTGCTGCATTGTTACTCGATACAGCGATAAAGTGGCGATGCAGTTCTGCTTCCGAACCACCCTGGGCCAGGTACCAGGCGCGTGCCGCCTGCGCGTTTTTCAGGGTTTCGAGGGTGTTGAAGGATTTCGACGAAACGATAAACAGCGTGGTTTCAGCACGCAGTTTTGCGGTCAGCTCATGGAACTCGCTGCCATCGATATTCGCCAGGTAATGGCAGCGCACACCTTTTTGGGCATAGGACAACAGCGCTTCAGACACCAGTTCCGGGCCCAGGAACGAGCCGCCAATACCGATGTTGACGATATCGGTGATCGGCTTTTCGGTGTAACCGCGCCACAGGCCGTCGTGAATCCGCCCGACCAGCTCGGTCATCTGGTTCAGGACTTTATGCACCTCGGGCATGATGTTCACGCCGTTGACCGACAGCTTGTCGGCAACCGGGCGGCGCAGCGCGGTGTGCAAGGCCGGGCGACCTTCGGAGGCGTTGACGATTTCGCCGCCAAACAGCGACTTGATCGCGCCTTTGAGGTCGACCTCGTTGGCGAGGTTGACCAGCAGGTCGCGGGTCTCGTTGTTGATCAGGTTTTTCGAGTAGTCCAGAAACAGCCCGCAGCTGCTCAGGGTGAATTCTTCAAAACGCTTCGGGTTGCTGTTAAACGCGTCACGCATGCTGAAATTCTGCATGCCGGCACGGTGGAGTTTCAACGCTTGCCAAGCGGGCAGAGCGGTAACGTCATGAGGAGTGCGGTAGTACGCCATCGCTGCGGATATCCTTTTTGCTTGAACTGCCTTTGGACACTGAAAACACCGACGCCTGGATTTTTTGTTCAGGCGCTCGGTCGGTCTGATTCTGCACGTCAGCTAGAAGCAGGACGATTACAGTAACCTTCGCGCCTGCTTCTGTCTTGGCTTTGTCTGACATCGAGAAGTAACTTTTGTCACAGTTACGTCACAACAGCCGAACCGTTTCAGTGTTTTTTATAGTTTGCGGGTCATTCCGCGGTTCCGCGCAGCGCTCTGTCAGAGCGTGCTGTCGAGATTCAAGTGTACGTTGTCGATCAAGCGGGTGGCTCCCAGGAAGGCTGCGACCAAAATCACGATATCGCGATCGCTGGCCTGTGCCGGGAGCAGGGTTTGCCCGTGACGGACTTCCAGGTAGTCAGGGCGAAAGCCGATGGCTTCGATTTCTGCCAGATGCTGGCGCACCAACGCCGGGTAATCGCGCTCACCGGCTTCAATGGCGCGGGCCATCTCGCTCAGGTGGCGGTACAGGGCTGGCGCCAGGGCACGCTGCTCTTCGCTCAGGTAACCGTTGCGCGAAGACAGGGCCAGGCCATCGTCAGCGCGCACGGTCGGTTCGCTGATGATCTGGATCGGGAAATTGAGGTCGTTGACCATCGCACGAATGACTGCCAACTGCTGGTAGTCCTTTTGCCCGAAGATGGCCAGATCTGGCTGAACCATATTGAACAGCTTGCTGACCACGGTGGTCACGCCATCGAAATGCCCCGGGCGACGGCTGCCGCACAGCTCATTGCTGAGTGTGGCGGCGGTGACGCGGGTCAGGCCGTCCATGCCGTGGGGGTACATTTCTTCAACGGTCGGGGCAAACAGCAGGTCGCAGCCGGCTTGCAGGAGCTTTTCCTGATCGGCCGCCAGCGTGCGCGGGTAGGTATCGAGGTCTTCGTTGGCGCCAAACTGCAGCGGATTCACAAAAATGCTCGCCACAACAAAATCAGCTTGTTGCGCAGCCGTAGTCACCAGAGCGGCGTGACCACTGTGCAGATTGCCCATGGTCGCAACCAGGGCAACCTGTTTGCCTTCGCGGCGTGCACGGGCGATAACGGCGCGCAATTCGCGAACGGTTTTTACTGTGTTCATGCAGAGAATCCGTGTTCGGTAGCAGGAAAGCTGACGGCTTTGACTTCAGCTACATAAGCGCTGAGGGCAGACTGGATATCGGGTTGTCCGGTCATGAAGTTTTTCACGAACTTGGGCACGCGCCCGGTCAGTGAAAGCCCAAGCATGTCGTGCAGTACCAGCACCTGGCCGTCTGTGTCGCTGCCGGCACCGATGCCGATCACCGGGATTTTCACCGCGTGGGTAATTTCTGCGGCCAGTTCGCTCGGCACGCACTCCAGCAGCAGCATGGCCGCGCCTGCTTGCTCCAGAGCAATGGCATCGGCGCGCATCTGGCGGGCCTGGTTTTCGTTGCGGCCCTGCACCTTGTAGCCGCCCAGTACATTGACTGTCTGCGGGGTCAGGCCCATGTGCGCACAGACCGGGATGCCTCGTTCGGTCATGGCCCGGATTGACTCGGCCAGCCATACGGCGCCTTCGACCTTGACCATATGCGCGCCAGCCTTCATCAGCACGGCGCTGTTGTTCAGGGATTGTTCCAGTGTGGCGTTGGCCATAAAGGCCATGTCCGCGAGAATCAGGGCATCCTGGTTGCCGCGTTTGACGCAGGCCACGTGGTAAGCCATGTCGGCGGTCGTTACAGGCAATGTGCTGTCATGCCCTTGCAGAACCATGCCCAGGGAGTCGCCGACCAGTAACACTTCAACCCCGGCCTGATTGCAGGCGTGGGCGAAGGTGGCGTCATAGCACGTCAGCATGGTGATTTTTTCACCTTTTTGCTTAAGGCTTTGCAGGGTGGTCAGGGTAATAGCTGGCATGAAAAGGATCCTCGTCAGGCAGTGCAAAAACCACTGCGAGTAACGCGTGTGATTCATCGTTATGAACAGGCACGCCTATATAGAGGGCGCTTATAAAGCCTGCTTTTCACATTGCGCCATCCAGCGGATGGCAGCGGGATGCCTATAGTCGTGACGAGGACACTGGAAGTCAATTCCGGGTGTTACCGCAAAGGTGTTACCCGGGTATTGATTCGTTTCAGCTTAAGCGCTGATGCGCTCAAGTCCGATAAATGGGCAATCGGCCAGCAGTTGCGCGAGGGTACGGTCATCGGCAAGTTTCAACGATGCCGGGGCCAGTTCGGCCAGTGGGTAAAGCACAAAAGGCCGGGCGTGCATGTGGTAATGCGGGACCTTGAGGCGGGGTTCGTCGATCAGGCGATCGCCAAACAGCAGGATATCCAGGTCCAGGGTGCGCGGGCCCCAGCGTTCGTGGCGCTCGCGGCCCTGATCGAGCTCGATGGCTTGCAGGGCATCGAGCAGATCCAAAGGCGCCAGGGTGGTGTCGATGGCGGCCACGGCATTGGTGTAGCGCGGCTGGCCGGGGAGCAGCGAATCGCTTTGATAGAACGGCGAAACCCCGACGAATCGGCAGTCGGGCAATTGCGCCAGTGCCTGGATGGCACTGCGCAATTGATCTGCCGGGTCAGCCAGGTTGCTGCCCATGCCAATGTAGACGCGTTCCATCTCTTACTCGTCCGCTGCAGCGCTGCGTTTGCGCTTGGCGCCGCCGGTACGGCGACGTTTGCGTGGCGCAGGGCCGCTGCCGTCATCCTTGGCGTTGCTCAGGTCGCGAATCATGTCGCGGCGACCGCTGTCATTGGCGTCCTGATAATCGGTCCACCATTCGCCCAGGCCATTGGTCTGCTCGCCTGCGCTTTCGCGCAACAGCAGGAAGTCATAGCCTGCGCGGAAACGCGGGTTGTCGAGCAGCATGTCGGCGCGCTTGCCGCTGCGACGCGGCAGGCGTTCCTGCATGTCCCAGATCTCGCGGATCGGCATGGTGAAACGCTTAGGAATGGCAATGCGCTGGCATTGCTCGGCGATCAGTTCATGGGCAGCTTCCTGCATGGCAGGAATCGGCGGCATGCCTTGATCTTGCAGGCGCAATACACGGGCCGGCAGGGCTGGCCAGAGCAGGGCGGCAAACAGGAACGCCGGGGTCACCGGTTTGCCCTGCTTGATGCGCAGGTCAGTGTTGCGCAAGGCTTCGCTGATCAGGGTGTGGGTGTATGTCGGGTTGTGTTCAAGTGCTTCGGCGCTGGCCGGGAACAGTGGGTCGAACAACTCGAGGTCAACCAGCATCTCGAAAGTGTCTGAAGCGTTACCCGAAAGGAACAGCTTGAGGACTTCTTCGAACAGGCGTGCTGACGGGATCTCGCGCAACATCGGCGCCAGTTCACGAATCGGCTCGGCGGTGTGTTTTTCGATGCCAAAGTTCAGCTTGGCGGCAAAACGCACTGCGCGCAGCATGCGTACCGGGTCTTCCTGGTAACGCTGTTGCGGGTCGCCAATCAGGCGCAGCAGGCGGTTGCGAATGTCGTGTACGCCATTGGCGTAATCAAGAATGCGCTCGCTGACCGGGTCGTAGTACAGGGCATTGACGGTGAAGTCACGACGCTGGGCGTCTTCTTCAAGGGTGCCGTACACGTTGTCGCGCAAGATGCGCCCGCTTTCGTTACGCGAGGACTGGTTGCTGTCTTCCTCTTCGTCGTTTTGCGGGTGATTGGCACGGAAGGTCGCGACTTCAATGATTTCGCGGCCAAAGTGGATA
>Ga0302347_1004064_pt1 | contig 12090 bp, 17 predicted proteins | sample PhyWR1_FD_202178 | JGI IMG/M metagenome (GOLD analysis project Ga0302347, IMG submission 202178) | Leaf surface microbial communities from wheat plants in UC Gill Tract Community Farm, Albany, California, United States - DLSL W.R1 (v2)... | ecosystem: Host-associated > Plants > Phyllosphere >...
AGTGACAGCGCCCGTGGTTGGGTTTTTACGCTGCCCTGCCATTGCCTTCTCGCCCTTGCGGGTCGCACCTAACCGGCTATACCGGCTGCCGTGAAGAGATCCCCTTGATCGGCAGCTATTACTTCCCAGGCCCAAAGCATCTTGATTCCAAGCGTCGGGAAGAGGTGTCGGGAGAGGCTGGAAGCTAGACAGACGAGAGTTTTCTCGACAGAATTGGCTTACCAGGTCTCGATCCCTGCCGCCTAAAGCTGAGATTTCCCGAGACCTTGGCCAGAGCGATTGCTGTCGCCGCTGGCCCGAATGAAACCCTGCCTCGGCAGGGTTTTTTCGTTTTGATTCTATGTAACTGATGCCCAAAGATATTGCCTTTGACGGCACAGTGCAAACCTTGCCTGTTGCGCGAGCTGTCGCGTGGCTTCGGCAGCTCCGCTGCCAAGCTGCGCGGCAGCCAACAAGGTCCAGCGGACCGCGTTAGTTTGCAGCCCTAGGCGCCCCCGAATGGCTGATAGACTGTAGGGCACCCTACAGACAGAACCCGACACTGCCCTACATGGCAAAATTAACCATTGGCCGCATGGCAAATCTCTATGGTTTGCATCGCTCGACACTGCATGAAGCCGTGGCTAAAGGCCGCGTAACTGCTGGCCTCGACGGTAAAGGACAGAAGGTTATCGACCTGTCTGAAATGATCCGCGTTTATGGTGAGCCCCACGGTCTTGCCCTACACCGCCCTACACCTGACCCGACACCCTCGCCCTACACTTCCCCTACACATGAAACAGACGCCCTACACCCTCTCATCGAGGAGGTGCGTTTGCTGCGAGAAGAAATACGGGAGCTGCGCGAATCTCTTCGGCTGATTGAGCACAAGCCTGAGCCAAAACCTGCCATGGACACCTCGGCAAAGCCTCATGAGCCCGCCACCTGGTCAAGTCTGTTTAGCACCCTGGACGACTGAATCGCGTCGGAGCTACTGAAAGGCTGAGACCTAATACCCGTAGCACCTTCATCAGTCGATCAAGGTCCGGATCGCCATGAGCGCTGAAGAGCTGCTCCAAATCGGTCACGGTGATCCCTGTCAGACTCGCTGCGTCATTCAGACCAAATCCTCGGACAGCCACACCAATGGCGGCCGCAATATGCACGGCATCGCCGCTTTCGAATGCATCCGTAATAAATACAGCCCTGGCTTCAGGTGTGGTTAATGCCGCTCCTGGATCGTAGATCGATGTTTTTTGCACCCTTCTTATCTCCTTTAAGACCCCATTTTGTACCCGTTCTGAACCTATCCCGTACCCATCCTGTACCCGTTTTGCACCCTAGCTGCCTCCTACTCACCACGGTCTTCGACCTGAATTACTTCAACGCCCTTGAAGAGCCAGATTTAGTCCCTTAACAGGGTCCAAATCTCAATACACAACACGCACCTCTAACGAGTAATTAAATCTTTATATATCAGCAGGTTATAGAATATACGTTCATAATTTCGCTATACGCTTGTGATACAAAAATCCAGTTTTGATCAATAAACGCTGAATTTTTTGTATCACAAGATCTATACAAAGCGACATTAGCCAGAGACTGACGGAGCACATCGCGATTGTTTGTGTTTCAGCGTCACTTTCGCGTCGGCGAAAGTGAGCGTTACCGGTCAACCTGCTTCCATGCTTCACAGTTCAACTGCAAAGCCCTTGATGCCCAAGGCTTCGGCAAAGCGTCCCACGGCGGTCAAACTGGCCCAGGTGCGCAGCGCCTCGCGGCGAGAGCGAACGGGCAACCAGCGCGATCCTGCACCACCCAGACGAATCGCCAAACCCCATTTATCGTCCTGCCGGCTAGCCAGTACTTCACGCACAGCCCCGGCGTCGAGCATGGCGCGCAGTGTTTCTTCTTGGATACCTTGAGGCATGGTTAGGCGTGCTTCCTGATCCGGTCTGTAAAGTCAGCGACTTGTGCGGGTGACAGACAGTTCAAGGCACCGAAGTTCTCCAGGTGCTTGATCATCGTTTCGTGACTGCCGGGCTGACCAGTGACAATGCGGCGGCACGTTTTCTCCAGAATCAACCGGGCCATCTGTGGGTTCTCGATGGTCGTAGGGTCGAACGCCAACGCGATCGCGGTGGCCAGCTCGCCCAGATCGGGGTCGGTGCGTTGCAGGGCACGCAGGGCATTCAGTTGCCGGGCGGTGATGGGTAGCGACACGGTGTCCTCCTTGAAACGGGTCACGCTCAAACCATAAGCCCGGGAAATGGTAGACCAGGCGGGCGGGTTGTGGCGTCCAGCGGACGCAAAAAAGCCCACCGGGGTGGGCTTTTTTGTGGGTAGGCATTTAACGAATGTCCCGTTATCCAAATGGCAGGGGCGCTTCAGTATGGCTATAGCCGAATCCGTTCCACCTCATCCAGGCTGACGCCGTCGCTGCGCCGATCATAGAGCTGCGTGGTACGGGTGGATGAATGATTGGCCATCGCCGCTGCATTTTCCAGGGTGCCGCCGTTCTTCAGGTAGGCCGTGATCCCGGTGGCCCGGAACGTATGGTTGCCGATCAACGTTTTGAGCCCAGCCGCCAAAGCCCGTCGCCGCACCATGGCATGCGCGTTCGCTTGCGGCAGGGCCATGGTACTCAGCTGCCCGGTACCGCGCCGAATGGTGCGAAACAGCGGCCCTTTTGGGTCGTCTTCAATGCCGGTTTCGACCAGATAGGCATGCAGGTACGCTTCCAACGAGTGATGGCAGGGCATCGTATGCTGTTTGCCGCCTTTCTCGCGCATCCGCACCCACAACCGCCGATTCTGTGTGTAGACATCTTCGACCTTCATGGCCAGGGCGGCACCGATGCGGGCAAAGGAAAACACCATCAACGCAATCAACGCACGGTCGCGCAGCCCGGCATGAGTGCTGGTATCGATGCTGTCTAGCAACTGTCGCGCTTCGCTGGGCTCCAGCACCGGCGTTTTGCCGGTGCGAGTGGTATGGCTCGGCCCGCGCACCGAAGCCGCTGGGTTATGCGGCACGACCTGCCCGACCACCAGCCAGTCGAACAGGTGTCGGATCGCCGCCAGCCGTTGTTTCACCGACGGCGCGGCCAGCGTTTGCGTCTGCAGCTCGATCCAGGTCGCCACGTGCAGCGGAGCCACGGCGCCCAAGTCGGGAACGCCCACGGCCTGGCACCAGGTCAAAAACTCATTCACCGCCCGCGCATAGGCACGCCGGGTGTTCGGGTTACGGATATTGGCTGTAAAAAACTCCAGAAACCGAATGCCGGCTCGTTCACCGGCCTTAGTGACCAGCGTTGGAAGCGTTGCACCTACCGGTGAATTCAAAACCAGGAAAGTCATGGAGCCTCATTTTCCTCAGCTAGTTGTTTCTTGAGCTCCAAGGCTTTTGCTACCAATACATCCATGTCTGCTCGGCTATACGCTTCCAGCTCGATCTCACCCACCTTCAGCCGTACTTTTCGGCCAGCTCGTCCCTGAATCCATGCCCCGACGGCTACACCTACGATGGGGCCGGCGATTTGCGCGACTGAAATAACGTATTGCCCGATGGAATACCCTTCTGCACCGGCTGCATCAAAGGTCATGTTCCGTTGTGAATACAAGATGCCCGCATCGCGTAGGGCTGTGCTCACAGCAGTAAGCCCCCGTTGATATTCTGGATCGCGGGCACCTGGATCGTTTGGTGCAGCGGTAAGGACGAGTGTCATGCGTTCTGGTTCAGACATCAGAGGCAGCCTTTCTTATATGTGATAAAGGACATTATCACATATAGATGCGGTTGGAGGGCGGCAGCCAAAGCACTCCGCAGTACGGCTGCGGCCCAGTAAAAGATAATCGTATTAAGTGTCATAAAATAATCATTGTTAATGTCATATCTTCACGATAGTCTATGCCAATACCCACTGATTGAGAGCAAAGACGATGAGCACCTTCTGGCGTAACCAATTCGAGAAAAACTTCCTCCCCGCTGAGACAAAGCTCGGCCTGGACAAGATTATTCAGGAGGCACACGACGCCTATTGGGGTTCGCTAGGGGCGTCGCTGATGAAATTTAACGGCGAAATTGACCCGGCCAAGCTGAAAAGTCTGGATCAGCTCTACAACGGTGAAAGCGCTGTGCGGACAGCGGCCAAGGATTGCTACGACTACGCAATCAATGGCCGACTCAGCCTCGCCAAGGATGGGGAGGAAGAAACCAGGATGAATGACAACTGGGCTCGGCTGGCAACGCTAGTGCTCTCCGCCCGGCCCGATATTGAGGTGTTCTCACCTCGAATCGGTGGACACGAGATGGTTTTACCGAAAGGACTCGAACACCTGCTTTTCCAGGCGCTGGTCAGAGCCCGCCTTGACCTGGATACCCACCCTAAATTTGAAGATGACGAGGCGGTGCCCATGTTCTTGTCGGGTGAGGACAACTGCGGCTACCTGACGCTAAAAGAAATCGCGGTCTTGGGACAGATGTCCGAGCGAGCGGTGCGCAATGCGGCCCAGCCCGCAGCGGCGGATCGACTGCAAACGCGCAAGGAACAAAGCCAGACGGTGGTCGACTCCGAAGAGGCGTTGCGCTGGTTGAAAGGTCGCAGGGGCTTCATTGCTACCCGTGCGGATTAACGCTCGCTAACCCAACAATTGCCTATCACCAAAGGACATCACCATGAGCCTCGAACAGTTCAGCCGCCTGCTTTCCACTTCCACGCACAACTTTGCCACTGCTCTGCCCGCCGAGCTGTTGCTCTCTTCGGAAGGGGGCTTGCAGACCTTTTATGCACCCTTCGACCACGTCAATGCGGGTGCTCGAATCGTGCTGTGCGGCATCACGCCAGGGTTGCAGCAGGCCAGCCGCGCGCTGGACGAAGCCCGCCGGCAGCTGCGCCAGGGGGCTTCGCTTGAACACGCCAAACAAGCCGCCAAGGAAACCGCCAGTTTTGCCGGCGCGATGCGCAGCAACTTGATCAACATGCTTGATCACGTTGGTGTTCATACCCTGCTGGGCGTCGACAGCTGTGTGCGCCTGTTCGACACCCACCGCCACTTGGTGCATTACACCTCGGCACTGCGCTACCCGGTGTTTGTGGATGGCCAGAACTACAGCGGCAGCCCCGCCATGCTCAGTCGTGCCAGCCTGCGACACCAGGTGGACACCCACCTGGCGGAAGAGATCAAGACCCTGGGCCCGCAGTGCCTCTATGTTCCACTGGGCCCCAAGGTCACCGAGGTCTTTCAGCACCTGCAAGCCCAAGGCCTGCTGAAGCCGGAGCAGCTGCTGGATGGACTGCCGCATCCTTCGGGAGCCAACGCGGAGCGCATCAGTTATTTCCTGGGCGGCAAGCCTCGGGAAAAACTGTCGAGCAAGACCAACGCCGCCACGCTGGATGCGGCCAAGGCGCGGATCCTGGCCAAGCTGGCCACCCTGCGCAGCACAGGCGTCATGAACTAAGTTCGCGATCACGTTTTGATACCACCAGGACGTGATCTCACCGGCAATGTGGTAGTCACCGCCTGGGGTGGGGCGGCAATACCCCCTCTCGTCTCGCTGGGCGTGCCCAGCTTACTGCTCAGCAGTGCAGCGGCTCTGGTCTTCAGCGCCGCTTTTTTCGTCTTACCCAACCAATGCATTGACCGTACCTACGACAAAAAATCAGCACCCATTAAAAAAGGCCAAAATGTGGCTTTTAATTAAGCTTTAAAATGGCTATATTTCAGGCCATAAACACAACACGAGTGATGCGACATGCACACCGCGCATCTGCAAGACCGAATGAGGCAACGTGGCATTTCAGAAGCCATGATCGGGGCGATTCTCACCCTTGGTGACTGGAACGCCCGGGGAGACAAACTTGTACTCCCGGAGCGCGCCATTGCCCCCTTGCTCCAACAGAAACGGGAAGAACTGAAAATGCTCGAGCGGCTGGCACGGCGCGGTGGTGCCTCGCTTGTCATCGAGGGCGAGACCCTGATCACCGTCTACTCCAATACTAAGAGAACACAATCATGAGTCCTGAAAACGCCAGAAGCTTTTCGGTAAGCAGAGGGTCGATCCTCGATGGTGATTACACCCTCGAGATACACCCCGACGCCTTTGCCGATACGGCCAGCCCCAAGTCACTTCAACGGGTAAAAAGCGAGCGCAAATACAATGTACGTATTAAGCAACACGACCTGTATCTGCTCGATGCCTTGGCAGAGCACGAAGGCGTATCACGTTCAGTGCTGATTAATAAGCTCCTGCATGACGTGCTGCTCGATGAGTTGATGAGCATTCCTGATCGAGACGCACGGGCGCTGTTGGCCAAAAACGCCGATGAGCGCGCTGCTTACGATGCGTTGTCCCGACCTTGGGTATTCGATGCCATCGGTTCTGAGTGCCAACACCTGCTGAAGAACATCCTGGCGTTCAACGCGCCGTATGAAATGATGCCGGATCCCAGCGCGCCTGAAGACGCCTACAACAGCGATACATTCATTGGAATCAAAGAAAAGCTGGCAGGGGTGAAAAAATGAGCATCGGTATTCTTTCGACCGTCATCCAGTCTATTGGCGAAGCCCAGATAGAAGCACGGGCAGAACAACACACCATGGTCAATGTACGCCCCGGCGAAAAAGTCTCTGCCATGCTGGATCTAGTGGCTGAACTGTCCGGGAAAAGTGCCACTGGACTTGTCGCCGAAGTCCTCTCATCGCGTCTGCAGGCCTATGCGTCCTCCGCCTTCGAGCATGCCGATTCGATCATGGATGCCGCTGAACAGGCACTCAAGCAGGACTGCATGTTCCAGCCTGGGTGCGCGTTGGACCTGTTGGCGAAGGCGAACGTGATGACCGTACAAACCGGGCTGCAGAACAAGCGTCCGGCGCTGTAAATACATCGCTCGGCCACAGGCACAGCGCAATGGGTTGGCAGATTCAAGGAGGGGTCGTGAAAGTCGAAGACGCACAGGTTTACCTGACCAACAGCAGCATGGGTGCATTGAAACAGCTCTATTTCGAATCGATCCACCAAGTGGATGAGCACGTCAGGAAGGCGGTCTATAAAGAAGATCTGGCCTGGATACTTTCAACGATAGAGTTGAAGTCGTTGTATGCCGAGTTGCTGGTTGCGTCCGGGATTGAACAATTCAGGATCTCGGGCACCAAGGCACAACGAAATGATGGCAGGCATCTGTTCAGAAGCAATGGGCCGCTGAAATATCACTTCGACAGCTCCTGCGACTACCTGAAGTCGGACTATTTGAATTTCACCATTCCGCCGGAAATCGAAGCAAAAGGCCCCAACGAGATCGAAAAATTCCGAGTGTTTGCAGAAGCAAACAAACACCTGCTGCAGGGTGATCAGGAAAAATTCCTGAACTCATTAGAAGCCCAGTTTTTGCTCAAGAACAGACCGCAAAGGATTGAGTACATTAATTCCGGCCAGAGCGAATTCAGTCTGCTTACTCTGGCGGCCATGGAACAGGCACTGGAAGCACACCTTCGCGAGGCCAAGACATTTCAGGCGGCGCACCCTGAAGTCAAAAATCGGACCTTTGCGCCAAGGCGCGTGGTTGATAGTACCCAGGCAAGTGACCTGGACAGGGAATGGCATGATGCCTACAAACGAGTATTGAAATTCATGCTAAGCCAGTATTACCGGAAAAACCATGATCGATCTCAACAGGAGAGCTTTCTGAAATCGCTGGGCTTCGAAGCTTGCAAGGCGTGCTTGAAATCCACCACCATGCGCCTGTAGAAGTCGAGTCGAAAGCGCTTATTCGTGAACGGTCGACATTGGCTGAGATCAGCCAATGTCGACCGGCTGTAAAGGATCGTTTTGCCTGTCGCCACCGACCTTAATGGGTCGGAAGCCGTGCCCTGGCAGCCCTGATGCTGGGCGGATTTACCATAAACCCCCGTTATGCACAGTGCTGGACTGCCTTCCGATTGCGTTGGTGACTCAGGCTCGAATGAAAATTTCGATTTGCTTCATGCTGATTCCCAAGCCAATAGCCAGCCCCTTCTTGGCTTGCTCGATGGTCAGCCCATCTTGATCCTCAGCCAACTCATCTTCGGCCACTGAGACATCGTTACTTTGGTTTTCTAGATCAGTTAGGGCAGGAACTGGCTTGAACTTCAGTTCGTCGAGGTTCAGGCCAAAGTCGCTCAGCTTCATGTATGCAATCGGATTCCTACCACCTACCCAGCAGTTAGGTACGTCAATCTCAGCATACTCACTGATGTTTACGATTTTTCTAATGTCTCCATTGGAGTCTTCCTTTAGTGATTCAACTCCTGAAATCTTACCCACTAAGAAAGCGGTGCCATGGGGGTGAGTGGCATTCCCCCAATCGAGGTTTCGATTTTGGATACACACAACGTAGCGCATTTTCGACGAGTTACTGGTGGATAGGCGCCATGCTTTGCTTCCTCCCTCTCGCAAAATACGTTGTGTCCCTCTGCAGGTAAAAACTGCGAGACATGGGGTGTTATCGAGTTTTTCAGTGGTCAGGCTCATCAATGGCATCTTTTTTGGCGGGCTTTATGAGACAGACACTACGTCAAAAAACGTAGAGATTCAATAGCAATTTATCTATTAATTAACTAGAGATCGATTAGAGACTCGATCTTCGATCATCATCACTCTGTCTGTGTCTCATCACCTGATGGAGCTGGCCTGCTGCTGTGCAATTAACTGAAGTGCCATTAGATAGTCCCGCAGGACGTCAGCATCAATCATCATGGGGTTCCTTTCAGTTAGGGGATTGGAAAGACTGACAGAGCGAGATACTCTGAATGCTGGCAAATCGCCTTGTTTGGTTTGTGGGTAGGGGTATGGGGTTTACGATCTGCTACAGCTTTCAAGGCAAAAGAACCGTCATTGAACATCCTGCCGAGAGTCTCTCTCCGCACGATGCGGTGTGTTATGCCTTGTTGCATACCGGCGTTTTTTTACAAGAAAGGCCTTCAAGTTGGGTGGGCAGCTACGCCTCCGTGGTTGAGCTGGCAGAGCGATTGGGCGTCAACAATGTCAGCTGGCATCAATCCATCATCCATCCATCTGTACCCAAGTTAGTTACCGGTACACCTCTCGCCGGTTGCCAATCTTGACCACCAGAATGCGCAACGCGCCGTCCTCGATGGCACTGATAATCCGGTAATCACCCACCCGATACTTCCAAAAATCCCCTAAACGTGAGCCTTTTAAGGCTTCGCCAATGCTCCGCGGATCCTCCAGGTTCGACACCCGCTCCTGCAGGAACAGCAGGATGCGCTTGGCGACTTGGGGATCGAGCTTGCCCAGCTCGCGCTCTGCAGCGCGGTCAAACTCAATCCGCCAAGCCATAACGCGTCATCACATCCTCAAGAGGCACCGACTCCGAGCGACCGGCGCGGTTATCCAGCAGGCGCTGTTCCGCCAGGTACAAGTCTTCCAAGTCGTCCAGGTGCGCCACGATGGCTTCCCGGGCATAGAAGGTTTTGGTGCGGCCGGTGGCTTTGGCGAGGTTTTCCAGGCGCTCTTCCAAGTCCGAAGGCAGTCGAATAGCAAGCATGGCCAGACTCCATAATAAGGATTGCTATACAAGTATATCGCGATTGCGCTAACCCATGGTCGGGCCGCACATTATGCGTACCTAAAATAATTTCACTCCCGGTCAGCCACCAGCACGCACACGTAAAGCCATGATGACCTGGGCAGACAGACCGCGAATATCTTCGTTGTGAAAAATCAGGTGCGCTCGATGCGGCTTGGTCTCCTCGTCCCAGTGCTCCAAATCCTTTATTAGAAACTGATGCTTGTCCTGATAGGCCGCTGCGAGATCAGCCGCTAAGGCTCTGGGCGCCTCTCCAGGAGTGGCAATGACCCAATCAATGATGTCAGTCATCTGTTCGGCTGGTGATCGCTGCGTGATGCCCATGACGGCGGCGCAGGCAAAATCGTTGTAGAGCTGAGCGCCCAGTTCGGGATCATCCGCAGGGTTTCCCGGGCACAGCCGCGGCTCCCAAGGAAGCACGTAGGTCGATTGGCCGAGAACTTCTTGCCGGACGTAGTCCGAAGGTTTGGCTAAACGCTGCATGAGTTTTGCTCCCAGGCGAAAATCGCATGGTAACGCGTCCAGAGCGGCCTTAGCCGCTCTGATAAACCGCCGGCGAAGACGGCGGAAACAGCCGGACAGACACCACCCGAGCCCACGAGGGGGGTGAGGAAAAATGGCCCCCAGGCCGAATTTTTCCGTTCTGCCCTAGTGCAGCCCGTCCAGGGCGAAACCAGGGTGCGCAGCATCCGGCCGCACCGCTTGCGTGCGCGTCAGGTGAAACCGGACCAACCTGGATTCGCGATGTAGCAGTCGAGAAAGGGACAACGGACCGCAACGAGACGTCGCGCAATTGCAGAATGCAGGTTGGTCCGGCTTTGCCGGGCGCGCACGCGGGTGAATTTTCGAGACAAGCCCGTCCAGGGCGCAGGGGAGGAAAGAGGGTGGAGGCTCGCGCAGCGAGTTGGAACCCTGAAAGCCTGACGGGGCGCTCCCCCGGAAGGTTTGGGCGTCCCGCAGGGCGGCCACGACAGACCGAAGGGATGGCGCGCTATTGATCTGTTTTTGTCTTGGTGTATCTATTGTGTTTTCTATGGGTCGTTCTATTGCTGCGGTTATTGCTCCAGCAATAGAAGGCCCATAGAAAACGTACAAAAGTGAAAAGGTACAAAAGGGCAAAAAGCCTAGGGCATTCGCGCTGCGCGCTCACCAGCTCGACCCCCTGAAGGGGGACCCCCACTCGCTGGGAAAGGGCCAGAGCGGGTTATGACCCTGAAGGCAAAGAGCGGGAGCAATGATGGCTGACGCCCGTCCAGGGCCGCCCATAGGCGGCACAAAGGATGGCTGCGCGACGCTCTTGATCGCTCCCACTGGCGTGGGAGCCCCTACGATCGGCTTTTAAAAAAAGCGTCTCGCATGACTCCACGCAGTGGGGAAATTTATTCCAGGTGCAGCCACCCGGCTCCCACTCCCAACAGGCGTTCCAGACTTTCGGGGATTGTTTACCACTGCGCCCCCTGCCCTCTTCGGCGTCTGGCGGTTGGTGGGTTTTAGGACAGTGACAGCGCCCGTGGTTGGGTTTTTACGCTGCCCTGCCATTGCCTTCTCGCCCTTGCGGGTCGCACCTAACCGGCTATACCGGCTGCCGTGAAGAGATCCCCTTGATCGGCAGCTATTACTTCCCGGGCCCAAAGCATCTTGATTCCAAGCGTCGGGAAGAGGTGTCGGGGGAGGCTGGAAGCTGGACAGACGGGAGTTTTCCCGACAGAATTGGCTTACCAGGTCTCGTTCCCCGCACCGAAAAGCAGAGATTCCCCGAGACCTTGGCCAGAGCGATTGCCGTCGCCGCTGGCCCGAATGAAACCCTGCCTTGGCAGGGTTTTTTCGTTTTAATGCTATGTATCTATTACCCAAAGATATTGCGTTTGCTCGCCCAGCGCAAACCCTGTGTCTTTCACAAGCTGCCGTGTGGGTCTGGCAGCTGTGCTGCCTACCAGCACGGTAGCCAACAAGGTCCACCGGACCGCGTTAGGGAATGATCGGTTAAGTCTCATAAATAGCAGTAGACTGTAGGGCACCCTACAGACAGAACCCGACACTGCCCTACATGGCAAAATTAACCATCGGCCGCATGGCAAAACTCTACGGTTTACACCGTTCAACATTGCATGAGGCCGTGTCTAAAGGCCGCGTAACTGCTGGCCTAGACGGTAAAGGGCAAAAGGTTATCGACCTATCAGAAATGATCCGCGTTTATGGCGAACCACAGGGGATCACCCTACACCGCCCTACACTTGACCCGACACCCTCGCCCTACACTTCCCCTACACCTGAAATGGACGCCTTACACCCAGCCCTACACTCGTTGGTTGAAGAGGTTCGATTGCTGCGTGCAGAGATACAAGAGCTGCAACAATCACTTCGGCTGATCGAGCATAAACCCGAGCCTAAACCTGCATTGCCTCACAACGCGAAGCCAGGGGAAGCCCCTACTTGGGCAAATTTGCTCGACGCTCTCGATAACTAAAAGCCGTGGCCAGTTTCGCGGGCGCGAAACTTCATAGTTCCACCGCAAAGCCTCGCAC
>Ga0302347_1004065_pt1 | contig 12090 bp, 7 predicted proteins | sample PhyWR1_FD_202178 | JGI IMG/M metagenome (GOLD analysis project Ga0302347, IMG submission 202178) | Leaf surface microbial communities from wheat plants in UC Gill Tract Community Farm, Albany, California, United States - DLSL W.R1 (v2)... | ecosystem: Host-associated > Plants > Phyllosphere >...
ATCGCCATTTTCAGATCAACCTTCCGTTCCCATCTCACTACTAGAACGTTTTTCGGTGCCAGACGTTCTATTGAAAGAAAGTTCAATAAACTACATAGTACAAAAAAAGGAGAGTGAATTAGCCGCACCAAGGCGTGAGCACCAGCCAAAAGAAACAATTTCACAACTAAAGACCGAAGAAAATCTTCAAACCGAGCAGTATCGCCGTACCCCTATCGCAAAATGGCTGGCTGAGTCGGATAGAATTGCCATAATTGGGCAAGCTGGAACAGGTAAAAGTACTGTATTGAGATGCATGGCACTTGATCTTCTTGGCGAACAGGAGCGATTTTCTGATGTAGCTAAAAAATGGGGACTTCACCTACCTTTATTTATCTCATTCGCAAAATGGGTGCGACTAACTGAAGCCAATGCCGAAGCAGTTGGCATTAAAGAGTTGCTTCGTGCAACATGGCAACAGCAACTAACTGCAGATTTAGTCTCTTTGATAGATAAAGCTATTGATGAGTCACGTGTGGTTCTTTTTGTTGATGGACTTGATGAGTGGGCAAATGAGCAGGCTGCCCGCACAACTTTGCAAGTAATGCTAACTATAGTCTCTGCACATAACATTCCTATTATAATTAGCGCTCGCCCTGGGGGGCTATCGAAAATAGGTGGTATACCTGACTACTGGGCTGTCGGGCATCTAGCACCTTTATCGAAATTGCAGCAAAGGGAAATAGCAACCATATGGTTTTCAAGAAATATGGATCAGAATAATACCCTACCCTCTTATGAATCTGTGCTCTGGCAAACAAATAGATTTTTTACGGAGTTAAACAAAGGGAGGGGATTGGCGACATTAGCAGAAACACCTCTGCTATTGTTAGGGCTAATTGCACTCGCTGTACGTCAATTAGTTTTGCCATTGAACAAAGCTCAAGCACTAAACCAATTAACAGAGTTACTGTTAGAACTTCATCCATATAGCCGGGCCACAGCTGCTGGTGATGTGATTCCTCGATTTTCTATAGCAGCTTCAACGGATGTTCGTCGTGAGGCGCTTGCAGCCCTTGCTTTTGAGATCCGCTCAGAAGGAGGTGATGCAGGTTATCCCATACAATTAGCTCGAAAATGTATTAAAAACTTTCTAACGGATCCTGAGGGATTCTCCTACTCTTCTCGTGAGGCTTTGGAAGTTGCTAGTGAGATTCTAGCCGTTAATTCCGAAACAATGGGACTGCTTGTAGAAAAAGGGCGTGGAGAAGTAGGGTTTGTTCATGCGAGCATAGAAGAATATCTTGCATCCGTTCATATTCATGGTTGGCCTATAGAACGTATTTTGGGTTTTGTTCGAGAAAATGCTAGCAACTATCGCTGGAGGAGTGTATTTGGAGATTTAATTTCTAGAAATAATAGAAGATCTGAAGCTGAGAAAATTGTTAGGGTGATTGATGAACCTGAGAACGACGCTATCGGAGCACTGCATCGTCGTTTGCTTCTCTCTGATGTGGTTTTTGGGGGAGCCGAAATAAATAAGCCGACAGCTATAAAAATTTCAGAACGCAGTTTTGATATAATTTCAGGAAGTGGTTGGATTAACGAGCGGCGAGCACATTTAGGTGCTGCTCTTGAAGGTATTTATAACCCATCACTGAGAGAAAAGACATCCACAAACATCATGAAATGGGGAATTAGGAGCAATGAATATTTACAGGATTTTTATCGTGCATTATTGTCATGGCCTCGCTCAGATTGTTTGCTAAATATCCTGAAGCAAGGTATAAAGAATGACAGCGTTATCAATTCTAGAACAGCTGCACATACTCTAGCAGTGATATATAAAGGGGATATTGAAGTAGAGGAATGGTTAATATCGTTGCTTCGAGGTGACAACGATTTAATGGTTATCGGAATAGTTTTGGAAGCTCTGGCAGTGGGCTGGCCGGGTAATCAATTCTTAAACAACCAACTTACTAATGTATTGACTTTGAAATACAAGCCACTCCTCCTGAGTATAATTTGGTGTAAAATACAGTTGAATTTTCATACTGCTGAGGATATGAAAACACTTTTGATCTTTATAGGTTGGCATGATGAAATAGATTATGATTATAGAGGGTTTGTCGGGCAGTGCTTGCTTCAAGGTTGGCAGAATAATAATGAAATTATTATGGTGTGTCTTTCCTCATTAAATAATACCGCTAGCCAACATGATCAAATTGACAAAGAAATTGCACAGAAGTACCTCATGAGTTGCGATGCAAACAACCCTGATATTTGTAAATGGATTTTAACCGAAATTAAATCAGACCACCCATTTATCATGAATTTCAGCCATGACTGGGAGTGGTTACTTAAGTTCTCTGAAGCGAATGTTGAAATATGTGAGCAGCTTGTTATTGCGGTCACATCCGAGAAATCAAAATATCATGAGTATAGGCTGCAACCAATTTATAGTAATATTGAAGACTCTCGTATCAAGAAGCATCTGATAGATAAGGTGAGAACCTCAGAAGATTTCTCAGTTTATTGGGCAATGTTCTCTTTATTAGAAGGGAAGAGCTCTAACGATCCTGATGTAAAAGATCTAATCCAAGAAATTCTCAATTGGGAGGACAAACGAAAACTACATGTTGTTAGCTTATTTCCTAAAATGTTCGAACGAGGTATATGTATTCAAGAGCTTCTTAGGATCATTAAATCCAATGAAAAAGTCAGAAGCGATCTTTTGATTTCTGCTTTCAGTCAGCTAAATATTGAGTCAGAAAAAGAAATTATTGACCTTCTAATTTGCAAGATTCTATCCGAGCCAGATGATGCATTTTCTGGTTCAAATAATTTAATCGCATTATTTCCAAATGAACCTAGGGTCAAGGAGTATGCTCTTTCAAAGCTTAATGGATGCCGCCCTCCAATTGCACTGCTAGCATCAGTGTATAATGATGAATCATATATTCATCAAAAAATCGCTGAAAAAGTTGGCTCGCTTACTATAACAATGCGACAACAAATAATAGACGCGGCATCAAATGAGTTTGATCGCAATGATACCGCAAAGAAAATTCTTGGGAAATATGATCACGAAGCCGATGGGCTGTTAAAAATTCATGGCGCTATAAAAAATTATCAAGCATTGTTGCCAACAGATAACAATCGTCAAAAAGTAATTGAAAAATTAATTATTGATTCGAATTCCGTCGGTCCGGATCATGATGAACGTCGAGCTGCAGCTTTTGCTGGCCTTATTGCTTATGGCGCTACAAAACAATTCGTGCCTCTTAAATGGAATGATAAACCTTTAGATATTTCTCTGGGTTGTTATGGCAGGGAATCTCAATCATTACTTAGATTGATTGCCGAGAACTGGGATGAATTAGATAAGAACTTTGATCGGAATTTTGTATCCAGACTAAATAGTTTCACTTCTGAACCTCACTATTTTGCTATTATAGCACCATACATTTCAGCCAACTCATCACTGCGGCTAGAATTTATTAAATATTGTGAAAAAACCACAAACTTGCTTGCTTCTCAAGAGTTACTGATATTAGCTAAGGAACTACCAAAGAGTGATTTACTTTTACGCCATTGTCTATCAGTTATAAACCACCTCAAGGATAAAAATGCCCATGACACATGGCAAGCATATCAAAGCTATTTTGAAGCAGCATATATCTTGCGCGAGCATTTTGGTGGCAACGCTGATTTATTAAATCAATTACGAAAAATATTGCATGATTGCGATTATCAATATGGCGTAGCTGCAATGGCTATTTACAGCCCGCACGATTCTAGCCTGGATTGCGTTGCTAAAACATTGTTAAGTGATTTATACACACTTAGAGAGTACGCTGTACCTATAATTTTTGCTGCATCAAGATTTGAAGCAGAGCAACTTGGTGTTCTTGTAAAAAATATGATAAATCGAAGTTATACCTCTGTATGGGATTTTCAGGATAGAATTAACTATGCACTGAAATCTAGGATTGGCAGTGATAGTGAGTTTGTGAGTTTGATCAGTACGTGGCTAATATCGCATCCAACAGAAAGTGAAATTTCTAGTATATCAAGATATTTATCCTCGACAGGTAAGCTAGAAATGGATACACAAGAGCTATGTCTTAATTTACTTAACGAGAGAAATAGAAGCCCAGTAATTCCTGCTCATGGCTTTGATGCGCTATCTACATTTGTGAGACCAGTGGTTCACTCGCTACTTGATGTGCTAGCGGGGCCAATTCATTAAACGTCGGTTAGAAGTATGGCTCTATTTTTAAAATCCCCTCTACCATGAGGGGATTTATACTGTTAGTCAGTTCGACAATTTTACTATGCAGTGTTTTAAATCCTATTTATATCACAATCAGATATTTTTTTGTATTTCTAAAGATATTAATAATCATATGTATTTTTTTTCAGCTATAACGTCTGCTTCCCACTCACAGCAGACCTTACTAAGGTTACACATCCGCTCTGTGCCAGAAGCGGAATTTTACAAAATCTCGGTAAGCTCTAACTCCTCATAGACTAGTTCCATTTCCTCAGAATAAGTACCTTCACGTTCAAAATAACGTTTGTGGCCTTCCTTCCAGTATTCCAGACTTAAATCCCCTTCGCCGTCTTTGCTAGCGAGTTTGCTCGTCATTTCACAAAAGCGAATGTTCTGCAACCTGACAGTCTGAATCACGCACATTGGATGCCAGGTTCCGTCAAGAATGATATTGTAACTTCCAGCGCAGGGAGCTTCGCCTCGTTCATATTCACGCTGAAAAGAATTTTTCGAACAGCAGGTTGCTGTTTTAATCCCACTCAGAACCAGTTGAACGAGTTCGTCAGCAAGTTTTGGGCTATCGCCAAAGTGCCAGACAAGTGTACCAGGATAAATGCTTTTCAATTCCTCGAGCTTTGTCATTGTCAGCCTTTGTTAATTTAATTTTTTAGTAGAAAGTGACCTTTGTCCGATTAATATAAACTATGTAAGACAAACTTCATCTTTGTAACACCACTGCGAGCGTCAGTCCTTCGCCATGTAATACCAATGATCTGAACCGTCAAAGGTGCGCCAGGCCCTGCGCCGCCGACGTCAAATCTGCATGGCGCTGAATAACGGTCTTTTTACGTTGCCGTCCGCTGAATTACGCAGCGCGACAGACGGTACGCTTATAACTTCGGTTTCTTTAATTTTTCTACCGCTTCCCTGCTCTTGCGTACATATTCACCGGCATTCGGCTGACGCTGAGCCAGCTGAATAAACAGCAGATCGATTAACAAAAGCTGGGCATCACGCGCCGTGATTGATGATACCCGCGCTTTTTCTTCATCAGCAACGGTATAAAGACAAATATCCGCTCGTGCGGTCAGTGCGTTTTCAGTGGGTCGTGATAGCGAAATGATTGTCGCCCCCTGTGACCTCGCCACATCGGCTATTTCTATGATTTCACGACTGGCTCCGGAATGGGATAATGCCAGCAAAACGTCATCTTCTGTCATTGTAGAGGCGTTAGCTATCTGAACATGACTGTCACGATCGTGAATCGCCACTCGCCCCAGTTTGAGCAATTTGAACTGCAAGTCCCGCGCGACCAGGGAGGAGGAACCTACGCCACAAAGATGAATACGCCGCGCGCCGTCAAGAATATCCAGCGCCTGTAAAATAACAGCGTCTTTATTCAGTTCGATGGTTTCCCGCAGACAATGCAGTTTGCTTCCCAGCAGCTTCAGCGATACTTCGCTCAGTGAATCACTGGCGTTGATGGTCCCGTGCAGACCCTGTTGAGCGGAGACATGTCGTCTGGCAACCGCGTTATTAACGGCCATCTTGAGCTGAGAAAAGCCAGCCAGCCCCTGTTTTTTACTGAACTTAACAATACCTGACTGGCTGGTGCCAATCACTTCAGCGAGTTCACTGGAGGTCAACTGGCAGACGCGTTCTGGCTGTTCAAGTATGAAACGCGCAATCTGTTTTTCATGAAGCGTCATGGTATCCAGCGCGGCAGAAATTCTCGTCAGAATGGTCATTTCTTCCCTCATTTATCCCATTTTAAGCACAGTAGCGTCTTTTGCCCGGCGTCTGAAGAAGCGTTTGAGACAGAGGCAATATTGTCAATGAAATGTGACGATGATCGCAATCACCATACGAATATTATATTACCTGTTGCGAGAATTTAAGAATAATTTATTTTCATTAACACGATAATACATTCAGCAATCTTCACTCTGACAGTGGCAGGTGGAAAAAGTGACCAAAGAACTTTATGTAGGGTTGATGTCCGGAACCAGTCTGGACGGCGTGGACGCGGTTCTGATGGATCTGTCCGCAACAAATCTCACAATGGTGGCCGCAGGTTTCACGGTGATGCCTGACGATCTGCGAACCGAACTCTCAACGCTGTGCCACGATGGCGTAGCATCGTTACAAAAGCTGGGTGAGCTTGATCATCGTCTGGGCGAGCTTTACGCCCGGGCGGTTAATGAACTTCTCGCCGCACAGAATATAAACGCTACAGATGTTAAAGGTATTGGCTGCCATGGTCAGACGGTCTGGCACGCCCCGTGGGGCGAGTTTCCGTTCACCATGCAGATTGGCGATGCCAACATCATTGCCGCCAGGACCGGGATCGTGACGGTTGCTGACTTTCGTCGAAAAGATGTTGCTTTCGGCGGACAGGGCGCACCGCTGGTACCCGCTTTCCATGACGCGTTATTCACGCAGCCTGACGGTTTAACGGTTGTTCTTAATATCGGCGGGATCAGCAATATATCCATTCTGGAGCCCGGCCAGCCTGCGCGTGGTTATGATACAGGTCCGGGTAATCTTCTGCTTGATGCCTGGACGGAACAGCATCTTGGCGAGCGTTTTGACCGTGATGCTGCCTGGGCCAGAACTGGAGAAGTGGATCAGCGCCTGCTGGCACACCTGATGGATGAGGCGTTCTTTTCTCAGACGGCACCCAAAAGCACCGGAAGAGAATTGTTCAGCCCGACATGGCTTAACAATAAGCTGAAAGATTTTCTGCACGTTGCGCCACGGGATGTTCAGGCCACGCTGGTGGAATTTACCGCAGTGAGCATCAGCCGCGAGCTCGGCAAAATACCGGAAAACAGCACTACCCGGCGGCTGCTGGTCTGCGGCGGGGGGGCTAAAAATCCGTTATTGATGCAGCGGCTGGCCCTGTTACTGCCAGCATGGACGGTTGGCACCACAACGGAAAATGGCCTTGATGTCGATTATGTCGAAGCGGCCGCTTTTGCATGGCTGGCTTTCCGGCGTCTCAATAATTTGCCTGGCAATCTTCCCGGTGTTACCGGGGCTTCGCGGCCTGTTTCACTTGGGGCCATTTATCCGGCGTAATGTTTTCAATCCTCAGGAATGTAAAATGACAGAGACAAATCTGCTGCGGATCCTCGACTCACTGGTTTCCGAAAAGCGTAATGAAAAAACCCGGGATATCGACGATCTGCCTGCGCAAAGCATACTGATGCTGATTAACAACGAGGACGCACAGGTATCTCTGGCTGTAAAAAAAGAGCTGCCCGCTATTGCAGCGGCGGTTGAAAAAGCAGTCCAGTCATTGCGTAGCGGTGGACGTCTTATTTATCAGGGGGCCGGCACCAGCGGACGCCTGGGCGTGCTTGATGCTTCCGAATGCCCGCCAACCTTTGGCGTGCCTCCTGACAAGATTATCGGCCTTATCGCAGGCGGAGATCGGGCCCTTCGCAATGCCGTCGAAGGTGCAGAAGACGATGCCGTTGCTGGTATGGCCGATTTACAGGATATCGGGCTGACCGGGCGCGATACGCTCGTTGGTCTTGCCGTCAGTGGACGTACGCCCTACGTTCTGGGCGGGCTACGTTATGCGAAAGAGATCGGGGCAGCAACGGTATCACTCACCTGTAACCCTGATTCAGACATGGCCCAGATTGCTGATATCGCCATCTCCCCTGTCGTCGGCCCCGAAGTGCTGACAGGCTCGACCCGACTCAAGTCCGGTACCGCCCAGAAAATGGTCCTCAATATGCTGTCTACCACCAGCATGATCCTGATGGGCAAGTGCTACCAAAACTTGATGGTGGATGTGCAGGCGAGTAATGAAAAATTGCGCGCGCGCGCAACACGCATCGTTATGCAGGCAACTGACTGCAATGCGTCTGAGGCTGCTGATGTCCTGCAACGCGCGGACAATAATGCCAGGCTGGCCATACTAATGCTTCTGAGCGGTAAGGATCGCAATGACGCCGAGCATTTACTCAACAGCGCCCAGGGTCGGTTAAGGGATGCGCTTACCCGTCAGGATCGCACCTGATCGTTTATCGATTAAAAAAAGAGAGCGGCAATGCAAAATTCACATCTCGCTATTACTCCTGCCCAAAAGCGCGCCTTAATCGCCGGTTCGGTAGGTAATTTTATTGAATGGTACGAGTTCGCCGTATATGGCTTTCTCGCCACCGTCATTGCACAGAATTTTTTCAGGCTGGAGGGCGAAGCTGAGTTAACCGGGATTATTCTGACCTATGCCTCATTTGCTATAGCCTTTTTCTTCAGACCTCTCGGCGCCGTGGTATTTGGCAGGATGGGCGATCGGATAGGACGTAAACCGACTCTGGTGTTCGTTCTCATCATGATGACGCTTGTGACGACCGTGATCGGACTGGTCCCCACGTATGCCAGTATCGGTATTGCGGCTCCCCTTATTATCACCGCGTTGCGGATCCTGCAGGGTCTGTTTGCGGGCGGTGAGTATGGCGGTGCGGTTTCGCTAATGACTGAATTCGCCCCCAGGGGAAAGCGGGGCCAGTTTGGTGCCTGGCAGTCGTTTACCGTCGCGCTTGGGCTTCTTGCAGGCGCAGGTATTGTCGCCCTGCTCTCGGCAGTGCTCAGCACAGAAGATTTGCACTCGTGGGGATGGCGCATTCCGTTCTTCCTGGCGTTGCCCATGGGGGCGTTTGCCCTGTGGATCCGTTTCAATATGGAAGAGACTCCCAGCTTCGTGCGCCAGCAGGCGGAGCAACAACAGCCGCAAAAAACGGTGCCTGTGCGGGCGGGTGTGCATAAGACATTAAAAATCATTCTGCTGGGTATTTGTCGCGTCATGGTCTGGTCAGCAGCAGGATATACTTACCTGGTTATTATGCCGACGTATCTCCAGTCCTCACTGCACACCGGGTTTAACACCGCTTTATTGATTGCGGTTATTTCAAATCTGGGTTTTGCGGCGACAATTATTCCTGCCGGGATCCTGAGCGACAGAATTGGACGCCGAAAAGTGATGGTCATAGCGGCCTTATTACTGCTGATTCTGGCGATGCCGTTATTGAAGGTACTCCAGGCCGACACCACGCTGATGATAAAAGCGCTGGTGGTGTTTATTGCAGGCGGTATTGTCGGGCTTCTTGCTGGCCCCGGCCCCGCGATGCTCTCAGAAATGTTTCCTACCCGGGTACGTTACACCGGTCTCGGGGTGGCCTATGCCCTTTCCAATGCCGTATTTTCAGGTTGTGCCGGGTTAATAATCACCGGACTTATCAAGCAAACGGGCAATATCGACATCCCGGCGTGGTATGTCATGGTGACGGCACTTATTAGCATACCTTCGCTGATGACCCTCAATAAAGATGACCATCTGCGTTCACTGGATGAGCCTGAAGAAGCGTAAACGTGACAGAAAAGGCACAGCTAAAATTAGCTGTGCCTTGTTAATTCAGGCAGCTGAATATCACATAATCAGTCTGAGTAAGTCACTGCGCCCTGCCCTCAATTTGCAGGCTAAATGGACGATGGAAAATACAAACACCCTCAGCAAAGAAATGGTCTTATGACGCGTAACAAACTTCCTCACATTGTGCTTTAATTCATACCTGACATTTTTTCGCACATGGTTATCATGCATTTTATCCAGAGTATCATGGCTTTTATTGAGGGAAACCGGGTGCTGTCTATCAGCTTCAGTCTCCTGTTGCTGGTTTTGGCCGGGATGGTCACGCACCTGCTCTGCAAGTTCTTCATTGTCAGAGTGATGAGAAGAGTCTTTTTCAGCAGCCATAAACAGGGCGTTCCGCTGGATAAAGATGTGCGTCTCTCGCAGAAGCTGTCGAATTTTGTGCCGGTCATTGTGGTTTACAACTTCCTGCAGTTTATGCCGGACCTGCCGGGAAATCTGAAAGTGGCGATTCAGACCATCTGCGGCATTCTGTTTTTTATCTATCTGTCGATCTTTTTCAACGAAGTACTGGAGATTGTTAATAGCTCCTATTCGCGCAAATCGAAACGCAAGAATCACTCGATCAAAGGCTATATCCAGATTGGCAAAATCCTGGTGCATATCATTGCCGCGATCATGATCCTGGCGATTATGTCCAACAAGTCACCGGCAATTATTATCTCCTCGTTGGGTGCGGTCGCCGCAGTGCTGATGCTGATTTTCCAGCACACCCTTCTGTCACTGGTGGCGAATATTCAGATCTCGTCCAACGATGTTCTGCAACTGGGCGACTGGATTGAGATGCCTGACAGAAATATCAGCGGTGAGGTTATCGATATTGCCCTGCATACCATTACCATGCGCAACTGGGATAACACCATCTCACGCATTCCGACCAAGAATTTCCTTACTGAGACCTACACCAACTGGCAGGCGATGTTCTCCTCGGGCGCGCGCCGTATTATGCGCAGCTTTTATCTCGATCAGAAGTCGATAACCTTTGTCAGTCAGGAGATGCTACAGGCGATGAGCCAGATCCGTATCGCCAGCGAATCCATCACTGAGCTGCTGGATGGACGTGATATCAGCGCGGTCGGCGAGCGCTGGTTTATGGAAAACGGTATCACCAACCTGATGGTATTCCGTAAATTCCTGACCGCCTGGCTGGCTCAGCGGGAGGATATTAAAAAAGAGATGTATATCGTTGTGCGTCCGCTAAAACCCTCGCCGGATGGCTTGCCGGTAGAAGTCTACTGCTTTACCTCATCTATCTTCTGGGCCGATTATGAAAATACCCAGGCGGAGATTTTTGAGTATATCTATGCGATGGCCCGCCATTTTGAACTGCAGATATACCAGCATCCGTCTGGCTCCGATTTTGCGCGGCTGGCGCAGCCGCGTACAGATCGCTCCGATGCCCGCGCAGGTGACCCGCAGTAAACCACGGTGAAACCCTGTACGCTGCCAGCCAGACCCGGCGCTCTGGCTGGCTCAACGTCATGAACCCAGGCGGGATCGTTTTTTCCGGCGGCCCGCTTGTACCAGGCGCAGAAGATGTCTACTCCTGCCAGTGTTAAAGACGGGAAGCCGTCACAGGTAAAATAGCAAGGCAGCTTTAACAGTTAACCAGCTACCGCACGCTACGATATTTCTCTAATCTGACATCGGTATCACTGATATCACGCGTGATATGCCAGCCACGCTGGATATAAAATTGCGCGGCACGAGAGTTTTTATCGGTTTCCAGCCAGATGGTCTGATGATCTTTAAATAATTCCTGTTCGGCGTGCTCAACAAGGCGACGGCCGAAACCTTTGCCTTCATATTCTGGCCGCACAAATGCTGCGAAAAGACAGCCTTCATCCGCCAGAATCATCGAGAAGCCAATAACTTTATCGTTATCGGTTGCGACCCATGCGCAGCCACTCGCTGCAATCATCCCGGCGACGACACTTTCAGTAATTCCCATTTGCCGCATTTCTTCACGACTCAGGTGATTCTCAGTAACAGCGGTTCTGACGTCGAAAATACTTTTAACATCAGAAGGTTGAGCTTTCCTTGTGCAAATTCCCATAAGGATTTCTCCACGAATAGTAAAAAATAAATACTGGCAAATTTTAGCCCACCCAATCTGTCATTTAATCCGGGATTATGGTTTTCTGGCCCGATCAAAGTTGCTTCATGCTGTATTGGCGTCTAGCCTTACTGCCTGACAAAAAATTACTGTTTTTAACGGTAAGCTTTAAACGATGACGGACTCAATATCAGGAGAAGAGTATGAAATTCTGGATAGCGCTGGCGCTTCTTTTATCTGCGACCTGCATGACGATGGCAGCAGACGGCTGGTTCCCCGGGCCTCAACATGCCGTTGGCAATGATGCTGCCAGTTCCCAACGTACTTATTCCT
>Ga0302347_1004068_pt1 | contig 12083 bp, 13 predicted proteins | sample PhyWR1_FD_202178 | JGI IMG/M metagenome (GOLD analysis project Ga0302347, IMG submission 202178) | Leaf surface microbial communities from wheat plants in UC Gill Tract Community Farm, Albany, California, United States - DLSL W.R1 (v2)... | ecosystem: Host-associated > Plants > Phyllosphere >...
TAAAAAACGCTTACGCCATCGGCATAACCAGCGGATCGGGATACTGATATTCGAATCCCAGCTCGTGGCAAATCCGGCTACCGTCGACACATTTACCCGTGTTTTTTTCGTCACCTGAGGTGAAAACCGGTGGCTCCAGTCCAAGGTCGCGCGCCATCTGCGGATAAAAAACAGCCCGCGCAGGATGTTCCGGTGCGCACAGGTTATAGATGTGCCCTCCTTTTGGCGTCTGTAGCAGCAGGGTGATGGCAGCAACCACATCCTCAAGATGCACGAGATTAACGCCCTGCTGGCCATCGGGGGCCGTTTTACCGGCAAAGAAACGTCCGGGATGTCGCTGCGGGCCGACCAGCCCGGCAAGACGCAGGATATCGACGGAAGTTCCCGGCAAATTATGCAGCCAGTCCTCGAGTTCTTTTAACACTTTGCCGCTGGCGGTGACCGGCTCGCGCCGCGTGGTCTCTTTTACGACCCCCGCCGCAGTGCCGTAAACCGACGTTGAACTGGTAAAAATAATGCGTTTTACCTGCCAGGCCAGGGCGCTGTCAACGATCTGCTGGACGGCCTGAAAATAGAAATCATCGCCCGGACCGGTGCGTCGGGCAGGAAGGGTTATCACCAGCGCATCCACATTCATTAGCGCCTCAAGATCGTCTGTCTCACAGACCAGCTCCGGTTCCAGACGCAGCATATAGCTTTCGATTCCGCACATCCTTGCCGCCTCGACGCCATCGAGAGTCGTTTTGCTGCCGGCAACTTGCCAGCCACGCGCGCTAAGCGAAAGTGCCAGCGGCATCCCCAGCCACCCTAACCCGACGATTGCGACCTTTTTCACCTTTATCTCCTGTCCAATACTTATTCTCTTAAGGCTACGCCACACAGGTTGAACTGACAATTAACAGGATGAATATGAAATGTGTGAAAGATAAAAAAATGGCTTGCCAATATCAGGCAAAGTGGTTTAGGTTTAAAGCAACACATGAATAAGCATTCATCGGAATTTATATGATCAGCGTTCAATTTAAAAATCACCATCATCACCATCACCCTGACTAGTCTTTCAGGCGATGTGTGCTGGAAGACATTCAGATCTTCCAGAGGTGCATGAACGCAAGAGAGCCCCCGGAAGATCGCCTTCCGGGGGCTTTTTTTTGGACGGAATTCACACAGAACAATAATGAGGACACCATCATGTTAGATAACACCCGTTTACGCATAGCTATGCAGAAGTCAGGCCGTCTGAGCGATGATTCACGCGAACTCCTTGCCCGCTGTGGTATTAAAATCAACCTGCACACCCAGCGACTGATCGCGCTGGCAGAAAATATGCCTATTGATATTCTGCGCGTACGTGACGACGACATCCCGGGCCTGGTAATGGACGGCGTGGTGGATCTGGGCATTATTGGTGAAAACGTTCTGGAAGAAGAGCTGCTGACCCGCCGCGCTCAGGGCGAAGATCCCCGCTACTTTACGCTGCGCCGCCTGGATTTCGGCGGCTGCCGCCTGTCGCTGGCCACCCCTGCCGACGAACCCTGGGACGGCCCGGCAATGCTAAACGGTAAGCGTATCGCCACCTCTTACCCGCACCTGTTAAAGCGCTACCTCGATCAAAAAGGTATCGCGTTTAAATCCTGCCTGCTGAACGGCTCTGTCGAAGTTGCGCCGCGTGCGGGTCTGGCCGATGCCATCTGCGACCTGGTCTCTACCGGCGCCACGCTGGAGGCCAATGGCCTGCGTGAAGTTGAAGTGATCTACCAGTCTAAAGCCTGTCTTATCCAGCGCGATGGCGAGATGGAGGCGGGTAAACAGCAATTAATCGACAAACTGCTGACGCGTATTCAGGGCGTGATTCAGGCACGTGAATCTAAATATATCATGATGCATGCGCCGACTGAGCGTCTGGACGAGGTCATTGCTCTGCTGCCGGGTGCTGAACGTCCGACTATTCTGCCGCTGGCAGGCGATCAGCAGCGCGTAGCGATGCACATGGTCAGTAGCGAGACGCTGTTCTGGGAAACGATGGAAAAACTGAAAGCGCTGGGTGCCAGCTCCATTCTGGTGCTGCCGATTGAGAAGATGATGGAATAAACGGCAGTACCAGGCAGGTTCAAAGACGCGTCATCAGACTAACCAGACAGGGCAACCACATGAGCTTCAATACCATCATTGACTGGAACAGCAGTACGCCACAGCAGCAGCGTGAACTGCTGATGCGCCCGGCCATCTCCGCCTCTGAAACCATTACCCGGACGGTTGTCGACATTCTGGATAATGTGAAATCACGCGGCGACGATGCGCTGCGTGAATACAGTGCCAGATTCGACAAAACCGATGTGCAGGCGCTGCAAGTGACGGCAGAAGAAATTGACGCAGCCAGCGCACGCCTCGGAGACGATATTAAACAGGCGATGGCGGTGGCTGTAAATAACATTACCACCTTTCATAATGCGCAAATTCTGCCTGCCGTTGATGTTGAAACCCTGCCCGGCGTGCGCTGTCAGCAGGTCACTCGCCCGGTCGAGTCGGTGGGTTTATATATCCCCGGCGGCTCAGCGCCTCTTTTCTCGACCGTACTGATGCTGGCAACGCCAGCACGGATCGCCGGATGCAACAAAATTGTGCTGTGTTCTCCGCCACCGATTGCTGATGAAATACTTTACGCCGCTCAGCTTTGCGGGGTACGCGAAGTGTTTAAGGTGGGTGGCGCGCAGGCGATTGCCGCCCTGGCCTTCGGCACCCAATCCGTACCTAAGGTCGATAAAATTTTTGGTCCGGGCAATGCGTTTGTTACCGAAGCCAAACGCCAGGTCAGCCAGCGACTGGACGGAGCCGCCATCGACATGCCAGCCGGACCGTCAGAAGTGCTGGTGATTGCCGATAGCGGTGCCACTCCGGACTTTGTTGCCTCGGACCTGCTTTCTCAGGCAGAACACGGCCCTGACTCACAGGTGATCCTGCTAACACCGGATGCTGAAATGGCCCGTCGCGTGGCTCAGGCGGTTGAGCGTCAGCTTGTCGCCCTGCCGCGAGCGGACACGGCTCGTCAGGCGCTTTCTGCCAGCCGCCTGATTGTGGCGCAGGACATCAGGCAGTGCATCGCTATCTCCAATCAATATGGCCCCGAGCACCTGATTATTCAGACCCGCAATGCCCGCGAACTGGTAGAGGACATCACCAGCGCCGGCTCGGTTTTTTTGGGCGACTGGTCACCGGAATCCGCAGGCGATTATGCCTCTGGTACCAATCACGTCTTACCCACTTACGGTTATACTCGCACCAGCTCAAGCCTCGGTCTGGCTGATTTCCAGAAGCGGATGACCGTTCAGGAGCTGTCGCGCGAAGGGTTTGCCGCGCTGGCGTCAACCATTGAAACGCTGGCGGCGGCTGAACAGCTAACCGCACATAAAAATGCCGTCACGTTGCGCATGGCTGCGCTAAAGGAGCAAGCATGAGCATCGAAGAGTTAGCCCGCGCCAACGTCCGCACGCTGGTGCCTTATCAATCGGCCCGCCGCCTCGGCGGTAAAGGCGATGTATGGCTGAATGCCAATGAATATCCGCAGGCGGTGGAATTCCAGCTCACATTACAAACGCTGAATCGCTACCCTGAGTGCCAGCCGAAGACCGTTATTGAAAACTACGCCCGCTATGCCGGGGTCATGCCGTCGCAGGTGCTGGTAAGTCGCGGGGCAGATGAAGGCATTGAACTGTTAATCCGCGCCTTCTGCGAGCCGGGGACTGACGCGATCCTGTTTTGCCCGCCCACCTATGGCATGTACAGCGTGAGTGCCGAAACTCTGGGAGTCGAGTACCGCACGGTAGCGGCGCTGGAGGGCTGGCAACTCGATTTGCAGGGCATTGCCGACAAACTGGACGGCGTTAAAGTGGTGTATGTTTGCAGCCCGAATAACCCTACCGGGCAGATTATTAACCCTCAGGATTTGCGGGTTTTGCTGGAAATGACGCGCGGCAAAGCCATCGTGGTTGCTGATGAAGCCTATATTGAGTTTTGTCCGCAGGCCTCGCTGGTGGGCTGGCTGAGCGAATATCCGCATCTGGTGATCCTGCGTACGCTTTCTAAGGCTTTTGCCCTGGCCGGCCTGCGCTGTGGCTTTACCCTGGCGAACGAAGACGTCATCAATCTGCTGATGAAAGTGATTGCGCCCTACCCGCTGTCTACGCCCGTGGCCGATATCGCCGCCCAGGCGCTTAGTCCGTCGGGGATCCTTGCGATGCGCGAGCGCGTCCAGCGTATTCTTGATGAGCGTCAATATCTGCTGGATAAACTAAAAAATATCGCCTGCATCGAGCAGGTATTTCCGTCAGAAACCAACTATATTCTGGTGCGGATCACGGCATCCAGTGCCGTATTTAAATCATTATGGGATCAGGGCATCATCTTACGAGACCAGAATAGACAACCCTCTTTAAGCGGCTGCCTGCGTATTACTGTGGGAACCCGTGAAGAGTCTCAGCGCGTTATTGACGCCTTAAGTGCGGAGAAGGTATGACACAGAAGTTTCTGTTTATTGATCGCGATGGAACGCTGATTGCCGAGCCACCCAGCGATTTTCAGGTCGATCGTTTCGACAAGCTGGCCTTCGAGCCAGAGGTCATTCCGGCGCTGCGTAAACTGCAAAAAGCCGGGTTTAAACTGGTGATGATCACCAATCAGGACGGGCTGGGCACCGCCAGCCTGCCACAGGCTGAATTCGATGGCCCGCACAATCTGATGATGCAGATCTTCTCTTCGCAGGGCGTCACATTTGAAAAAGTGCTGATATGTCCTCACCTGCCCGCAGATAACTGCGACTGCCGCAAGCCGAAGACCCGTCTGGTCGAGAGCTGGCTGGCCGATGGCGTAATGGATAAAGCCCACAGCTACGTGATTGGCGATCGCGCTACTGATATTCAGCTGGCTGATAATATGGGCATCACTGGTTTACTGTATAACCGCGAAACCCTGAACTGGTCAGCCATTGGCGAGCAGCTTACCCGCCGCGACCGATATGCGCACGTAGAACGCAATACCAAAGAGACGCAGATCGATGTGCAAGTGTGGCTGGATCGCGAAGGCGGCAGCAAGATAAACACCGGCGTTGGCTTTTTTGATCACATGCTCGACCAGATCGCCACCCACGGTGGATTCCGCATGGAAGTCCTGGTCAAAGGTGATTTATATATTGACGATCACCACACCATTGAAGATACCGGCCTGGCGTTAGGCGAAGCGCTGAAAATAGCGCTCGGCGACAAACGCGGCATTAACCGCTTTGGTTTTGTCCTGCCAATGGATGAATGCCTTGCCCGCTGTGCGCTGGATATTTCCGGCCGCCCGCACCTTGAGTACCGTGCAGAGTTCACCTACCAGCGCGTAGGCGACTTAAGCACAGAAATGGTTGAACACTTTTTCCGCTCGCTCTCCTACACCATGGGCGTCACACTGCACCTTAAAACCAAGGGTAAGAATGACCACCACCGTGTTGAAAGCCTGTTCAAAGCCTTTGGTCGCACGCTGCGTCAGGCGATCCGCGTTGAAGGCGATACTCTTCCCTCCTCTAAAGGGGTGCTGTAATGAACGTCGCGATCCTCGATACCGGCTGTGCCAATCTGAACTCGGTTAAATCCGCCATCATGCGCCACGGCTACGAGCCGATAGTGAGTCGCGATCCTGATGTCGTTCTTCGTGCCGACAAGTTGTTTCTGCCGGGCGTTGGAACGGCGCAGGCCGCAATGGATCAAATTCGTGAGCGTGAGCTATATGATTTGATCAGAGCCTGTACCCAACCCGTATTAGGCATTTGTCTGGGTATGCAACTGCTCGGCAGTCGCAGCGAAGAGAGCGACGGCGTTGATCTTCTCAATATTATTGAGCAGGAGGTGCCAAAAATGACCGATTTTGGCCTGCCGCTACCGCATATGGGCTGGAACCGGGTTTACCCGCAGGCCGGTAATCGGCTGTTTCGTGGCATTGATGATGGCGAATGGTTTTATTTCGTCCACAGCTACGCCATGCCGGTCAACACCTGGACCATCGCACAATGCCACTACGGCGAGCCATTCACCGCGGCAATCAATAAAGACAACTTCTTTGGCGTGCAGTTTCACCCGGAGCGTTCTGGCGCAGCGGGCGCGCAGCTACTGAAAAACTTCCTGGAGATGTAATGATCATTCCAGCTCTGGATTTAATCGATGGTACGGTCGTCAGACTGCATCAGGGCGATTACGCCCAACAGCGTGATTACGGCACTGACCCTTTGCCCCGGCTTCAGGATTACGCGGCCCAGGGTGCGGAGGTGCTGCACCTGGTCGATCTGACTGGCGCAAAAGATCCGGCAAAACGTCAGATCTCTCTGCTTAAAACTCTGGTAGCAGGCGTTAACGTGCCGGTCCAGGTCGGCGGTGGCGTACGGAGTGAAGAAGACGTCGCGGCTCTGCTGGCGGCGGGCGTGGCGCGGGTCGTGGTGGGCTCAACGGCCGTTAAATCACCGGACATTGTAAAAGGCTGGTTTGAACGCTTCGGTGCAGAAGCGTTAGTTCTGGCCCTGGATATCCGCATTGATGCCCGGGGGCAAAAACAGGTTGCGGTGAGCGGCTGGCAGGAAGATTCCGGCGTTTCACTCGAGGCGCTGGTGGAAACCTATCTGCCCGTGGGATTGAAACATGTGCTGTGTACCGATATCTCCCGCGACGGCACGCTGGCTGGCTCTAACGTTTCGCTGTATGAAGAAATTTGTGCGCGCTATCCGCAGGTGGCCTTTCAGTCATCAGGTGGCATAGGTGACATCAATGATATTGCCGCTCTGCGCGGCACCGGCGTGCGCGGCGTGATTGTCGGACGTGCGCTTCTGGAAGATAAATTCAGCGTGAAGGAGGCCATTCAATGCTGGCAAAACGGATAATCCCCTGCCTCGATGTACGTGAAGGCCAGGTGGTAAAAGGTGTGCAGTTCCGCAACCATGAAATTATTGGCGATATCGTTCCGCTGGCTCAACGCTACGCGGCTGAAGGCGCAGATGAGCTGGTGTTCTACGATATTACAGCCTCAAGCGACGGCCGTGTAGTCGACAAAAGCTGGGTTTCACGCGTGGCGGAAGTGATCGATGTTCCCTTCTGTGTCGCTGGTGGGATCAAATCGGTTGACGACGCGGCGCAAATTCTTTCATTTGGCGCGGATAAAATTTCTGTCAACTCCCCTGCCCTTGCCGATCCTGAGCTGATCACCCGCCTGGCCGATCGTTTTGGCGTCCAGTGCATCGTGGTCGGCATTGATACCTGGTTTGATGAGCACACTGGTAAATATCACGTTAATCAATATACCGGCGATGAATCGCGCACCCGCGTCACCACCTGGGAAACGCTGGACTGGGTACAGGAAGTTCAGAAACGCGGCGCGGGCGAAATCGTTCTGAATATGATGAATCAGGATGGCGTACGTAACGGCTATGATATCGAACAATTAAAAAAAGTGCGCGACGTCTGCCATGTTCCCCTCATCGCCTCCGGCGGCGCGGGAACGATGGAGCATTTTCATGAGGTCTTCCGCGACGCTGACGTAGACGGCGCACTGGCCGCCTCCGTTTTCCACAAACAAATTATTAATATTGGTGAACTAAAAGCGTTTCTGATTACCCAGGGCGTGGAGATACGAGTATGTTAACTGAGCAACAACGCGGGCAGCTGGACTGGCAAAAAACTGACGGACTGCTGCCGGTCGTCGTACAGCATGCAGTATCCGGCGAGGTGTTAATGCTGGGCTATATGAACCAGGACGCGCTGGCGAAAACCGAAGAAACCGGCAAAGTCACCTTCTTCTCACGCACGAAGCAGCGCTTATGGACCAAGGGCGAAACCTCCGGCCATTTCCTGAACGTGGTGAGTATCACGCCGGATTGCGATAACGATACCTTGCTGGTGCTGGTCAATCCGATTGGGCCGACCTGCCATAAAGGCACGTCCAGCTGCTTTGGCGAGGCCAGCCACCAGTGGCTGTTCCTGTATCAGCTTGAGCAGCTGCTGGCAGAGAGAAAAACCGCCGATCCGGCGAGCTCCTACACCGCCAAACTGTACGCCAGCGGCACGAAACGTATTGCGCAGAAGGTAGGAGAAGAAGGGGTGGAAACGGCACTGGCCGCGACGGTGCATGACCGTGAAGAACTGACGAACGAGGCGTCGGATTTGATGTATCACCTGCTGGTGCTGCTACAGGATCAGGAGCTGGATTTAACGGCGGTGATTGAGAATTTGCGGGCACGGCATCAGTAAAAATACAGCGGTCAACATAATTTATGTTGACCGCCAGCACTTTACCGGTTCATTTGCGTATAAAAATAACGTTTACGGTAAAACTGATCGATATGTTTTCTCAGATTACCGGCTTTGTCAAACTCAATGCCATTGGTTTTAATAAACATTAGCAGGTAGAAGATGATAACGACGCTCGTCTCTGCCCTTGCCATTATCGCCTCCGTAAATCCATAACAGATCAGCGAAAAGACCAGCACGATAAAGTACTTATTCGGGTTGTTCAAAACGGCCTGGTAAAGCATCCACGTAAAAGGAATGATAAAAAATAAGCCGAGCGCGCTCATGAGTATCAGATAGGAGTTATCAAGAGCATAATCCGGAAGCGCTGATCCAAACACATAATTGTAGGGTTCAAGCGAGCTAAGATAATCATAAAAATAACTTAATCGGCCACTCAGCATATAATCTAAACGGCCACCATGATAATCCCACGGCAAAAACAGCGATATGACCAGTAAAGTAACGGGTATCAGCGGCAGGTAGAAAACCACCAGATAACGAAACAAGCCAGCAGAAATGACGACGTAAAAGATCAATGAAACAATCATCGCATAACCCGGCGTACGGGAATCTGCAAGGAAAGGCACACAGATGAAGAATACCAGAAGAATATTTGTAAACCAGCGAATAACTGAAGGTATTCTGCCAGAGAGATATCCTTTACAGGTGAACAACGTCATAAAGCAGGAGTAAGCAATCATTCCTGGATAGTTTGCCGACCAGAAGCCCATGTTATTTCTATAGCGTCCTGTTTCAGGGATATAGTCGATATCTGGATGAATGATGCCTTTGATTACTAATGCGGTGAAAAGTAGCGAAAACATTAACGTTGAATAATATACAACTTCAATGCTTCTAACCGCACCTTGACGCCTTAACAGATAAATAAACCATAGTGTAAAAATCAGGTTGATACAGGACTGGTTGAAATTAAAAAGGAAAAAGACGGCAAGCACCACACTACCGACAATAAGATTCAACTCGATATCAAGATTTTTGATATAATAAATAATTATGATTATACCAATCGTGGCTCTTAATAGTATCCCTGTTCGGTCGTCGATCACTTCCAGACCGCTAATCAACAGCGAATTTGTTTGCATTAAAAACAATAAGAGTGCTGTCATATTATACAATAATAGTTAATGTCATCAGGATGTTTACTGACCCATAATACATTGCCAGAACTGTATCTGTCAGAAAACAATATACGTTACACCACCGTCCCTGGTAGCGTAACGGCTGGTCCAGCAGGCACCTAAAAATTACTTCAAAATTTCACTACTCGTTACGCATTCGCTTTGTGATCGCGCAAAGCATTGCGCGTTAATACAACGCCAGCACCGACCATCAATCCAAGGAATAAGCCAATAGCCACCGTTAAAGCACGCTTCGGACTATCGCGGCGTACCGGTAATTTGGGCTTCATTACGTAACGATAAGAGTGCAATTCAGAATCATCAATTTTTAGCGCATTGATTGCCATTAATGTCTGACGAGTAGAATAATAATCATCTGATAATGCTAACGGGCGCGACTGTTCATTTTTAACCATAGAGGCTAATGCATCGCTACCAAGCAGAAACATCGTATCCTGAGAAACTTGTTCCGCTTGTTGTGCCTGAGGCAATTTAATATTTGCCTGATTCGCCACGGTAAGCGCCTGGTTGATTTGCGCCATCCGCTGATCCTTTTGCTCCTTAGCAATGGTTTCCTGGCGGGTTAACATTTGTTGTAGCTCGGCTGAACGAGCTTTAATATTCATCTGGAGATCCGCGCGCAGCTCTTTCGCTACTTCATTATCGACCTGCTGAATAGTCTCAGCCAACATTCTTTGCGCCAGGTCAGGCGCCTGATCGACATAGGATATCTTGATAGGTAATCCCTGATCTTTCACCGCCGGTTCGATATCGATAACTTTTTTATCTTCCCGATCGTTAACCGTTTCGGCGAGTGCTGAGAAAGCAGCATTAAAACGTTGAATGAAATCCTGTTGAATATTAGGTAAGCCCGGCGCAGCAGGGCCATACATAATATTCATTGCATTGCTATAAGAATTGATTTGACCAGCATCAGGTGCCGTAACAATTGACGTTGAAGTCCATTTCTCTTTCGCGATAAAAAGATAACCTACTGATAACACAATGCCAATAATAACCCAGATGGCAATTGTTTTTTTACCATGCCAAAGTTGCACAAGAAGGTCGATTAAATTAATCTGCTGACGCTTTTTGGAGCGATTAACGTAATGGGTACTGGACTGATTCATATTAGCCTTAAATGGAAATAATCATGCAAACTGTTCGGAACGTAAATATTACGACGTAATATATCCGAAAAAGTGGAATGAACAGCGGCCAGAGGATCGCCAGGCCGCTGAAAGATTAATTAGCAGATACTAATTTCAGCAGGTACTTACCGTAATTATTTTTCGCCAGCGGCTTCGCCAGTTTGCGCACCTGTTCAGCATCGATAAAACCCTTACGGTAGGCAATCTCTTCTGGACAAGCTACCTTCAGGCCCTGTCGCTCTTCAATGGTAGCGATAAAGTTGCTGGCCTCAATCAGGCTCTGGTGAGTACCGGTATCCAGCCAGGCATAGCCACGTCCCATCATCTCAACAGAAAGTTTACCCTGCTCCAGATACAACTGGTTGATATCCGTAATTTCCAGCTCGCCGCGCGCGGAAGGCTTCAGATTTTTCGCCAGGGAAACCACCTCATTGTCATAGAAATAGAGCCCGGTCACCGCATAGTTGCTTTTAGGCTGTGCAGGTTTCTCTTCCAGAGAGATAGCTTTACCATTTTCATCAAATTCGGCTACACCATAACGCTCAGGATCGTTAACGTGATAGGCAAATACCGTTTGAAAGCAGTTTAGGCAGATCGTGACCGTAGAAAATATTGTCACCCAGTACCAGCGCACAGCTGTCACTACCGATAAACTCTTCGCCAAGGATGAATGCCTGTGCCAGACCATCAGGGCTTTCCTGCACTTTATATTGCAGGTTCAGGCCCCACTGACTTCCGTCACCCAGTAATTGTTCAAAACGCGGCGTATCCTGCGGGGTACTGATAATAAGGATATCGCGGATCCCCGCCAGCATCAGTGTAGTCAACGGATAGTAAATCATCGGCTTGTCATAGATGGGCAGAAGTTGCTTGCTGACAGCCATGGTAACCGGGTAAAGACGCGTTCCCGAGCCACCGGCCAGAATAATACCTTTACGAGTTGTCATTATTTTATCTCTATTTTTCTTGTGTCAAAACGCAGTAATTAAACAGCGGCTGCCGTAAACAGTTCCGCCAGCATTCTTTCAACGCCAGCCTGCCACTGAGGCAACTGGAGATCAAACGTGCTCTGGAATTTATCTGTCGACAAACGTGAGTTATTCGGACGGCGAGCCGGTGTCGGGTAAGCGCTGGTGGGTACTTTCTTCACTTCCTGAACAGCGAGTTCAATGCCTGCCTGACGCGCCTGGGCAAACACCAGTTCGGCATAATCTGCCCAAGTTGTGATGCCCGAGGCAACGAGATGATACAGCCCGGCGACTTCAGGCTTCAATAGCGCGGTACGAATGGCATGCGCAGTACAGTCCGCCAGTAACTCTGCGCCGGTCGGGGCGCCAAACTGATCGCTGATAATAGAAAGCGTATCGCGGGTTTTCGCCAAATTCAGCATCGTCTTCGCAAAGTTATTTCCTTTGCCGGCATATACCCAACTGGTACGGAAAATAAGATGTTTGTCGCAGTGCTGCTGCAATTCCAGCTCACCG
>Ga0302347_1004076_pt1 | contig 12048 bp, 11 predicted proteins | sample PhyWR1_FD_202178 | JGI IMG/M metagenome (GOLD analysis project Ga0302347, IMG submission 202178) | Leaf surface microbial communities from wheat plants in UC Gill Tract Community Farm, Albany, California, United States - DLSL W.R1 (v2)... | ecosystem: Host-associated > Plants > Phyllosphere >...
GAAAATCCAGGATCGGGAGCGCAGCCGGGGAAAAGAGTGGCTGCCAAGGTCGTGCAGTGTACAGGACTGAGCCCGGCAACGCGCCGCAACGGTTTATTGTGTCGTGCAGATGCCTCTATAGTGAGGTTCATCCGGGAAGTGGGGAGACTGTATATGCCGTTGCCGTCCATGAAAGAGCAGTTCGCCGCGTTGATTGCCGCGCCGTCGGTCAGTTGCACCCAGGCGTCCCTGGACCAGACCAACCGCCCCGTGATCGACCTGCTTGCCGGCTGGCTGGGCGATCTGGGGTTCAGCATCGACATCCAGACCGTCAGCCCAGGCAAATTCAATCTGCTCGCCAGTTTCGGCAGCGGCCCTGGCGGCCTGGTGCTGGCCGGGCATAGCGACACCGTGCCCTATGACCCCGCGTTGTGGAAAACCGACCCGCTGAAACTGACGGAAATCGACGGTCGCTGGGTAGGATTGGGTAGTTGCGACATGAAGGGCTTTTTCGCTTTGATCATCGAGGCGCTGTTGCCGCTGCTGGATCAACCGTTCAAGCAGCCCTTGCTGATCCTCGCTACGTGCGATGAGGAAAGCTCCATGTCCGGCGCCCGTGCGCTGGCCGAGGCCGGTCGCCCGCTGGGCCGCGCGGCGGTGATCGGCGAGCCGACTGGCCTCAAACCGATCCGCCTGCATAAAGGCGTGATGATGGAGCGTATCGACATTCTCGGTCGCAGCGGCCATTCGTCGGACCCCAGCCTCGGCCGCAGCGCCCTTGAGGCTATGCACGATGCTATCGGTGAACTGCGCGGCCTGCGCCTGGCCTGGCAGCGCGAGTACCGCAATCCGCAATTCAGCGTGCCGCAACCGACCCTGAACTTCGGCTGCATCCACGGTGGTGACAACCCCAACCGCATCTGTGGCCAATGCTCCCTGGAGTTCGATTTGCGCCCCCTGCCCGGCATGGACCCTCAAGTGTTGCGCGATGCGATTCGGCAGAAGCTCCAACCGTTGGCCGAGCGCCATCAAGTCAAGATCGACTACGCGCCGCTGTTCCCGGCGGTGCCGCCATTCGAGCAGCCGGAAGACGCAGAGCTGGTGCGGGTTGCGGAACGTTTGACCGGTCATCGTGCCGAAGCAGTAGCGTTCGGCACCGAAGCGCCTTATCTTCAGCGCCTTGGTTGTGAAACCCTAGTGCTCGGCCCTGGCGATATCGCCTGTGCGCACCAGCCGGGCGAATACCTCGAAATGTCACGCCTGACGCCTACAGTGCGTCTATTGCGGGAATTGATCGAACATTACTGCCTGAAACCCGCATAAATTAACCCCTGCCTGTTCGTACATAGAAGGAGAGTGAGCGTGTCGCCAAGCCTGTTCCGACGATAACCATCAGCCCGCCGTGCGCTTTCACGATTCATCCTTTTTTGGCTGCTTTTTATTACAGGCCCAGGTGTTATGCCCGAATACGTCAATTGGCTTCGTCATGCTTCCCCTTACATCAATGCCCACCGCGACTGCACCTTTGTGGTCATGTTGCCGGGCGATGGTGTGGACCATCCTAACTTTGGCAATATCGTCCACGACCTGGTGCTGCTCCACAGTCTGGGCGTGCGTCTGGTGCTGGTGCATGGTTCGCGTCCACAGATCGAAGCGCGCCTTGAAGCGCGCGGCCTCACCCCGTCTTACCACGAAGGCATGCGCATCACCGATGCCGCCACCTTGGAGTGCGTGATCGATGCGGTCGGCCATCTGCGTATCGCCATCGAAGCACGCCTGTCGATGGACATGGCCTCTTCTCCCATGCAGGGCTCGCGCCTGCGGGTGGCCAGCGGCAATCTGGTAACTGCACGCCCCATCGGCGTACTCGAAGGCGTGGACTACCACCACACCGGCGAAGTGCGCCGGGTCGACCGCAAGGGCATCAATCGCCTGCTGGACGAACGCTCTATCGTCTTGCTGTCGCCCTTGGGTTACTCGCCCACCGGAGAGATTTTCAACCTGGCCTGCGAAGATGTCGCTACTCGCGCCGCGATCGACTTAGGGGCCGATAAATTGCTGCTGTTCGGTGCCGATCTCGGCCTGATCGATGAACATGGGCGTTTGGTGCGCGAGCTGCGTCCGCAGCAGGTGCCGGCACATCTGCAGCGCCTGGGCAGCAGCAACTACCAGGCCGAATTGCTCGACGCAGCGGCCCAGGCTTGCCGGGGCGGGGTAGGGCGCAGCCATATCGTCAGCTATGCCGAAGACGGCGCGCTGCTCACCGAACTGTTCACCCGCGACGGTGGCGGTACGTTGGTGGCTCAGGAGCAATTCGAACTGGTACGCGAGGCGGCGATTGAAGACGTCGGTGGCCTGCTCGACCTGATCAGCCCGTTGGAAGAGCAGGGCATTTTAGTGCGCCGTTCGCGGGAAGTGCTGGAGCGCGAAATCGAGCAGTTCAGCGTGGTCGAACGCGAAGGCATGATCATCGCCTGCGCGGCGCTGTACCAGATCGCCGATTCGGATGCCGGTGAACTCGCGTGCCTGGCAGTGAACCCCGAATACCGCCACGGCGGGCGCGGCGATGAACTGCTTGAGCGCATTGAAACCCGCGCCAGGGCCCAGGGCTTGAAGACGTTGTTCGTCCTCACCACCCGCACTGCCCATTGGTTCCGGGAGCGTGGGTTTGTGCCAAGCAGCGTGGACCGTCTGCCGTCCGCGCGCGCCTCGCTGTACAACTACCAGCGCAATTCGAAGATTTTCGAAAAAGCCCTCTAACCCTCGCGACCTTGTTGCAGGCGCGAGCTAGCTCGCGCCAACCTTTTTAGGTTCCTTCAGACCTCGCCGTGTGCCGGGGTGCGACAACGTGGCTGTCATAAAGGGCTATAAACCCTTCAGAACGCTCGGTAAGGGCCGATACGGTAAGCGCGGCAAGGAGTAGATTGCGTGAAGAAGGTGTTGCTCGGCCGTTGAGTGCCGGGCTTGTCATCAAAAGAAACTATTCCGATACAAAAACTGTAACAAATTGACTGGAGGATATGCGTTTGGCCATCATGGCGTCGCTTTTTTGATCGTAGGTGACGTTTGCAGCGTTACGTTTATTCTTTACTGATCTAAATGGCGTTAAAAAATACTTTTTAGGAATTAGCATTTCTATAGGTTCGTCTACGCTGACCAACCCGATCTACGCAAAGGCTTATTCTAAATTTGTATGAAAAAGAATGAAACAATTCTTTTTGGGTGTATGAAAAACTCATTACCCTGCAGGGACCAAATCAACAGCGGTTAGACGAAAGTAGTAGACACACTAGGTTACGATTGACTTGGTAGTCACTATCTGGCGCTAATCGCGCATCTGTGGATCGAGGGCGTCAGACCCGAGACCAAAGAACTACAAAAATTAGAAACGAGAGGAGCGGTACATGAAGAAGTCCACCTTGGCACTGGCTGTAGCCCTGGGCGCAATCGCTCAGCAAGCAGGCGCTGCTGGTTTCATCGATGACAGTAAAGTAACCCTGGGTCTGCGTAACTTTTACATCAACACCGACAACCGTGATTCGGCTGCTGGCTCTGCTGCCAACAAGCGCGCCGGTGTTCAAAGCAAGCAGGAAGAATGGGGCCAAGGCTTCGACCTGCGTTTCATCTCCGGTTACACCCAAGGCACCGTAGGCTTCGGTCTTGATGCTATCGGCCTGCTGGGTGTTCGCCTGGATTCCGGTGGCGGCACCAACGGTGCTACTGCCTCTTCCTACGGTGGCACTGTGTTCCCGAGCAAGTCCAACGGCGAAGCCGTTGATAACTACTCGAGCCTGGGCCTGACCGCCAAGGCCAAGATTTCCCAGACCGAACTGAAGCTGGGGACTCTGCAGCCCAAGCTGCCGGTCATCGTGACCAACGACGGTCGTCTGCTGCCGCAGACCTTCCAGGGTGGCCAGATCACCACCAACGACATCAAGGATTTGACCCTGGTTGCCGGTCAGATCGAAAAAGCCAAAGGTCGTAACTCCAGCAACGTCGACAACCTGTCGATCTCCGGTGCCAACTCCCGCGGCGCCAACTGGCGTGACAGCAACAAGTTCTACTACGCCGGTGGTGATTACAAGATCACCAAGGACCTGACTGCCCAGTACTACTACGGCAATCTGGAAGACTTCTACAAGCAGCACTTCCTGGGTCTGACTCACAACTGGGCAATCGGCCCGGGCGTGTTGAAATCTGACCTGCGCTACTTCCACAGCACCGATGACGGCAAGAACGGCAACGAGTCGGCCTATTTCTCCTCGGGCAACTACAGCGGCGTGAACTCCGGTCGCGGCAAGGTCGATAACAACCTGTACAGCGGCCTGTTCCTGTACACCCTGGGTGGTCACACCTTCGGTGGTGGTTATCAAGTCAGCAACGGTAGCAGCGACTTCCCTTGGCTGAACCAAGGCGACGGTTCTTCGGCTTACATCACCACCGACATGCAGATCGCCAAGTTCGCCCGTGCCGGCGAGCGCACCTGGCAGGCTCGCTACGCGTATGACTTCGCCAAGGTCGGCGTGCCTGGCCTGACAGCGGGCGTTGTGTACCTCAAAGGTACTGACATCGACACCGTTAACGGTAGCCGTGCAGAGTTCACCGGCCAGTCCGAGTGGGAGCGCGATATCACTGTTGCCTACGTGGTGCCGGAAGGCCCGTTCAAGAACGTCGGCGTGGCCTGGAAAAACGCTATGTGGCGCAACGATGTTGCCGCCGCGCGCGACCAGGACGAAAACCGTGTAATCGTCAGCTATACCTACGCGTTCAAGTAACTGCGTAAAACCTTGCCCGGCGCAACGCCGGGCAAGGTGTCTTGCTTTTCAAGTCAGGCTCACCCCCGTAAGCCCTTCCTGAACCCCTCTTTTACAGCGTCTCAAGGCCTTCTCGAACCTTGGTGACGATGGTGCCTTGCACCCGGTTGAGCGTCCAATGAACGATTTTTAATATTCTTTTATCATCTAGATAAATCGATATTTATTCTTTCTAAAATAGCCACAACCCATGCACAGTGGGCTCCATAAGCACTCATCAGGAGCCACACCATGAGCCTAAGACTGGGCGATATCGCCCCCGACTTCGAACAGGATTCCAGCGCCGGCAAAATTCGTTTCCACGAGTGGCTGGGCGATAGCTGGGGAGTGTTGTTTTCCCACCCGGCCGACTTCACGCCGGTATGCACCACCGAGCTGGGCTTTACCGCCAAGCTCAAGGACGAATTCGCCCAGCGCGGCGTCAAAGCCATCGCGCTGTCGGTTGACCCAGTGGACTCGCACCACAAGTGGATCGAAGACATCAACGAAACCCAGAACACCACCGTCAACTTCCCAATCCTGGCCGATGCCGACCGCAAGGTCTCTGATCTCTACGACCTGATCCACCCCAATGCCAGCGACACCCTCACCGTGCGATCGTTGTTCGTAATTGACCCGAACAAAAAGATTCGCCTGACCATCACCTACCCGGCCAGCACCGGGCGCAACTTCCATGAAATCCTGCGGGTGATCGACTCGCTGCAATTGACCGATAACCACAAGGTCGCCACGCCCGCCAACTGGCAGGACGGTGATGAAGTGGTGATCGTGCCGTCGCTCAAGGACGAAGACGAGATCAAGAAACGCTTTCCAAAAGGCTATCGAGCAGTGAAGCCGTACTTGCGGCTGACCCCGCAGCCCAATCGTTGACGCGGATATCGCTCTGGTGGCAAGCCCCCTACCACCGTCGATGCACCGCATCTGTAACTGAATCAAAGCAGGGGTTTTCAGGCCGTTTCCACGGCCTTTTTTTTCGCCTGGCGATTGATAAAGTGCATATGTTTTTAAGGAATAAACAAATGAAAAAATAAGATTTATAGATATATGAATCAACTGATAAGGTCTGTTCCATCTTGGCGCCATCGCCACTTCAGCGAACCGCCGGCACTTGCTCAAGGAATTCCTGCATGTTGGTCGTAACACTCGGAGGCAGTCCCAGCCAGCGTTCCCGCTCCGGGGTCTTGCTGGAAAAAACCCGTCAGTGGTTGCAACACAAAGGCGTGGAAGTAGTGAGTTACCAGGTACGGGACTTCCCGGCCGAAGACTTGCTGCACGCGCGGTTCGACAGCCCAAAGGTCATCGACCTGCTGGAGCAGGTGGCCAACGCCGACGGCCTGGTGATCGCCACGCCGGTTTATAAGGCTTCGTTCTCCGGTGCGTTGAAAACCGTGCTCGATCTGCTGCCTGAACGGGCCTTGGCCCATAAGGTGGTGCTGCCAATGGCTACCGGCGGCAGCATCGCGCACATGCTGGCGGTGGATTACGCGTTGAAGCCAGTGCTGTCGGCGCTCAAGGCGCAGGAGTTGCTCCACGGCATTTTTGCCGAAGACAGCCAGATCGCCTATGGCGAAGGCAGCGCCCAGGCGCAACTGGTGCCGGTGCTGGAGCAGCGGTTGTACGAGGCGCTGGAGACGCTCTACGGCGCCATGGCCCGTCGCCCGAAACCCCTTGATCCGCATGTATTGAATGAACGTTTGTTGAGTGCTCGCTGGAGCATTTAAGCCGTACCTGAAACCTGGAAACACTCACCTTACTCAGCCGCCAACGGCCAAGCAGGTGCAGCCAAAACCCCTCATCGCATTTTTGGAGAGAGCGCCATGCGCACTGTCATCTTGCGTCGTGGTCTGGTCGCACTGTTTGCTGCGGCTGTGTCCTTCGGCGCCATTGTTCAAGCTCACGCCGCCGAGACCCTGCGGATCGGTTATCAGAAATACGGCACCTTGGTCCTGCTCAAGGCCAAGGGCACCCTGGAAAAACGTCTGGCGGCCCAAGGCGTGCAGGTGCAGTGGACCGAGTTTCCTGGCGGCCCGCAGTTGCTTGAAGGTCTGAACGTCGGCTCCATCGACTTCGGCGTGACCGGCGAAACTCCGCCGGTCTTCGCCCAGGCGGCCGGTGCCGATCTGCTCTACGTGGCCTACGAGCCACCGGCGCCGACCAGCGAAGCGATCCTGGTGCCCAAAGACTCACCGATCAAATCGGTGGCCGAGCTCAAGGGCAAGAAAATCGTGCTCAACAAAGGCTCCAACGTGCATTACCTGTTGGTGCGCGCCTTGGAGGACGCCGGCCTGAAATACAGCGATGTGCAGACAGTATTCCTGCCGCCTGCCGATGCCCGTGCGGCGTTCGAGCGGGGCAGTGTGGATGCGTGGGTGATCTGGGACCCGTACCAGGCCGCCGCCGAGCAACAACTGCAAGCACGTACCCTGCGTGACGGCACTGGCATCGCCGACAACCATCAGTTCTACCTGGCAACCAAACCCTACGCCGAACAACACCCCGACGTGATCACCGCGTTGGTGGAAGAGGTGCGTGCCGTGGGCGAGTGGTCCAAAGCCAACCCGCAGGAAGTCACCGACCAAGTTGCACCGCTGCTCGGCCTGCCGGCCGACATCACCCTCACCTCGGTAAAACGCCAGGGCTACGGCGCGCTGTTCCTGACCCCGCAAGTGGTGGCCGCTCAACAGAAAATCGCCGACAGCTTTTACCAACTCAAATTGATCCCCAAGCCCTTGAGCATCAAGGACGTGATCTGGACGCCTCCGGCCGCTGTTGCTAAAGCGCCGTAATCCGACTTCTTCAGGAGACAACTCCATGAGCCTCAATATTTTCTGGTTCCTGCCTACCCACGGCGACGGTCATTACCTTGGCACTGCCGAAGGCGCTCGCGCCGTGGATCACGGTTACCTGCAACAAGTGGCCCAGGCTGCCGATCGCCTGGGCTTCGGCGGGGTGCTGATCCCCACCGGGCGTTCCTGCGAAGACTCGTGGCTGGTGGCCGCTTCTCTGATCCCGGTGACCCAACGTCTCAAGTTCCTGGTCGCACTGCGCCCGGGGATCATTTCCCCGACGGTGGCCGCGCGCCAGGCCGCGACCCTGGATCGTTTGTCCGGCGGGCGGGCATTGTTCAATCTGGTGACCGGTGGCGATCCCGAAGAACTGGCCGGTGATGGCCTGTTCCTCAGCCACGAAGAGCGCTACCAGGCTTCGGTGGAGTTCACCCGTATCTGGCGTCGGGTACTTGAAGGCGAAACCGTGGATTACGACGGCCAACACATTAGCGTCAAAGGCGCCAAATTGCTCTACCCGCCGATCCAGCAGCCACGGCCGCCGCTGTACTTCGGCGGCTCCTCCGAAGCGGCCCAGGACCTGGCGGCCGAGCAGGTGGAAATGGTGCTGACCTGGGGCGAACCACCGGCCGCCGTGGCCGAGAAAATCGAACAAGTGCGAGCCAAGGCCGCCAAGCTCGGGCGCACTGTGCGCTTCGGCATTCGTCTGCATGTGATCGTGCGCGAAACCAATGACGAAGCCTGGAAAGCTGCCGACAAACTGATTTCCCACTTGGACGACGACACCATCGCCCGCGCCCAAGCCTCACTGGCGCGCTTTGATTCGGTGGGCCAGCAACGCATGGCCGCCTTGCACGGCGGCAACCGCGACAACCTCGAAGTCAGCCCCAACCTGTGGGCCGGCGTCGGCCTGGTTCGCGGTGGGGCGGGTACGGCGCTGGTAGGCGACGGCGCAACCGTGGCCGAGCGCGTGAAGGAGTACGCAGCGCTGGGTATCGACACCTTCATCTTCTCCGGTTATCCGCACCTGGAAGAGTCGTACCGCGTGGCCGAATTGCTGTTCCCGCACCTGGATATCGAACGTCCAGAACTGCCGAAAAGCGCCGGATACGTGAGCCCGTTCGGCGAAATGGTCGCCAACGATATTCTTCCCAAAGCGGCGTCACAGAGCTGAGGCGGCGCGATGAACCTTGAAAAAGTGAGCCATCGCGTGGCGCCTTGGGTGCTGCCGCTGCTGTTGCTGGCGGTGTGGCAGGTGTCGGTGTCGGCGGGGTGGTTGTCGACGCGCATCCTACCGGCGCCGAGCGCGGTGATCGAGGCCGGGGTTAACCTGGTGCGCAGCGGTGAAATCTGGACGCACCTGGCCATCAGCGGCTGGCGCGCGGGCCTGGGTTTTGCGATCGGCGGCGCTATCGGCCTGGCGCTGGGCTTTATCACCGGGCTGTCGACATGGGGCGAGCGCCTGCTCGACAGTTCGGTGCAGATGATCCGCAACGTGCCGCACCTGGCGCTGATCCCGCTGGTGATCCTGTGGTTCGGCATTGACGAAACGGCGAAGATTTTCCTGGTGGCCCTCGGCACGCTGTTCCCGATCTACCTGAACACCTACCACGGCATTCGCAACGTCGACCCGGCGCTGGTGGAGATGTCGCGCAGTTACGGGTTGTCCGGGTTCAGCCTGTTCTGGCAGGTGATCTTGCCGGGCGCGTTGCCGTCGATCCTGGTGGGCGTGCGCTTTGCGCTGGGCTTTATGTGGTTGACGCTGATCGTGGCGGAAACCATTTCGGCCAGTTCCGGTATTGGTTACCTGGCGATGAATGCCCGCGAATTCCTGCAAACCGACGTGGTGGTGCTGGCGATCGTGATGTACGCGATCCTCGGCAAACTGGCGGACCTGGCCGCGCGCGGTCTGGAGCGGGTGTGGCTGCGTTGGCATCCGGCGTACCAAACGCATAAAGGAGGTGCGGCATGACCGCTCAACAACCTCCACGCCTGCTCAAGGGGATTCCCCTGGCGGTGCGTAAGTTGCGCAAAGCCTTCGGCATGCGGGAAGTGCTCAAGGGCATCGATCTGCACATTCCGGCGGGGCAATTCGTCGCCGTGGTGGGGCGCAGCGGTTGCGGCAAAAGTACCTTGCTGCGCCTGCTGGCCGGGTTGGACGACGCCAGCGGCGGAGAGCTGCTAGCCGGTTCCGCACCCCTGAGCGCGGCCCGTGAAGACACGCGATTGATGTTCCAGGAAGCGCGTCTGCTGCCGTGGAAAAAGATCATCGACAACGTGGGCTTGGGCCTCAAAGGCGACTGGCGTGCCAAAGCACTGCAAGCCTTGGACGCGGTGGGGCTGGCCGAGCGCGCCAATGAATGGCCGGCGGCCTTGTCCGGTGGCCAGAAGCAACGCGTGGCGTTGGCTCGCGCGCTGATCCACCAGCCGCGCCTACTGTTGCTGGATGAGCCGCTGGGCGCGCTGGATGCCCTGACCCGCATCGAGATGCAGCAACTGATCGAAAACCTTTGGCAGCAGTATGGCTTTACCGTGCTGCTGGTGACCCATGACGTCAACGAAGCCGTGGCGATTGCCGACCGGGTGATCCTGATCGAAGACGGTGAAATCGGTCTGGACCTGATCGTTGACCTGCCCCGCCCACGGGCCCGTGGCTCCCACCGCCTGGCCGCGCTGGAAGCCGAGGTACTCAACCGCGTGCTGTCACTGCCCGGTACACCGCCCGACCCCGAACCTGTTTCACCGCTGCCGACGCAATTGCGTTGGGCGCAATAACTCACCTATCCACATGAAGAGAGAACGACATGACTATTAAAGCCATCAACGTGCGTAACCAGTTCAAAGGCACCATCAAGGAAATCGTGGTCGGTGACGTGTTGTCGGAAATCGACGTGCAGACCGCGTCCGGCATCGTCACCTCAGTGATCACCACTCGCTCGGTCAAAGAGCTGGAGCTGGTCATTGGTAGTGAAGTGATTGCCTTTGTGAAATCAACCGAGGTGTCGATCGCCAAGTTGTGAACAGGCTTGAGGTCGTCATCGGGGGCAAGCCCCCTCCCACCTTTTGAATGTATTCACAGGTCAAAGTGTGGGAGGGGGCTTGCCCCCGATGGGATCGCCCCAGTCAACGCAAGGCTCAACGCTTGGGCAGGTAAGCTGGCAGATACAGCCCCACATACGCATCGAACACCCGCATGCCTTCCTCGGCCATGCGCGGCGTGATCAGCCCATGCTGATGCACCGAGCGCGCATACACGCGGTCGCTCAGCTCCAGCGCCAGGGCGAACACATCCACATCGCTGGGCAGTGTCGGCACCTCGAAGTGGTGGTTGAAAACCTTGAACATCAGGTCGCCCAGTTCCAGATCATGTTGGCGGTCGGCCTGGGTTACTTCGGTGAGGCCATGCTGCGCCAGGATCAATTGGCGCGCGGCGGCATCCTGGTCGTAGATGGTGAGCATGCGTTGCTCGACGATGCAGGACAGATCGCGCCATTGCTTGAGGGGTTCGTGATCGATGGGCGCCTGAATCGCCGCACGAAACGCCCCATGCACATCGGCGGTCAACGCCTCCAGCAGCGCCGGCACGCTGGCGAAGAAGTGATACACCGACGACGGCGGAATCTGCGCGCGTTCGGCCACGCTGTAGATCGACAGACTTGCCACGCCTTCGGCGGCCAGCAGGGTGCGGGCGGCATCGAGAATCGCATCGATCCGCGCCTGGCTGCGGGCGCGGGGTTTGCGAGGGGCGGCGGGGCGGGTGGTCATGGAAGTCTCCTACAAGGCAGCGGGCATTGTATGAGCAGGAATCTGTGTTGTCTGCCGGGCAGCTATCGGGGGCAACCCACTCCCACATTTTTGATCTGTGAATACATACCAAGTGTGGGAGGGGGCTTGCCCCCGATAATATCGACCCGGTCTCTCAGAACAGCCCCATAAAAAAAACGCCACAGACCCAAAGCCTGTGGCGTTTTTTTATCGCCGCAACCGCTTACACGGTATGCAGGTACCAGTTGTATTCCAGGTCGGAGATGGAGTGTTCGAACTCTTCCAGCTCACTTTCCTTACAGGCAACGAAGATATCGATGTACTTAGGATCGATGTACTTGGCCATCACCTCGCTGTCGTCCAACTCGCGCAGGGCATCGCGCAGGTTGTTCGGCAGGCTCTGCTCGTTTTGCTCGTAGCTGTTGCCTTCCACCGGAGCGCCAGGCTCGATCTTGTTGGTCAGACCGTGGTGCACGCCTGCCAGGACCGAAGCCATCAGCAGGTAAGGGTTGGCGTCGGCGCCCGCCACGCGGTGTTCGATACGCACCGCATCGGCCGAACCGGTTGGTACGCGAATCGCCACGGTGCGGTTGTCCAGGCCCCAGCACGGCGAATTCGGCACGTAGAACTGTGCGCCGAAACGGCGGTAGGAGTTGACGTTAGGGCACAGGAACGCCATTTGGGCGGGTAGGGTCTCCAGCACA
>Ga0302347_1004077_pt1 | contig 12048 bp, 7 predicted proteins | sample PhyWR1_FD_202178 | JGI IMG/M metagenome (GOLD analysis project Ga0302347, IMG submission 202178) | Leaf surface microbial communities from wheat plants in UC Gill Tract Community Farm, Albany, California, United States - DLSL W.R1 (v2)... | ecosystem: Host-associated > Plants > Phyllosphere >...
CCTTCAAGGTCATGCCGCTAACCCGGTGGTTCATCCCAAAGTGCGATTCGCGCCCGGAGGCTCGCACGGTCATTCGCCAGAATGATGGACGCCCTCTAAACAATCCGCCTAGTGCGGCTGCCCGCTAACCCTTTAGCCCTGCAGCAACGAACCTGCTCGGCCAACGTATTGCGCCAACCGTTCGTCCGTCTCTTTTTCCAGAAAAGAGACGGGCGCTCCTGACACTGCTGCAGCCCTGACCGCACATGGCTTTGCGGCAATCCCCCTCGTGACAATCGGCGTGACAAACGCCGATGTCACCAGCAACAGCGCTGTAGATGATGGTGCCGCAGACCACGGAATGGACTGCACCTGACTGACAGTCAGGCATGCCCCGGTCATCGCAGTGCTGTTTGCTCCTGGCTCAGGATCTCGCGGCGCTGGTCTCGTCAGCCAGTGCAGCCTCCACCCGCCCACCGGTAACGGTGCTCAGGAGGCCAGATCATGAGATGCCCTTGCTCCTGGTCGTAAGGAGCCGCCAGTCCCGCGTCAGTGGACACCCTCACAGGTCGCAGGGGCCTTGATCCCTGATAACACTCAACATTCTTGGCGGGATGACGTGAGGGAGAGATCGGTAATTTATGGAGGACGGCTATGCAACTGCGCGAAGTACAAGGGCCACCACGCCCCTTGTTGGAACAGCAGATTACGCCCCTACCCTACCCTACCCGGTCGCGGCGCTGGGCGATCTATTGGGGCCTGCCGTGGAACGCATGGCCGATGTGATCGGCGTGCCCTGCGCCATGGCCGCGCAATCTGTTCTGGCCACGGCAGCTTTGGCGAGCCAGGCGCACGCCAATGTTCACCTCGACGGCCGAATCTATCCGTTGTCGCTGTACTTGCTGACGGTGGCTTGCTCGGGTGATCGCAAAAGCGCGGTGGACCATATTGCGCTGCAGGCCGTACGGGACTGGGAAAGACAGCAGTGGATCGCCTATGACAAACACCTCAAGGCGCACCGAGCTGCAATGAGCCTCACCGCAAAGTCACCGACCTCGAAAAAGTCAGCACAGCTAGCTCTGGACGCCCAACCTGAACCTGTCCAACCAAGACTGCTCACTGCTGAGCCGACCATTGAGGGCCTGGTCAAAAGCCTGTGCCACGGCTTGCCCAGCATGGGGCTGTTCAGCGACGAGGGCGGGCAGTTTTTGGGCGGTAGCACCATGAGCAAGGACAATATGATCAAGGCGATCACTCACTTGTCGACGCTGTGGGACGGCAGCCCGATTGATCGGTCGCGCGCGATGGCAGGGGAAAGCCTGCGTGCCTATGACCGCCGTCTCAGCATGCACTTGATGCTGCAACCCCGCATGGCCGACCGCTTGCTGCAGGACGTTGATATCAAAGACCAGGGCATCCTGGGACGCTGTCTGATCAGTTGGCCAGAGCGCCTGGTTGGACAACGACTGTACAAAGCCATCGACCTGACCCGAGATCCAAAGGTGCTCCTGTACCAGCAGCGCATTGCCGCGCTGATGCAGAAGCCTTGGTCACGTCATAAAGACGGCGGCCTCAACCCTGCAACCCTGGAGTTAAGCCCCCGCGCCCGTGAAGCATGGATTGCCATTCACGACACCATTGAATGCGAGTCTGGGGAATTCGGCGAGCTGGTCAACGTGCAAGCTGCTGCCGGAAAGGCCGCCGCGAACGTTCTACGCATGGCTGGTGTGATGGCGGTGGTTGAGGAATCGACTGTATTGGAAGACATGCACATTCAGCGCGCCTCCACGCTGATGGATTACTACCTGGCCGAGAACCAACGCCTGACTGAACAGGAACCACTGAATAAGCTTCGCGCAGAGGCTGATTGCCTGCTGCGCTGGTTGATAAAGAAGAACTGGTCACCGTTTCGCCTGCGCGACCTTACGCGCAACGGCCCCCGCTTTGCCCGTAAAAGCACGCGGCACACCTTCGAGCTATTGCTGCAACTGGTTGCCCATAACTGGCTGGACAATGACGGGGACATATTCGAGGTGCGCCATGTTCCGACTAAATGACGCCGTGCGCCGCTATCGAGCGCAACATCGCTCGCCGACCGAGTTACGGTGTGTCGCCGCCACTGCCACCACTTTGCCGCCACGTGCCAATCCAGATGCGGCGGGGGTTGTCGCCAGTGTCGCCGCTGTCGCCGCTCCAACCTCTGAGTCAACCGACCTCGCTCGGCTTATCGAGCAGTTGCAAAAAGAAGGGGCTTTGCTGCAACGCAGCGAAAATGCCCTCCTCATCCGCCCAGCGCACTGGGGACAGTTGGACACCATCAGCCCGTACTGGAAAGCCCTGTTGCTGCTCCTACAGACCAACGATCAAGGTGAAGACAATGGCGCTGGTCGGTCGGCGTGATGGTCGCAATTTTGGCTACGGTCGCCAACTGAGCTACGCCGGTCGGCAGGCACTGGAAGATCTGTTTGCCGGCGGCCACTTCGCCACCGTCAAAGCACACAGCGATCGCTGGCAAGCCTTCGTGCGCTGGTGCCGATCGGAGGACGGCCCCGGTTACAACGATGCACGTCAGATTGATCGACAGACGTTGGAGGATTACGTCGCATACCTGCGCCAGCAGATCCAGCAAGGCGAACTGTGCATCGCCACCGCGCAAAACCGCCTGAGCAGCGTTAACCGCACCCTCGCCGCGCTACGCGGTGATCAGGATGTGAGGATCGCCAGTCCGAGCCAGGAGCTAGGACAGCAGCGCTCAATCGTACGCACCTGCGCGCCGGATGGCCGGGACCGCCAACAGGTGCGGCGAGTGCTTGAGAGGCTGGGCGAACGGCAACACGAACGAGTGGCGGCGATTGTCCGTTTGGCCCGAGCAACCGGAATGCGCCTGCGCGAAGCGATCCTGGCGGACCTGCCACGACTGCAACGCGAAGCCGAACACTTGGGCCACATCAACATCCAGGACGGCACCAAGGGCGGTCGTTCAGGAGCTGCAGCGCCGAGATGGGTCGTGGCCAATGTAGCGGTGAAAGCGGCACTGCAGTTTGCTCGTCATGCGTCGCCGACCGGTAGCCGCAATTTACTGAGCAGTGACGAAAGCTACGCCGCGTTCCTGCAACAGACCGTGCTCCCCGCCCGTAAAATACTGCATGAGCAAGGGCTGAAGGGCTTTCATGAACTGCGAGCAGCCTACGCCTGTGAGCGTTACGAGCAACTCACGGGCCACACCGCACCGGTCAATGGTGGCCAAGGCTACCGCATTGACCGCGACCTTGATCAACAGGCTCGGCAACAGATCAGCCTTGAACTCGGGCATAACCGGATCGATGTGGTGTCCGCCTATATTGGAGGTAGAACGTGACCAAGCCCTTCGATATGGAGCTGTTCTTGGCTGGCATGTTGAACGGGTTTCACGCGACGCGGCAACGCCATCTGCGTCAGGCGAACATCATTCAAACTGCGATCGCGGAACGCTGGTGTCGGAAAACGCCTTGGGCTTGGCAGAAGAAGCACGTTACCTGGTTTCTAAGCCATTACCTGGACAAGCGTAGTGACGCCACGCAGTATTACTACTTGCTGACTGTGCAACTCCTCACCCTTCGATTAGAAAGGTCATGGGTCTTCAACCATTAATGGGTACACTCGGCTGCTGCCCATGCTTCAGGTGGTTCCGCGATGCGACACGGACCAGCCTGACGACAGCGCCTCAGCCTGCTGAAGTACCGTTTGCACTGCTGAGTCCTGCAAATCCGGTGGGAAGCCATACTTCCGCAGGATGCGCTTCACAAGTACCCGCATACGTGCTCGTGCCGAGTCACGGTGAGCCCAATCTACTGATACGTTTTCACGCAAGCTCACAAGCAACTCGTGAGCGATCAGCCGTAGATTGTCGTCACCCATCATCTGCAAAGCACTGTCGTTCTCGGCCAGAGCGTCGTAGAACGCGATCTCCTCGTCGGACAATCCGGAATCTTCGCCACGCTGACGTGCTGCGCGGATGTCCCTGGCCAATTGGATCAACTCATGCAGCACTTCGGCAGTGGTGATGGCGTTGGCGTGGTAGCGCGCCACGGCGTCTTCCAGGCGTGCCGAGAACGCCTTGGTCTGCACGACGTTGGCATTGCTACGTGAGCGAATGCCGTCGTTGATCAATTTGCGCAAGGCTTCCAGCGCGAGATTCTTCTTTTCCATCTGCTGGACTTCAGCGAGAAACTCGTCGGACAGGATGGAGATGTCCGGGCTCTTGATGCCCGCAGCAGCCAGAATGTCCACGATTTCGGTCGAGACCACCGCACGGCTGACAATCTGCTGGATCGCTAACTCGCGCTCCTGCTGGGTCACTCCAGAGCCAGTGCTGCTCTTGAACAGCGCGAAACGGATCGCCTGGAAGAATCCGACTTCCTCTCGAATTTCGCGAGCCTTGTCGGAGGCTGATGCCAAGGCGAACGCCTTGGAAAGCGCCAGCACAGCGTCCTGGTACCGACGATGAGCGTTCTTCTTGCCTTCCTTAGTCGGCTCTTTAGCTGCCAGCTTCTGTTGCAGATCGAGAATCCACTCTATGGCCCCCGCCATCATCGAAAGGCGCTCCTGTGGTGTGCCGCTCAATGCGGAAACGTAGTCGAAGCCGTGGTACATGTCCCGCACGACCTCGTATTTCTCCGTCATCACAGAAATTGCCTTTGCCTCGTCGACGCCAGTGTTCTCCTGGTCGCTCTTCGAGTACTGCTGCAACGCTGACTTGAGGCGTTGCGCAATGCCAATGTAGTCCACTATCAGTCCGGCTGGCTTGTCGCGGAACACCCGATTGACGCGTGCAATCGCCTGCATCAGGCCGTGCCCCTGCATCGGCTTGTCCACGTACATCGTGTGCATGCATGGTGCGTCAAAACCGGTCAGCCACATATCTCGCACGATGACCAGTTTGAGTGGGTCTTTAGGGTCGCGGGCACGCTTGGCCAGCAGATCGCGCCGGGCCTTGTTGCCGATGTGCTCCTGCCACTCTTGTGGATCGCTCGCCGCCCCCGTCATGACAATCTTGACCGCGCCCGCGTTATCGTCGGCACTATGCCAGTGTGGGCGCAGCTTGACGATCTCGTCGTACAGCTTCACGCAGATGCGGCGGCTCATGCACACAACCATAGTTTTGCCATCAAGCGCAGCCACGCGATCCTCGAAGTGGGCGACAATGTCCTTGGCTACCAGACCCAAGCGCTCATCGCTGCCGACCAAGGCTTCAACAGTTGACCACTTCTTCTTGAAGCGCTCTTGATCGACCTCGGAATCCTCTTCGGTCAGATCGTCAACCTCGGCATCGATCTTTGGCTTCTCGTCTTCATTCAGTTCGATGCGCGCGAGCCGCGACTCGTAATAAATCGGCACTGTCGCGCCGTCTTCGACTGCGCGGCTGATGTCGTAGACATCAATGTATTTACCGAACACCACCGGGGTATTGACGTCATCAGCCTCGATGGGCGTGCCCGTAAAGCCGATGAAGGATGCATGCGGCAGGGCATCCCGCATGTACTTGGCGAAGCCATAGGAGATTTCTCCAGTCTTCGCGTCCACCTTAGCTTTGAAGCCGTACTGACTGCGGTGCGCTTCATCCGCAATGACGACCACATTGCGTCGTGTGGTAAGCGGCTCCGTAACCTCGCCAAACTTCTGCAAAGTCGTGAAAATCACACCGCCCGACGCCCGACTCAAGACCCTTTGCAGATCTTCCCGGCTTTCGGCCTGCACAGGCGTTTGCCGGATCAGGTCGCGGCACATCGAAAAGGTCGAGAAAAGCTGGTCGTCGAGGTCGTTCCGGTCTGTGAGCACCACCAGTGTTGGGTTCGCCATTGCAGGGTGCTTGACCAGTTGACCGGCGTAGAACGCCATCAGCAGACTTTTGCCAGACCCTTGAGTGTGCCAGATGACGCCAGCTCGCTGATTACCTTCCGGCGAGGATGCGGTCACCGTGCTGTTGACCGCGTGTAGTACCGCGTGGAACTGGTGATACCCCGCGATGATCTTGGTGAGCCCCGATCCGGTTTCGCCAAAGACCGTGAAGTGGCAAACTAAACTGAGAAGGCGACGATGCTTGAACACGCCCTCGATCAGAGTCGAGAGTTCCGGTGCACCCTTCGGGGCAACATCCGTGCCGTCGGTGGTACGCCAAGGCATGAAGCGCTCAAGATCAGCCGAAAGCGAACCCACTCGTGCCGCAATACCGTCTGACGTCACAAGCAGTGCGTTGGTGTTGAACAGCGCAGGAATCTGCTTCTTATAGGTCTGAAGCTGATTGTAGGCTCCGGCGAGAGTTGCGTTGCCGCTGCCAGGGGCCTTTAACTCGATCACACCGAGTGGCAGGCCATTCACGAACACGACAACATCGGGGCGCCGGTTGTATTGGCCAGCTATGACGACGAATTGGCTGACAGCTAACCAATCGTTCTGCTCCGGGAGCTCAAAGTCGATGAGCGCAACTTTCCCAGCAGTCAAGATGCCGTCGTCAGCGTAGTACTCGACGTCCACGCCTTCGGTCATCAGCTTGTGAATGCGGCGATTTTCTTCAAGCAGCGATGGCAATTCGGATTGCATCACTTTTCGAATCGCTTCCTGCCGAGCTTCTAGAGGTAGGCCCGGGTTTAGACGCGCAACTGCAGTGTCAAGTCGCTTCTTGAGAATAACCTCATCGTGACTTTCACGCTCTGGGTGTTGTCCATCTGGGCCGATGTCCTCTTCTCGCGCGATGCTGTAATCGAGGGCGCTCAGCTGATCCAGCAGCGCCTGCTCGACGGCGGCCTCTGATAAAAACGCCATTACAGTTCTCCTTCCCCGTTGCGTTTACACATCTCTATTCCGCCCCCAATCCAAAAAGTCCACGCAGTTCGTTTAATTCTGCCGCGAAATCCTTTCGGTCTTCTTCTTGACGAACAGCTTCACCAATGACCTCATAATCAATTCGGCGATCCGGAGCTTCGCCTCGAGTTTTTCTGAAAATACATAACCGCGTCGTATGGCCGACTCCGTCTTCACGAAAGTGAATCATAGGACGAAGGCCGAATATGAGTTCCCCAGTGATCACAAGCATCTGCCCTTGCTGAAAATACCTAGCATAATCAATCATTTGCTGATGGCTTATATTGATTTTCTGGATTGTCCTTGTGGAGCTATGCCCCCTAAATATTTCACATCGCAAAGTCGTTCCATCAACCTGACTCAGGTAGCGAACAATCTGAATATCTTCCAATCCCTCTAGGTCTGCGAGAATTTCTAGAACATCCGTATAGCATTCATTGATCCAGTTTCTAGCTTGAGCCTCAGACTGCGCCGCGCTATGAGAGAAGGCATTTCGTGACTGATTGAGTTCTCTCATCGCACTTAGCGTTGCGGCCGGGCATATTTCAGCAACGCTAGGCAAAACTCCGGAAGCACTAAGCTGGGAAATTACCCCTTCAATATTTTCAAGCCTCTTGGCAACACTATCAGTGAGCAGATCCTTGAATTTAAGTGGATCTATTAGCGAAACCTGTCGATGCCTGCATTCCGCCACAGTTAGCGCATGCAGTATATCTATTACAGACTCCCAGGTATCCCGTAGAAGGTGGAGACGCTGCAAGTCATTCTCGTATCCATTTTCAAACCTATAAAAATAGTATGCGACCGGAGACGGAAACAAAGTGCATACGGAGCGTTTTATTTCATCCTCGCGCTGCTGCACAAAGTCAGAGAAAGCTGCCTCATAAGTATCCGGACTCATGGTAAACAGGACAAGACTTGGCCTTGGCTGATAACCAAGAATATCAAGCGTTTCTGATTGCCCTGCATACTGCTCGTCCAGCCAATCGTTGTACCGAGGAACGGCGTCATAATTATTATGGTCGAGTTGATATTTCACTCAATCAAACTCCAATTACGCGTTCAGTATCCAACACGCTCAGCTCACCGGAGATGAGCTTGGGCAACAGGGTTTCACGGAGTTCGGCGAGGGAGCGGGTTTGCTCAACATTAGCAAGAATCTGGTCAAAACAGGCCGCAACAGATTTCTCAAACTCTCGAAGAATTACTGTTGGAGGCGTAGGCCGTCGAATCGCTTCGAATGTCTGACGGGTAATGGTCGAGAACACCGAACCATGAGCGAGTGCTTTAAGCTGTTCCACCATTTGCATGGTTGTGAGGTACACAAAATAATCACCGACGCCTTCTGTCCCTCGAAGGCCATAGCAAGATTGGTTAAACGTCATGTCTCGGCCCGCGATGGCAAGATTTCCGACGGTTCCGCGCGCAGAGATGATTGTTGTTCCTTTAGGAATAAGCCTGGCTGAACTACCATCTACTCCTGCTTGAGTAATCGACTTGTCAGTTTCGATCACAAAAACATCACCTGAACGCGGCGTATCTGCCACAGAGAACCAAGGTATATTTCCATCCCAGTATTCGGGATTAGATGTTTTAGGTGTGCCACCACCAATGATATTAAACAGTTGACCCAACGACCGTATTTCCCACCCATCCGGAACTTCCCCCAATTCCGACTCGACCAGCCGTTCAGGGAAGTGATCGTAAAGATGTGCGGGTAGACCAGGTAACGACTGGCCGCGCAGCCAGCGACCATCCATCTTCGCGCGTGTCGGCTCAAAGTCCACGAACCAGGCATTGAACAAAGTTTTTGCTATTGCCTCCATCGTATCGTTAGTGCGCCGGATGAGATCGATTTTATCGTCTAGTGTTCCGAGGGTATGAGCGATGGCGTGCTGCACTTCAATGGGTGGAATAGGTGTTGCATAGCTCTCGATTCGCCCTGGAGAGGTATGCTTTACCGTTGTGCCCGTAGCAGAGCCTACCACCCACGAACGATATTCGTGTGTGCGCAACAGATACTGAATGAATCGTGGCGACACTGGTATGGCAGGCTTGAATTCGAGTAAGCCAACTCGTTGATTATGCAGCCAGGTGGTTGAGTCATCCGGGATACTCGCTGCGTATCCGAGCGTGTCAGACTCTTTACTGAGATCTGTCATCGTGACGACAATTTGACCTGGTCTTAGAACGTAATCCTCGGGGACCGGGCCGTTATAATACTTGCGCTTCCCGGTTTGAAACCCGCCGCCAATTGAGAAGTTTCCAGGCGTGACAAGGACTGTCTCTTGTGATTCATCGGTAAAATACTCGCCTTTGAAAGCGAATCCATGTTTGACCTTGAATATTTCGCCAAGCGTAAGAGTGCGCCAATCATTCGCCATACCCAAGCTCCTTCAGGTTTGCCTCAATTGCCGCATCTAGCTTGGCCGCCGCCGCCCGCTGCTCGCGCCACTGGGCAGACAGTCGCACCATCTTCTCTTCGAAGGGCTCACCATCATCTTCCTGCTCTGCTGCACCCACGTAACGCCCAGGAGTGAGCACATGGCCGTGTTTGCGGATGTCTTCCAGAGTGGCGGATTTGCAGAAACCCGCAACGTCGGCGTATTCACCCGCACCTTCCTCCCTGCGCCATGCATGGTAAGTGTCTGCAATCTTCTGAATTTCCTCGTCCGTAAGTTCGCGCCGAGTGCGATCCACCAGCACACCCAGCTTGCGGGCGTCGATGAACAGCAGTTGCCCGCGCCGGTCGCGCAGGCCTTTGCCAGGGTTTTTATTGCGGGCCAGTAACCACAGGCAGGCGGGGATCTGCGTGGAGTAAAAGAGCTGCCCTGGCAGCGCCACCATGCAATCCACCACGTCAGCCTCGATCATGGCTTTGCGAATCTCGCCCTCGCCAGATTGATTGGAGCTCATCGAGCCATTGGCCAAAACCACGCCCGCAGTGCCATTGGGCGCGAGGTGGTAGAATATGTGCTGTAGCCACGCATAGTTAGCGTTGCCTACGGACGGTACACCGAACTTCCAACGAACGTCTTCACGCAGACGTTCGCCGCCCCAATCCGAGATATTGAACGGCGGGTTAGCGAGAATGAAGTCCGCTTTAATTTGGGTACCATCATTCCCCAGTTGTGCGGAAAACTCATCTTTATGGAAGCTGCCTTCGTTATTCCAGAAGATCTTTGATTCAATTCCGCGCACCGCGAGGTTCATCTTGGCTAGTCGCCAAGTCGTGTAATTTGATTCCTGTCCGAAGATGGAGATACTACCGATTCGGCCACCGTGCTCTTGGACGAACTTTTCCGACTGCACGAACATACCGCCCGAACCGCAGCACGGATCGTAGACCCTACCCTCAATTCCACGCGAAGAATCAGGTAGTGGTTCAAGCATTTCAACCAGCACGCGCACCACGGAACGTGGCGTGTAAAATTCACCGCCACGCTTGCCTTCCGCTCCGGCAAACTGACCTAGAAAGTACTCGTACACGCGTCCGAGGATGTCTTTTGAACGGTCGCCTTCCTCGTTAAGCGCGATACCAGAGATCAGATCAATTAGCTCGCCCAGCATGACTTTGTTCAAGGCGGGGCGGGCGTAATCCTTGGGAAGCACGCCTTTGAGAGACTTGTTGTCTTTCTCGATGGCACGCATCGCATCGTCAATCAACGTGCCAATGGTGGGCAGCTTGGCGCTAGCCTGCAGATGTGACCAGCGGGCCTCCTTCGGCACCCAGAACACGTTGTCGGCAAGATATTCATCCATATCCTCGGCAGCCTGCACGCATTCTGCCAAAAGAGCTTTGTGCTTGGCCTCGAAGGCGTCTGAGATGTACTTCAGGAATATGAGACCGAGCGCGACGTGCTTGTAGTCGGACGGCTCCATGTTTCCGCGCAGCTTGTCGGCGGTCTTGAAGAGCTCGGCCTCGAAGCCGAGGTTGCCCCCATTGCCGTTCTTGCTAGTGTCGTTCTGTGCCATCGTGTTCTTTCCTGTTTGCGTGATGCCTTCGCCGTTGGGGCTTGATACCCAAGTGCGAGCTCTGCGTTCTCTACTCGATAAAGCGTCAGCGGATCTCTGACCCGCCGTGGATACTGTTCATCTTTGAGGCTCCATATTCTTCCGCACGCTTCGCTTTCGTCCAAAATTCACGTGCGCGCATACCGTGGCGTCCACACGACAAACGATGCAGACGATTAAGTCGCGGATTATTACCTAAGCAGGCACGTAAAAGTAGTCGACTGAAGCAGCGGCTTAGTCTCCGGATCGTCGCTCGCTAGCGGGTCATTAACGTGTCCGCCAGCGCATCATGTGCCCACATTGGCAGCAAGATCGGCACTCAGCTGGCATGCTCCGGTGAAGCGGCCAACCGGCAATCAGGAAGCACCCAATACGGGTGATCGCATCCTTTACGCCTGACTGGATATCTTTATAGGCCCGGATCATCGCTCTTCGGGAAACCCAGGGTTGGGCGGCGGGCGCTAACTGAGACCTACCGATGGCTGAGAAATTGAAATCCCTGAAATCGTCATGGAGGCGACCTCCGTCACCTCGAATCTTCCACATCGTCGGCATGTTGGTACTCATTTTTTTGATAGATCCAGGGACGCACCCCACAATACCCGAGCGAAAAAATGAAACATCGAAGCGCTGCCGTTGGCAGCTATAAGACGACCTAGACCTCGTAGGTTACGCCCGCCCAGAGGTTCGTCAGGTTGCTCGCCAGAGTGTTGAACGCCTACTCGACGACCCGCAGCAACCGCCGATAATGGGACCGCAGATCACGAAATGGACTGCACCTGACTGATAGTCAGGCATACTCCTGTCATCGCAACTCAGACCAATTGACTCGTGATCTCACGGCACTAGCCTCCTTAGCTAATGAAGCCTCCAAAGTACATCGCGAATATTGATCAGGCTTGTGAGCACGAATATTCAGCAGACGGCATCTGTGTGTGTGCATCGCTTCCTGATCTACGTACCAGCTTTCACCGGGTTGCTCCTAGATCAACTCTCGGTCAAGAGCATGGATGGTATTCCAATCGGTATTCCAATAAGAAATAAAAATCTTTATTTTTCAATAAAATCAACTAGATACACCACACATTCAGCTTCCCCCGGCTCAGCAACCTACGATATCAATGTATCTGTGAGCGCCAGTCGGCACTTGAGATTTGGGTACACAGCGTCGATCCGACAGGCCGGACGTCCATGCAACCACGCTCAGGATTAGCC
>Ga0302347_1004079_pt1 | contig 12036 bp, 22 predicted proteins | sample PhyWR1_FD_202178 | JGI IMG/M metagenome (GOLD analysis project Ga0302347, IMG submission 202178) | Leaf surface microbial communities from wheat plants in UC Gill Tract Community Farm, Albany, California, United States - DLSL W.R1 (v2)... | ecosystem: Host-associated > Plants > Phyllosphere >...
ATGGATACTTCGCCAGGTACGCCTTGCGGGCCTGCTGCCACTTGTAGCTATACCCACGCTGAGCGCTGGTCTCTCGTTGCCGCTCACGGCGCTTGGCCTCAGCACTCTTGGCGATGTCCACATGGTCATCGCAGTAGCGCGGGTTGCGAGTCAGCACATTGCACCCCTGGGCGTTACAGGGTTTCTTTGGCCTCAGAGGCATTACGTAACAACCTCCAGTTTGAAGCCGTGAGCCACTAGCCAATCAATGAATGCCTCGGGCATCTCATCGCGACCGGTCAGCCAGCAGTAGCAGATGGCAAGGCTGAGAACTTCAGTCACCCACCAACGCCGAACAACCTTGATCGTTACGCTTACCTTAGCCATCACCACCTCCAGCTCACTGCCCGACGCGGTTGAGCGCCTCATCCGCCTTGTCCGCTGCCTGGGCTGCTGTAGTCGCAGCTTTGGTAGCCTTGTCGGCGGCGGTGCCAGTCTTGCGGGTTAGTTCTTCGAGACGCTTGTCACGTTCGTCCATGGCTGTGTCGTAGGCCTTGCGGATGTCGGTTACCTGATTGCTCTGCTTCTCAGCGAGAGACCAGTACGCGGCCTGGTAGCCGAATATGGCGCCGCCACCAACAAGAGCGAGCGCGATGACCCAGACCTCGAATCGCCTCCACCAATGGCGGGCGATGAAGTTGATTGCGCATCTTTCCATCAGTTGTTACCTCCAAGCTGAGTACGCAACCGGGAGATCTCCTGGCTCTGCGATGTCACCTTGTCAGTGAGTTGAGCGACCTGGCTGGTCAGCGCATCAATGCGCCCTTCCATTCGACCTACAGCTGCGGCCAGTTCATTGCGTTCTTTGGCGAACTGATCAGCTCGGGCCTCGGCCTCTTTTCGAGCGACACGCTCCGAATCAAGCAGCTCATTCAGCCGGCGCACGGTGCCGATGTCGGCATTGTCCATGACGCGCTCTGTGGCATCCCTGGAGAGGAACTTCCTCAGCCAGAGAAAGACGCCGAGCAGGATGGTGCCGCTGCCGCCCAGCCAAGCAAAGGCGCCAGGGCCGAGGTCGTTTGGATCCATCCGATACTCCAGAAACGAAAAAGCCCCGCACAGTGGCGGGGCTCAGAATTTGTGTCGTCTCTCATAACGCGCAAGATCGACATGATGGGGTTAATTTACGGCCAGTCGGCCAACAGGTCAAGCGGCATCTACAAAGATTTGTTCGCTGTCGAATATCTCGGTCGCGTGGATCACGGCCTGCTCTTCGAGCCGCTCCAAACGCTTGTGGATTCCGCCTCGCCAGTTGCGACGTGTGCGCTCTGGGGAGCCCGCCAGATCCCAGGTATTCATGTCGTAGAACTCGGCGGGTAGCACGATCATGTCCGTCGAGCGTTTCCCAACCTGCACGCCCTTCAGCTTCGGGATGGCCCAGGCCGTCAACGCCTTATAGATGAACAGTTGAGGCGCCGGGGAAACCATACGGGCCACCAGCCTGCCGATGGCACCGACCTTGTTGGCCTTGTGGGTTGAGTACTTGGCCACCAGCACATCCCACTGAGCCGGGTCCAACTGACGGTGCAGCAGCGCATACAGGCAGCAGTCGTAATCGAACTTGTCACGCACTGACAGGGTGCTGCCGGTACCGCCCTGGCGCAGATCGGCGTCGATCAGTTTCTGCCATGACTGCTTGGTGCTGTTGTCGATGTTGTCTGCGGCCAGCACCCGCACCAGGGTGCCCATCACGTCCTTATACATAGCCATGGCTCAATCCCCTGTGAAGTTAGTGGCACCTGGGCCACGGCGGTTGTTCTGGTTGTATTGCGCTTCAGCACCGGCAGGCTTGAAGCAGTTGAACTGTGCGATCTGATGCTCGGCGGCCTGGAGACGGATGCTCAGCTGCGTCACCAGCACCTCCAGCGGCAGCGCTTCACCGGTTTCGGCGGTGACCCAGCCGGAGGCGTTGCACTGCACGCAGGCCAGTTCGTGGAATACACCCTTGATCACCGCTCGACCACGGCACGCTGGGCACCTGGCCAGGTCGAGCATGGCGGCGCGGAATCCCGGGCCATGTGACTTCTTCATTTCGCCTCCAGCAACTGGCCGCGAAGCTCAGAGAGTTCTGCCTCAAGCCGGGAGCATTTGGCTCGACTTCGGTGCGCCTCCTCCATAAAGCTGCGACCCATGGCCACCAACGCCAGGACCGCATTCGGCGTGGCAGCCTCACAGAACGAGATCAGTGTGCCTTGAGCGGTATACATCTGGCTCGTGTCGCCGAGGATTTCCCCAAGCTCACACCCACCGGCCTTCGCTGCTTTAGCCAGCCGGACCAACTCCGGAAGCGGGGTAAAACGCTCTTGATTCGCCATTTTTAAACCTCGCCCTTAACAAATTGTGGTTCTGGCTCGCAGGCCCCGCCGTTCAAGGCGTCCACGATGTTTTGTGAATCTTCATATCTAACGCCTGTCTGCCCGTGGATCGCCTTGAAGCCGCGTTCGTCTAACCAGTCGTGCCACTTCACCAGTGCCAGACGACGCTGCTCTTTGGCCTGGGTGTTGATGTAGGTGGAGGCGATCTTGCCCAGCGAGTGGTTCAAAAGCATCTCGCCAATGTGACCGTCGACGCCGAGGTCAGTCCAGGCGGTACGAGCCACCTTGCGCAGATCGTGACTGGTCCAGGCGCCCTGCCCCAACCGAGTGAACACAGCACTGGCTTGGTTATCACTCAGCGGCTTGCCACGGCGCGACGGAAAAAGAAAAGCCCCTGTGTAGCCCTGGGCGGTCTGGCGGTCACGGTAACGGCGCAGCAGTGCGCACACTTGATCAGTCAGCGGCACGCGCAGCTCGGTCTTGCTCTTGGTGTGTTCGGCTGGCAGGAACCACTCGCGCTCCGGCAGTGCAATGTCAGCCCAACGCGCCTGTCGGGTTTCGCCAATCCGGGTGCCGTGGCAAAGCATCATCAAGGCCAGCATGGCGTCACCCGGCGCGCTGTCGAAGCGCTCAGCCAGCAGTACCACCAGTTCGGGTAACTGCACGTCGCGAAGGCGCGCAGGCTTGGGCTGGATGCGGGCCGTGGTGAAGTTGCTGAACTTTAGCTCGGCCATCGGGTTGAAGGGGATCAGGTCGAGCTTGCGCGCCTGGCGGAAGGCCATGGCGACGAGGCGGAACAACTGCTGAACGTAGGACAGCGACAGCTCTTCCTGCGCCGGCCACATTAGCTGCCTGTCCAGTGTTTGGGCGTTGAGGTTGCTCAGCAGCAGATCATTCAGGCGCGGCTTGAGCTGGCAGCTGATTGCAGACTTTATTGCCGCCCGACGTTTGTCCGATAGCGCTCGCGATTTGGCCATGCGATCGCCAAACCAGTCGAGCAGCTCGCCCACGGCCAACCAGCCCGAAACACTCGCAGCGCCGTCGGCCGCCACACGCAGCCGCACAGCGGGGAGTGCGGCGACCACCTGTTTGCTGCTGAGGTCGGGAAAATGCCCGATCAGGTGCCATTGGCGCTTGTGGAGCAAGTACCAGGAGCCGCGCGCGCGGTTCTTCAAGTACCGAAAGTGAAGCGCTGGATGGCTTGCATCCCGCAGGTCACGCACATGCTCAAGCTTGGCGTTGCGCGCGATCTCGGCATCCGACAATTTCACCGTCAGGGTTTTGATTTGGGTATTCACGAAGTGACCTCCTTGGGGGCTCGGAGATCAACGACCTCGAAAGTGTTGGGCCACATCCAGGCGCCGTAGCGCCTGGCCATAGCCGCGTCGGCAAACAGCGCAAGCGCGTGGTCCGGAGGCGAGCTCAAGTCGACCTTGAACGAGCAGCAGAACACCGCCCAGCGGTAAATCTCGATCTCAGGAACAGCCAGGCGGCGATCAGCCATGCTGGGCACCTCCGACAATGCGCGGCGACGGTTTAAGGCCGAACCGCCGCAGCAGTTGCTCGCGCGCAGACTGTCCATTGGTGGGAATCCCCATGCGCGCCACCTGCGCCTGCGCCACGCGCTCGGTCAGTTCATGCGCCCGCTCGATCGGGGCCTTGCTGCCGTCGTGGCCAATGCCAACTGCGATATCCTCGAGCGCCTGGCCCTGGACGAGGCGGCGAATGGTGATGTCGTAAGCACGGTCGAATACCTTGCTGGCCTTTTCCGGGATCAGGTCAACGAGGTTGTGCATCTCGCACTGGAGCGCAGCATGGCGCACGGCAGCGTGGGACCAGGTGCGGGCGCCGAAACGGCTCGGATGTGAATTCTCCAACGCCTCCCGAAACGCCCTGTCATGCGATGGGATGCCGAGCATCTCGGGAGTAGGCTGGCACCACTTGATAAACTTACCGACGCTAGGGGCGAAGTCGCCGCCGATCTGCCGGCAGTTCTGCAGCCCGTACCGGATCTGCTCAAGCGTGGTGATTCCGGCAACGATAAACGCCTTGATCCAGCTGCGCTTGGCGGCATTAAGCGCTTCGGCATCAGGCCAGGCCTGTTTCCAGGCCGGGAAAATCGCCTGTAATTCCTTGAACAGCGCGTTCACCACATCGGCGGTGCCCGGCGGTAACTGCTTCGGCTGTACCAGCGCCACCGGCGGTAAATTGCCCATCGTGCTGAGCAGTTGTTCGGTGCTGCGTGGCTTCTTGTTTTCCATCACAGATCTCCCAGATCGTTCGCCCAGCTGGTGTCATCAAAGTCAGGCGCCTTGCCCTGCCCAGAAGCTTTTACGCGTTCGCGCTTGACCCACTGAACCAGCCGGTAGCACCAGCCTGCGGAGGTATCAACGGTTGCTGGCTTAGCGACGAAGAACCCCATGAACGCCCGAATCGCCACTTCAGGAACCGCGTCAGCAGGAAGCCCAGCGATGGCGATTTGATCCGAAAGCCCCTTTTCGTTCGGGACCCAGGTGGCGAACATGGCGAAGCGTTGGCGATCATCCTGCGGATTGATGGCGGCGCTGTTCTGTTCGGCGAGAGCGGCATCAATCTCGCGCTGCTGCAGCTGCTGTTCGGTTAATTGATGGTTAAGTGATGGATTGGATGCAGCGGCTGCACCCCGTTCTGTTCCAGACTGCACCCCGTTCTGTTGTGGATTGCACCCCGTTGCGTCATCTGCACCCCGTTTTGTACGGGGTGCAGTATTTGCACCCCGCAATATTTGAAGGTCATAAACGACAGGGCGGCGGTCATGGCGATCGATATGAACCGCGGCGATCGCCTGGTTGCCTTTCTTGATCAGCCCGGACTGTTCCAGGTCATCGAGTTTGTAACGGACGGTGCGCTCGGAAAGCCCAGTGTCCTGGGCCAGGGTAGATGCGGACGGAAAGGCACCTGTACCGTTCGAACCGGCGTAGTTGGCCAGGCACAGCAGCACGTGACGCGCGCTCGAGTCTTTCAGGATTTCAGTGGGCAGAGAGAGCGCCCAGGACATTGCTTGAACACTCACAGCGAGGCTCCGATATTCTTTTCGGCCAGGTAGGCCAGGCCTTTCGGCGTAACAAGAGGTTGAAAGGCAGCACGGTCCCCGCCGGTCTCCGGGTCGCTCTTCAGCGCGGTGACCTTGTGAACCAGATAGCCGGAAGTAATGCGCGGCTGGTAGGCGGTCCAGCGCTTGGAGCCGCCACGGTGAAAGATCCACCGGTTATTCTCCAACCACTGAAAAAGCTTTGAGGGTGGAACCTGAAGTTGTTTGGCAGCATCACTGATACAGATCGCGCCACCGGCGGCCGCCAAGCGTTTGATGGCGGAAACCTTTGGCTCCTGGTCCAGGATCACCAAGTGAAGGGATTGGTTTTCCTTGGCCTGGTCGGCTGCCGCTTGCAGCGCTTCGGCATAGGTGGCTGGAATCTGGAACTGTTCCGCCCTCGCCTCCAGCTCCTGCCACCGGTCGATGATCCGGGCGCGCAGTTCAACGTTGTAGCCGGAGACCACCACCAGGGTGTCACGCTGGGAAAGCAGGAATTCTCGGTAGACCTGACCGTTCTGCGGGTGGATATAGGGGGTATCGTTTGAAGAAACGACACCCTTGGCAACCAAGGCCCGGACGGTTTTCAGCACGTTGTCGTGCGTGCTGCCGGTGAGCTCGGCGATTTCGCGTGACGACATAGTGTGTCGCGACACTTTTTGCTCATGCGGAAAAAGTGTCGCGACATGGGTGGTATTGCCTGGAGCGGTATTGGTGTTCATAATGGCCCCACTGTGTTTTACAAGTTGTTGAAAGAGCCGGGTTGCAGCCCGGCTTTTTTGTGCCTGCGATTCAGGCGTTATGGGTGTCCGGCGCATCCGTGGTAGCTTTTTGCTTCCACACGAAAAGGTCACGGAGACCGGACATGAAACGTTTGAAGGAAGCCTTTGCGCGCTGGAAGGCAAAGCACTGGGATCTGAAGCCATACATCCACGACGAACCCATGTTTCTGATGATGGGATTCGACCGACCTCCCTTGCGGGACTTCTGGGAGCGGCGGAAAGGATTAATTTTCAAAGCTGCCCCCTGGCTTGCTAGCCTTATCGGCGGCGCGATAATCCTGAAGCTGATTGGCTTGGCTTAACCTGCCGTCAATGACTGCTACGCGGGCCTCATCAAGAAGCCTTAAGCGCTGATCGTCAGTCGCCGCGCGATCGAAGCTCACATGAGTGAATGGGAAGGTGTTGTGGCCATGCTTGCTTGGGCGCGCTGTAGCGAGCCCCGCGACGAAGCCGAAGACCCCGCTACCAAGAACTGCGCAAGAAACCAATAATCCATCACCCATCTCTATTCCCTTCCTATGCACTGTATGAATTAACAGCTGATCCAAGCGCTCTATTCGCCCTTCCAGATTCGACTGAAAATGGCGACATCGAACGGTTACGCTGCCTTCGGGTTTTCTATGAAATAGTTCGTAAGCGCCTGAATTGAGCTGATCCGCGGATCCTTTGTCGCACCGTTTGAAATCTTGCTCAGCGTGAAATAAGGGACTTTTGCGACGCTACTGATTTCCCGCCATTCACCACGGCGGCGGGAAAGCTCGCCCTTAACGAAGCCGAGCAGGTCTGTTTGGTAATTGGCTGCGTGCATGGAGATGAACCTTTTTAGTCATTCGCGCATATCGTAGCCGTATACGAATAATACGGTCAAGCCACAAACGACTAACCATAAATGAGACCATTAGCCGTATATGGTTTAGGGGCTACGCAAAATGCTTTCGACTCGCCAAATCCTGGCAAATAACCTCAAGTACCTGATGTCCACCTCTCAGAACCTCAGCACCCAAAAGAAACTTGAGGCCAAGTCAGGTGTAGGGCAGACGACAATAGGTCGCGCCTTAAAGGCTGAAACGGACACGGGTATCGATCGGGTTGAGGCGCTTGCCAAGGCGTTTAAGCTCGAAGCTCAAGACCTGATAGACAATGGTCTGATTGACCGCCTCAAGGGCGGTGAGTCAAACATCAGTTCCGGGCATGGCCTTTATGACCCGGTTCCTCTGATCTCATGGGTGACTGCAGGGATGCTCAGTGAAAGCTTGGATTTGCTCTCTACCAATGATGCTGACGAATGGCTGCAATGCCCTTACTCGCATAGTGCAAGCGCGTTCTGTTTGCAGGTGAATGGACTGAGCATGTTCCCCGAGTACAGGGATGGAGAAATAATTCTCGTTGATCCTGACGTTGAGGCTCGCCACAACAGCGACGTGGTAGTAAGAACCCCAGATCCCGACCGCAAGACCACATTCAAGCGACTTCAAATCACCGAGGAAGGCACCTTCCTGCTAGCCCTAAACCCCGACTATCCAAGCCGCATCCTAGAGATGCCGGAGGATACGAAAATCTGTGGTGTCGTCACCGGATCTTGGATGAGAAGGCGCTAGAAGCACCCAACCCGTAGACCCGCTCCGGCGGGTTTTTTTACGCCCACGGCAAACCAAATATGAATATTTATAAATTAATAGCCATATCCGGCTTGACACAAAACCCACATACGAATAATTTAATAGCCATGAACGGCTACTCAAGCGTTCATTGGACACGACTGGTGAAGCCGCCAGATAGCAAGGGATCAGCGAAGTGATCTCCCAGCCCCTGAAAACGGGACCGACTGGACCAAGCTCTTTAAACAGAACGGAAGATTTCACTGGCTGGCCTTGGTGACAGGGCCAGACGGGAAACCAACCGGGAGTCACATTGATGGAAGCAACAATCATCAGCGGCGCATGGAAGGGTCATCTCGGACGCGGCCTTGCGCCAAAAGAAGTGCAGTACCTGCTCGGCACTGCCCAGGGCATGACGGCCAAAGAGATTGCCCGCCAGTTCGACGTGGCGGCCTGCACGGTAGCCAAACGCCTGTCCTGCGCCATGTTCAAGCTCGGCGTGACGCGCCAGACCGCCGCGGTGGCCGAAGCGATGCGCCGACAGATCATCTCGCCTATGTGCTTCGCTCTGGCAGCGTTGATCGCCATGCACGCCATGATCGGCGATGACGCTATGCGCCGTGACCGCCGGGTGCCGGAACGTCGTACGGCTCAGGTTCGAGTGCTGCGCCAGGCTGAACGTCCAAGCCTCACCGCATAAACCAAAGCATCACTTCTGCCCATTCGCCGAGTGGGCAGCGGGATGCGGACGAAATCGCGGCCTATAACCGCCCACCTGCATGCAACACCCTTTGAGAACGGTGGCCACTGCCAACCCAGTGGGCGAACAACGGAGGATTCAGCTATGCACAGATAAACCCAGGCGCTCGCAGCTGCCCCTGCGTGACATAGGGAGGTCTATGTAACGCAACGAAAAGCCCAGTCCCTACTGGGCTTTTTTTCGGCTCGCCTTTATTCGTCAGCACCCTCCCCTGGGCCCACCGGCACACACCAAGCGGTCAGGCTGCTGACAAATAAACGCAACCCCACAGAGGTATCCACCATGCACCCATCAATCAAACAGCGCGTCGACGGGGTTGCGGCCCTGCACGTTCGCTCCCGCATCGCCACTGCCGACTTCTACGCCCTGATCGGCAAGGAGCAGCCCGTGCAAAAGATTCGATTCCAGATCAAGAACGCCGGCAATGCTTACCACATCGTGGAGCTCGCCACTGGCAAGGTGAAGGGCTTCCGCTGGACCTGGAAGGAAGCCAGCAACTTCGCCCAGGCTCTGGAATCCCGCGCAGATGGCGTGAAGGTGACGCTGTCGGGCGGTGGGCAATGATCGGCGTGCCTATGCCCAACCCGCGGGACTCGATCATCAACGACCTGAATCAGCAACTCGATGCCTTCTTCGGCGCCGGACGTACCGTGCAAGAAGTCGCCCAGGGGGTCAGCGGCGTAAAGGATGGCACCTACGGCGGCGGCCACAGCAGCAAGCTGCGCGCAGAACGTGACCGCCTAGCACCAGGCCTGAAGGTTTTGGCCCAGACCGGCACTTCAATCAACAAAGCCGCCGCAGCAATGGGCATCGATCACAAGCGCGCCAGGCTCATCGCCCGGGAGAACGGCTTCAAGTTCGCTGACACTCCATGAAGCGCATCAGCAACCAGGTGCGACAGCGCCTTCGCCAATCCCAATTCAACCTCCCACCCAGCGGCCTGCAGGCCATCCCGGAGAAACAGCCATGTCCACAGCAACAGATACTGCCGAGTTTCTTGAAGAGCTCAACGGCGGCGCCTTCGCCAGCCAAATCGGCCACGCCATCTCCGAGGTAGCCGCGGGGGTTGTTGACCATGGCAAGGCCGGGAAGCTGGTAATCACCCTGGATTTCAGCCAGATCGGCGAATCGCACCAGGTGAAGATCAAGCACAAGCTCGATTACAAGGTGCCGACCAAGCGTGGCACCCGCAGCGAAAACACCAGCCTCGACACGCCCATGCACGTGGGTACCGGCGGCCGCGTGACCCTCTTCGCGGAGAAGCACGACCAACTGTTCAGCCGCGACGACGCGCCGATTCCTAAGCGCACCTGATCGACCCCGCTAACCCTCCCTCCGCAATCCAAGGAAATAAACGATGTCACTTACTAAAGATGCGATTCAGCTCATAACCGATACGGCGCTCGAAGCAAACGGCAAGAAACTGGAAACACTGGTCCCTACTGTAGTGCTGCCGGAAAGCTCGAAAGTCATCGACTTGGAGAAGTTCCAGGCCGGGCGCAGCCGCTTCCGTGGCACCTACAGCACTCACTCGCTGGCAGATTTCGGCACCTATGTGGTTGAGCGCGCAGAACCAGGCGCGCGCGGCTTCATCGACCAAGACGCAATGAGCTGTGTCCTGCTGTTCAACCTGGGCACCACCGGCGAGCCCGGCCACGCCGATGACCGCGCCGTGCTCAAGTTGAAGCCAACCGCAGGTTACACCGCCGCCCAGCAAATCGGCGGGCGCGGCATCAGCCAGAAAGACCTGAGCGACTGGATCGAAGACTGGCACCAGTACCTCACACCGGTTGACGAGGAAGGCAAGGCCATCCCCGTGGCTAAGGCCATTGCCGCCGTGCGCACCATCACCATCAAGGCGTCCATCGAATCAGAAACCACCGTGGGCGAGACCAGCGCCAGCCGTAGCGCGATGGATCAGATCGAAGCGCGCAGTAAAGAAACGCTGCCGGTGTCTCTGCAATTCAGCACGATCCCGTTCGAAGGACTGACCGAGCAAGTCATCACCCTTCGGCTGTCGGTCATCACCAGCGGCGCGCAACCTGTCCTGAAACTGCGCTGGGTGGGCGAGGAAGTCCAGCGCGAAGACATCGCACAGGAATTCAAGGCCGTGCTGCAAAACGGTATCGGCGAAGCTGCCGCATTGTCGTTGGGCGCATTCGATCCAAAGTAAAACAAGGCCGGGAGACCGGCCTTCCTACTCGCTAAATCACGGAAGAGAGGGATCTGGGGGATATGGTCCCATCAGCTTATGGATATTTGGCCACACCATGAACGCCTGAGTCGCTCGACTGCCGCGCAGGCAGTAGACCAAGAACTCGGTCTTGCTCCCGCTGCTCACGCGGTATCGATATTTGCCGCATCCCTCTACATCGGCCTCAGAAAGGGCGCGCGTAATACTTGGATTATCAGCCTTGATCCAGGGTGCCGCGTATTGCTCCTCCAGCGAGCCGGCGGAAACAGCCAGCGGAAGTAAACCAAACACGCTAAGCAATGCTCGCTTCAAATCTTGCTCCTTGATCCGGCTCCATGCCGGTATCCCGTAATACCCCATATCAACGAATCACGCCAGCCGGCGAAAGGGAAAGTCAAATGTTGGCTTTGATCAGCCCATCTATATCTTCTCTCGACTCAACGACAGCATCTCGTAGGCTTATACGGGTAAGGTTGTACTCTTGCATTAGGGTTAGGAATGGCGACGTCGTCACGTCCAGCAAGTTTCTGTGTGAGTGATACTCGATTGTTGCAATGGACGCCACAAGTTGTAGTCCGAATCCATCCAGTCTGTCTGGATGCCACCTAAACTTCTCGATCTCGTCCGGCGTCATCACAATTTTTGCGTCACGCCAAGATTTAGAAAACTCAGCTGCCCTTTTGAACCATAAACTTCTCGCCGAAGAAATTTCGGCAAGCAGTGCGGCGCCATCATCACCTCGCAATTTGCATGCAACATGCTGATTATGAGAATCACATAGCGAATACAACGCAGCAAAAGCGCCATCAACAGTGCGCAGACCTTCTAGTCGTTTAAGTTTCTCCCCGTGTTTGAATTGCTTTCTCCAGCTATTCAACGCAGGTATCGCGACAAAGGCGGCAATCACCGTTCCGATTGATGCAGCCATTTCGAAGAAATTGGCGATATCAAACTCCCAGAAATTCGTTTTTGGAGAGAGTGAACCAAAGATAAATCCGAGAGCGAGCAGCATCGCTGCCACAAAGATCTCCATTGCGCCAATCCTCATTTATTTACTCCCGATCCTAACGGCATCACTCATTCTGGGGGGGGGATACCATGCCTGCCATAAATAAAAAAGCGATTTATCTGAGCGGACCAATGACCGGCCTGCCTGGCCTCAACTCCCCAACCTTCCATAGCATGACCGCAAGCCTTCGCGCCATTGGCCACACCGTCACCAACCCCGCCGAACTCAACCCCGACGGCGGCACCTGGAACGACTGCATGCGCCGCGAC
>Ga0302347_1004083_pt1 | contig 12022 bp, 10 predicted proteins | sample PhyWR1_FD_202178 | JGI IMG/M metagenome (GOLD analysis project Ga0302347, IMG submission 202178) | Leaf surface microbial communities from wheat plants in UC Gill Tract Community Farm, Albany, California, United States - DLSL W.R1 (v2)... | ecosystem: Host-associated > Plants > Phyllosphere >...
CAGCGGTACGGTGCGTGCACTGCCGCTGGTCCAGCTGCCGGTGCGGCTGGACTCGTCGGCGTCGTCGGCCAGCGCCGTCTCCAGCGACACCGGCAGGTCCGCCAGTGCGGCCGGGTCCTGGCGCAGTGCTTCGGGCAGGCGCACCACGATATCGAAGCGGCGGTCACCCTCGAACAACTGCCCTGCCACCTGCCCGCCCACGGCAGTGGCCACGGTCGATTGCACCTGGCCGGGATTCAAGCCATAGCCGGCCAACGCAGTGCGGTTGGGGGTGACAGTCAGCAGCGGCAGGCCGCTGGTCTCCTCCACCCGCACATCGGCCGCGCCCGGCACCGTGCCGGCTACCGCGGCAATGCGCTTGCCGACCGACAGCAGCGTCTCCAGGTCATCGCCGAACAGCATCACCGCCACGTCGGCACGCACGCCGGAGATCAGTTCGTTGGTACGCATCTGGATCGGCTGGGTGAACTCGTAGTTGTTGCCGGGCAGCTGCTCCACCGCGTCTTCCAGCTCGGCCAGCAGCGCGGCACGCGATTTGCGTGGATCCGGCCAGGCCTTGCGCGGTTTCATCATGATGAAGGTATCGGCGACCGAGGGCGGCATCGGATCGGAGGCGACTTCCGGCGTGCCGATCTTGGAGAACACCTTGTCCACCTCGGCGAACTGCACCAGCCGGTTCTCGATCTGCTTCTGCATCTCGATCGACTGGGTCAGGCTGGTCCCGGGGATGCGCATGGCGTGCATGGCGACATCGCCTTCGTCCAGGTTTGGTACGAACTCGCTGCCCAGCCGCGTCGCCAGCAGGCCACAACCGATCACCAGCACCAGCGCACCGGCGACCATCCAGCGGCCGCGCCGCAGGGCAAAGGCCAGCATCGGCTCGTAGCGCCGGCGCACCCAGGCCATCAGGCGGTTCTCCGTCTCCTGCACACGGCCACCGAGGAACAGCGCGATCGCGGCAGGCACGAAGGTCAACGCCAGCACCATCGCACCGGTCAGCGCCAGCACCACGGTGATCGCCATCGGGTGGAACATTTTTCCTTCCACGCCGGTGAGCGCGAAGATCGGCAGGTACACCGCGGTGATGATGCCCAGACCGAACAGGCTCGGGCGGATCACCTCGGCGGTGGCGCTGGCGGTTTCGGCGAAGCGTTCGTCGCGGGTCATGTCGCGGCCGAGCGCGTGCTGGCGTTCGCCGAAGCGGCGCAGGCAGTTCTCGATGATGATCACCGCACCATCGACGATCAGGCCGAAGTCCAGCGCCCCCAGGCTCATCAGGTTCGCCGACACGCCACCGCGGGCCATGCCGGTCAGCGTGAACAGCATCGCCAGTGGAATCACCGCGGCCGTGATCAACGCCGCGCGGAAGTTGCCGAGCAGCAGGAACAGCACCACGATCACCAGCAAGGCGCCTTCGATCAGGTTCTTGGCGACCGTGGCGATGGTGCGGTCGACCAGCGCGGTGCGGTCGTAGCTGGCGGTGACGGTGACGCCCTCCGGCAGACTGGCCTGCGCCTGCTGCAGACGCGCCGCCGCGGCCTGGGCCACATCGCGGCTGTTGGCCCCGATCAGCATCACCACCGTGCCCATCACCACTTCATGGCCGTTCTGGGTGGCCGCGCCACTGCGCAGCTCCGGGCCGTCCTGCACCTGGGCGACGTCGTGCACGTGGATCGGCACGCCTTCACGGCGGGCCAGCACGATGTTGCCGATCTCCTCCAGGTTGGCGACCTGGCCGGGAATGCGGACCAGGAACTGCTGGCCGTTGCGTTCGATGTAGCCGGCGCCGACGTTCTGGTTGTTGGTCTCCACCGCCTGTGCCACGTCCTCCAACGTGAAGCCCAGCGCGCGCAGGCGGGCCGGGTCGGGGGTGATGTGCACCTGACGCTGGAAGCCACCGATGGTGTTGACCTCGGTCACGCCGGGCACGTTGCGCAGCTGCGGCCGGATCACCCAGTCCTGCAGGGTGCGCAGGTCGGTGGCGGTGTACGCCGTGCCATCGGCCTTGCGCGCCTTGGGATCGGCGTCGATGGTGTACATGAAGATCTCGCCGAGGCCGGTCGAGATCGGGCCCAGCTGCGGATCCAGGCCATCGGGAATCTGCGATTTGACCTGCTGCAGGCGTTCGGCGACCTGCTGGCGGGCGAAGTAGATGTCGGTGCCGTCCTTGAAGACCACGGTCACCTGCGAGAGCCCGTAGCGCGACAGCGAGCGGGCCTGCTCCATCGCCGGCAGGCCGGCCATCACCGTCTCCACCGGGTAGGTGATGCGCTGTTCGGTTTCCAGCGGCGAGTAACCGGGGGCCGCGGTATTGATCTGCACCTGGACGTTGGTGATGTCCGGGGTGGCATCGATCGGCAGCTTGGTGAAGCTCCAGCTGCCGATGACGATCAGCACCAACGTCAGGGCCATCATCAACCAGCGATGGGCGATGGCGGCGCGGAGGATGCGCTCAAGCATGGGAGCGCCCTCCGTGTGCGGGGCGCGGCAACGCATCAATGTTCATGCGATGCCCCTGCCTTGCCGATGTCGGCCTTGACCACGTAGCTCTGCTCGACTACGACGTCTTCGCCGACGGCCAGGCCACTGAGCACTTCGACCTTGCCGGCATCGCGCGCCCCCAGGGTCACCGCACGCGCGGTGTAGGTGTCCCCTTCGCGCACGAACACCACGTCCTTGCCGTCCATCGTCTGCAGCGCGCTCAACGGCACCACCTGCGCGGCCGGCGTGGTGGCCACCACGATGCGCGCCTTGACGGCCGCACCGGGCCGCCATTGGCCGTCGTCGTTGCGCAGCGTGGCGCGCGCGACCGTGCTCTGGCTGGCGGTCGCGGTGCCGGGCAGCACGCGTTCCAGCGTGGTGGCCTGGCTGACGCCGTCGGTCATGCGTGACACGGTGACCGGGACGCCGGCGGTGATGTGCTGGGTGTCGTTGCCGAAGATATGCAGGTCCACCCACAACGTGGACAGATCACCGATCTCGAACAACGGCGTGCCCTCGCCCGCCACCCCGCCGACCTGCGCCTGGCGCGCGAGCACCACGCCACCGATCGGCGCGGTCACGGTGTAGGTGGTGAGGCTGAGGTTGCTCTCGATGCTGGCCACTACCTGGCCGGCGCGCACGCGGTCGCCCACATTGGCGCGCAGCGAACGGATCGGGCCGGGAAAGCGCGCCATCACCTGGGCAACGCGGCCATCGACCGGGGTCAGCAGCCCCTGCACATCGTGTTCGTCGGCGATGGTGCCGGCGACGACAGGTGCCACGCGGATGCCCGCCTGCTCGGCCATGGCCGCGGCGATGGTGGTGCGTTCCGGGGCGTCGTGATCGTCGTGGTCATCGTCGTGCCCAGCCTCACCATGGCCGGCGTCCTCGTCGGCCGCGTTGGCCGGCGCCGCAGCGGGCTCAGCGCCGCCGCAGCCGGTGAGCGCCATCAGCGCGATCAACAGGCTGGCGGCCAGCGCGGTACGGGTCTGGGAAAGGGTCATCGGCGGTCCTCCGTGGACACGGTGTCGGTGGCGGCGACCATGCTCTGGCCGGTCAGGCGCTGGAGTTCGATCAGGGCGGTCTGTGCGGCGATGGCCGCGTCGAGCTGGCGCTGGCGTGCGTCGATCCGCATCGCCTGCAGCTGGGCCCATTCCATGTAACTGATCGCGCCGGCACGCCAGGCCTTCTCGGCAGCGTTCTCGGCACGCTGCAGCTGCGGCAGCACGTCGCGCGCCATGCGGGTCACTTCCAGCCGCGAGGTCAGGTAGCGGCCATGCGCTTCGGCGAGGGTGGCGTACAGCTGCAGCGCGCGCGCGTCGCGCTCCACGCTGTTGAGCGCCAGTTCGGCCTCGGCCGCACGGATCTCCGGGTCGGCACGGCGCACGCTGCCCAGCGGCAGGCTGAAACCGGCGACCAGGGAGGTGTCGCGGGTATCGCGCGAATTGCGCACGCCCACCTGCCAGCTGACATCGGGCCGTGCCTGGGTGCGGGCCAGCTGCACCTGCGCTTCGCGGATGCGACGCTCACCGGCCAGCACCGCCAGTTCCGGGGTGCGCTGCAGTTCCTCGGCGAGCACGGCGAAGTCCTGCAGCGCGGGCAGCTGCAGGGGGTCGCCGGTGACCACGTCGAAACCGGGCTCACGCTGGCGCCACAGTGCGGACAGCGCCGCACGCGCGGACTGATCCATCTGCCGGGCGCGATCGCGGTCCAGCTCGGCCTGGGCCTGCATCGCCTGCGCGGTCAGCAGCACCGACTCGGGCGAGGCACCGGCCTGCAGGCGCAGTCGCGCGGCGGCGACGGCGCGCCGACGCTGCTCGATATCGGTCTCGGCGATGCGCAGCTGCTGGCGCGCGTCGGTCACTGCCAGATAGCGACGGGCGACCTCGGCCATCAGATCCAGCCGCGCGGTTTCGCGCTGCGGGGCCAGGCTGTCCAGATTGGCCTGGGCCACGGCGCGGCGGGCATCCAGCTTGCCGCCGCGTTCCAGCACGCCGGCCAGGGTGACGGTGACTTCGGCGGCATCGAAGCCACGGGTGTCACCGCTGCCGAGTGCGTTCTCCAGCTCCACGCCAAGGGTCAGCGGGGGCGACAGGCCGGCCGCGTCACGGCGGGCTTCCCACACCGGGCGCTGCGCCTGCGCCAGGCGCAGGTCGGGGTGGTACTGGGCGACGCGCGCGATGGCGTCGTCGAGGGTCAACGGTGCAGCAGGTGTCGTGCCCTGTGCGTACACGCACGGCACGAACGCAATGGCAGCCAAGGCTGCCAGACGCATCCACATGGGAGTCTCCAGAAAGCGATCAGAGGGCAAACGGCGGCCGCGCGGCCGCAGGGCATCAGATCGCTATCGGAGGACGCAGCAGGTTCTCGGGCGGTTGGGTGCGCAGTTGCGCGATCAACCCGGCAGGGACGCCGTGGCTGGGCGCGGCGGGCAGGCTCCAGGCCATCGCGGCCATCGGCAGCACGCCGCCGTGGCCATGGCAGTGGCCGCAATGCACCAGGGCATGCAGCCAGTCTTCGTTGCCGTCGTCATCGCCCGGTACATCGGCGGCGGCGTCATCCAGGCTGCCATGCACGTCGCTGCTGTCCGCATGCACGCTCAGGTGGATATCGGCCAGGGCCGAGGCCAGCGAGCTGCCGAACACGCCCACACCGACCACCACCAGCATCAGCAGGCGGAGCAGCAGGGACGGACGCGGGCGGGCACGACGGAACATGGCCCGCAGGGTAGCCGGGCGTGAAGCCGTTACACAATCGCAGCCCGGCCGCTTGGTTCACGTTGGCCGGGGCCGGCGCGATGGCCGGCCCCGCGCACCTCAGCTGGCCGCAGCCTTGCGCTGGGCGATGAAGGCCTGGATCTGTTCCTCCAGGACCGGCAACGGCACCGAGCCCTGGCTGAGCACCGCGTCGTGGAAGGCCTTGACGTCGAAGCGGTCGCCCAGCTCCTGCTCGGCCTGCGCGCGCAGGCGCACGATCGCGATCTCTCCGAGCTTGTAGCTCAGCGCCTGGCCCGGCCAGGAAATGTAGCGATCCACTTCGGTGGTCACTTCGTGCTCGCTCAGCGCGGTGTGGTCGCGCAGGTAGGACAGCGCCTGCTCGCGGGTCCAGCCCTTGTGGTGCACGCCGGTATCGATCACCAGGCGCGCGGCGCGCCACATTTCGTAGGTCAGGCGGCCGAAATCCTCGTACGGGGTTTCGTAGATGCCCATCTCCACGCCGAGCTTCTCGCAGTACAGGCCCCAGCCTTCGCCGTAGGCGGAGATGTAGTTGTTGCGGCGGAACGCGGGCTGCTCGCCCTGCTCTGCCGCCAGCGCGCCCTGCAGGGCATGGCCCGGATCGGACTCGTGCAGGGTCAGCGCGGGAAGGTTGTACAGCGGCCGCGCCGGCAGGTTGTAGGTGTTGAGCCAGTAGGTGCCCATGCCACCGCGGCCGGCGGTCCAGAACGGGGCGATGTCCGGCGGCACCGGCACGATGGTGAAGCGCGCACGCGGCAGCGTCATGTACTTGCCGATCACGCCATCCACGCGCTTGGAGATCCACGCCGCACGATGCAGCAGCTCATCCGGGGTCTTGGCGTAGAACTGCGGATCGGTACGCAGGAAGGTCAAGAACTCGGCGAAGCTGCCCTTGAACTCGACCTGCTGGATGATGCCGTTCATCTCGGCCTGGATACGTGCGACTTCCTTCAGGCCGATCTCGTGGATCTGCTGCGGGGTCAGGTCCAGCGTGGTGTATTCGTGGATCTGCTGCTTGTAGTACGCCTTGCCGCCCGGCATTGCCTCGGCGGCCAGGGTGGTGCGCGCCTGCGGGACGTACTCGCTGACGAAGAAGGTGCGCAACGTGCCGAACGCCGGCACCACGCTGCCGCCGATGGCTTGGCGGGCCTGTTCCTGCAGCTGCGCCTGCTCGGCGGTCGGGATGCTGGCCGGCAGCTTCTTGAACGGCGCGTACAACGGCGACTGGGTCGGGTCCTTCAGTTCGGACACGGTGGCGATCGAGACCTCGCGGCCATCGAGCACTGCACGCGGCACGCTGAAACCGCGCTTGAGGCCGGCACGCATGTTCTCGGTCTGCTGCTCGAAGTAGCGCGGCACATCGTTCAGGCGCGCGATGTAGTTGCGATAGTCCTGCACGGTCTTCATCTCGCGCCGGGCCATGAAGGACAGGTTCGACCAGAACGAGGAGTCCGCGTTGAACGGCATTTCGTAGGCGCGCAGGCGGACATCGGCAGCCAGGTTGAACACCTGGTCGCGGTAGATCGCGTAGTTGATGCGGTTCTCGGCCGAGAGTGCCTGGGTGTCGACCTTGTCCAGCTGCGCCAGGACGTCGTCCCAGACCTTCAACCGGCCCTGCTGCGCGGCGGCGCCGACATCGGGCATGCGGGTGGCGTTGGCCGGGCCGTCACCGTCTTCGCTGGCCTCACCGCCGCCGGCTTCGCGCCAGGCCCATTCCTTCTCGTAGATGGCACGGAACTGCGCGTCGGCAGGGCTTTCAGTGGCCAGGCTGGCCGGGGCGGCAGCCGGGGCGGCCGGAGGCGCAGCCAGGGCAGTGCCGGCGGGAAGGGCCAGGGCGAGCAGCAGCGCAGCAACGAGCGGTGATTTCACGGTCAAGGGTTCCCGAGGGACGGCAAACCCCGATCATGGCACCCGGCGAAGGGGCCGCGCATGGATCAAAGGTCCTGCCCGCGTCGCGGGCAGGACCGGGGACCGGCCGCAGGCTGGGACCCCAGCGCCGAAGGCACGAGGTAGCCACCGACCGTGGGTCGGTGGGCACGCCCTCAATGCGCCGCCTTGTCCCGCTTCCAACCACGGTGCGCGATATCCAGCTTCAGGCTGTACAACGCGGTGAAGGCCGGAAACAGGTTCTGCAGCACGCCCACCGAGTCCTGCTTGGCCGAGAACAGGAAGTAGCTCAGCGTCATCAGGCTGCCGACCACGCTCATGTACCAGAACAGGCGCGGGATCACCGGCTTGCCGGCGCGGCGCGAGGCCACGAACTGGACCAGCCAGCGCCCGCCGAACATCAGTGCGCCGGTGTAGCCGATCAGCTTCCAGCCGGTGACGTGCAGGCCGGTCCAGTACAGCCAGGTCAACGGCTGGTCGAGCCAGTGCAGTTCCATCAGCGTTCTTCCACGGCGGTGCGCTTGCTGCGCGTGATCAGCCAGGCGACCCCGCGCAGGTCGCGGATGCCGACCAGGGCGCGGCCGAGATTGTTGTACTTGGATACGCCCGCGGTGCGATGCCGATGATTGACCGGCACGCTGATGGTCTTCCAGCCGGCACGCTGCATCAGCGCCGGCAGGTAGCGGTGCATGTGGTCGAAATACGGCAGGTCCATGAACGCGGCACGCTCGAACAGCTTGATGCCGCAGCCGGTATCGGGCGTGTCGTCGCGCAGCATGCGCGCGCGGATCGCGTTGGCCCACTTGCTGGCCCAGCGCTTGCTGCCCGAATCCTGGCGATTGACGCGCCACCCAGCGAACAGCTTTACCTCGCTGGCGGCGGCAGCGCGCGCGGCGAGCAGCCCGGGGATGTCGGCCGGATCGTTCTGGCCGTCACCGTCCAGGGTGGCGATCCACGGCGCGCGCGCGTGCTTGACGCCGTTGCGCACCGCGGTGCTCTGCCCGCTCTGGGTGACATGGTGCAGCACCCGCAGTTCCGAGGTGGTGGCCTTCAGGGCCTGCAGCACCGCCAGGGTGTCGTCGCGCGAATGGTCGTCGACATAGACGATTTCGAACTCGATCCGTCCGCGCAGCGCGGTGGTGATCTCGTGGATCAGGGGCGTGACGTTGTCGCGTTCATTGAAGACCGGGACGACGACCGACAACTGGGGTTGGCTCATGGTCGGACTCTGCGAATGGCCAGGATCGAAAAAGAGCGCGCATTTTCCGCACCCGAGGTTATCCGAAGATGAATGGGTCCGCGTGTGTCAGGCGTGAGCACCGAAATAATCGCGGCACCAGGCCACCACCGGCGGCAGACCGCGCTCGATCGGCATGGCCGGCGCGTAGCCGAACGCGTCATGCGCCCGCGTGGTATCGGCCATGGTGCGGACCATGTCGCCCGGCTGCATCGGCTTGTAGACCTTCTGCGCTGGACGTCCGGCGGCGGCCTCGATGACACCGATGAAGTGCTCCAGCTCGATCGGCGTGTGATTGCCGAGATTGAAGACGCGATGCGGAACGACCTCGCTGGACGGATGCGCCAGCGCGCCGAGGATACCGTCCACGATGTCGGAGACATGTGTGAAGTCGCGCTGCATTTTTCCGTCGTTGAACACGTCGATCGGGCGGCCGGCCAGCACCGCGCGCGAGAACAGCAGCGGTGCCATGTCCGGGCGGCCCCACGGGCCATACACGGTGAAGAAGCGCAGGCCGGTGGCATGCAGGCCGAACAGCTGGGCGTAGGTGTAGGCCATCAGCTCGTTGGCGGCCTTGGTCGCGGCGTACAGCGAGCGCGGCTTGTCGATGCGCTGGTCTTCGGAGAACGGCGGGGTCGCCGAATCGCCGTACACCGAGCTGCTCGAGGCATACACCAGATGGGCCACGCCGCGATGGCGGCACAGCTCCAGCATGTTGACGAAGCCGGTCAGGTTGCTGTCGACGTAGGCATGCGGGTTCTCCAGCGAGTAACGCACGCCGGCCTGTGCGGCCAGATGGATGACCCGGGTCGGCTGGACCTCGTCGAACAGCGCGGCCAGGCCGTCGCGGTCGGTCAGGTCGAGCACGCGGATGTCGGCGTCCGGGCACAGCGCGGCCACGCGATCGCGCTTGATCTGCGGATCGTAGTAGTCGTTGTAGTTGTCCAGGCCGACGACGCGCTCACCGCGCGCGAGCAGGGCCTTGCAGGTGTTGGCACCGATGAAACCGGCTGCGCCGGTCACGAGAATCGTCATGGGGTCCGTCCGTCATACTTGCCACGTATCAATACAGTGCTTTCCCGGGACGCCCGCGTGGCGTTGCACACGTCCCGATGGTCCGCTTCACCAGAGGCTGAGCGGCGCTTCCTTGGCCAGGGTGGCCTTGCGTTCCTTGCTGAAATCCCACCACGGTCGCGGCGCTTCGCCCTGCATGAAACGCAGCACCGACAGAAATACATCGATCACACAGGGGTCGTGCATCACCCCGGTGCGCAGACACAGCTGCGCGTACATGTCGTAGGCATCGCGGCCGCGCAGATGCGCTGGCACGCGGATGCCGATCAGACGGAGATCTTTCTCACAGGCCGGCCCGACATTCGGCAGGTCGGTCAGACGCAACAGATGGTTGCGGTCGACCTTGGTGGGGTTCATTGGTTGGGGGAAATCCTCTGACGCCTGCGGGGGACTCAGCCCTTCTGTGCGCGAAGTCGGTCGAGCACGCCATCCAGCGTGTCCAGGTCGGTGTAATGGATGATCAGCTTGCCCTTGCCGCCACGGCCATGGGCAATCGCCACGCGGGCGCCCAGCGACTCGGACAATTCGGTTTCCAGCGACGCGATATCGGCCTGCGGCGCGGCGGCGGTGGGCTTCTTGCGCAGCGCGCCGGGCACTTTGCCAGCAGCGAACTGCTGCGCGCGGTGTTCCACTTCGCGCACCGACCAGCCCTGGTCGGCCGCTTCCTGGGCCAGCTTGCTGGCCAGTTCCGGCGCCAGGGTGAGCAGCGCGCGGGCATGGCCCATTTCCAGCCGGCGGGTTTCCAGCAGCAGGCGGATCGCGATCGGCAGCTCCAGCAGGCGCAGCAGGTTGGACACCGCCGCACGCGAGCGGCCAACGGCCTGGGCGGCCTCGGCATGGGTCAGGGCGAACTCGCTGATCAGCCGCTGCAGCGCTTCGGCTTCCTCAAGCGGGTTGAGGTCTTCGCGCTGGATGTTCTCGATCAGCGCCATCGCGATGACGGTGCGGTCTTCCAGCTCGCGCACCACCACCGGCACTTCGTCCAGGCCGGCCAGCTGCGAAGCGCGCCAACGGCGTTCGCCGGCCACGATCTCGAAACTGTCCGGGCCCAGCTGGCGGACCAGGATCGGCTGGATCACGCCCTGCGCCTTGATCGACTCGGCCAGCTCGGCAAGCTTGGTCTCGTCCATGTCGCGGCGCGGCTGGTACTTGCCCGGCTGCAGATGGCCGACCGGCAGCTTGCGCAGGCGTTCGCCCGGCAGCGGTTCGACCACGGCCGCCGCCTGCACCTGTGTCACCGCCCCCTTGGGCCCCAACAGCGCGTCGAGGCCGCGGCCGAGGCCGCGTTTCTTGCCGAGGGCAGGCTTGGTGCTCATCAGGCGGTCTCCATGGCCTTGTCGGCCTTCTTGCGTTGGTTGTTGCGACGGATGATCTCGCCGGCCAGGCCGAGATAGGCAACGCCACCGCGCGAGGCACGGTCGTACCCGACGATGCTCTGGCCATGGCTGGGTGCCTCGGCCAGGCGCACGTTGCGCGGCACGATGGTGCGGAACACCTGCTCGCCGAAGTGCTCGGTCAGCTCGGCCGACACGGCATTGGCCAGGTTGTTGCGCACATCGAACATGGTCCGCAGCACGCCCTCGATCTCCAGCGCGGGATTGAGGTTGGCACGCAGTGCTTCGATGGTTTCCACCAGCGCGCTCAGGCCTTCCAGCGCGTAGTACTCGCACTGCATCGGCACGATCACCGAATCGGCGGCGGCCAGTGCGTTGAGCGTCAGCAGCGACAGCGCCGGCGGGCAGTCGATCAGGATGTAGTCGTATTCGTCGCGGATAGGGGCCAGCGCGCGCTTGAGGCGCTGCTCGCGCTCGCTCTGGTCCATCAGCTGGATCTCGGCGGCCGTCAGGTCGATGTTGCCCGGGAGCAGGTCGAAGCCTTCCGGGGTCTTGACCCGGACCTCGGCCGCAGTGCTTTCGCCCAGCAGCAGATCACAGGTGGACGCGGCGACTTCGCGCTTGTCCACGCCGCTGCCCATGGTCGCATTGCCTTGGGAATCGAGGTCGACAAGAAGCACGCGCTTGGGTGCAGCAGCCAGGGAGGCGGCCAGATTGACGGCGGTCGTGGTCTTGCCGACGCCACCTTTCTGGTTGGCGATGGCGATGATGCGGGCCATGCGGGTGAGCCTCATCGGCAGGGAGTGGGACTGGTCATTATGCGTATATGGGGCGTGTCATGCACTGTGAGATGCGCGGAAGGCACGCGCCGCAATACCGCAGCGACGCCCACGGGCATGCCGATGGCGCCGCGTGGGGCCACCGCAGGAGGGGGGCGGGACGACCGTGGGGCGGGCGATGCAGGCGGTGAGATCACCGGCTCACGGGCCGGTGACCACCACCAGATGGCGCTCGCCGGTCAATCCGGGGACGCTCAGCGGCACCACCTTCTCCACCGCCCAGCCGGCCGGCAGCTGCGCGATCTCGTCGTGCGGGTACACGCCTTTCATCGCCAACAGGCGGCCACCCGGGCGCAGCAGATGCCCACCGACCCGGATGATCCCGGCCAGGGTATCCATCGCGCGGGCGGTCAAATGGTCATAGGCGGCCGGTTCGGCCAGCGCCTCGGCGCGCGACTCGGCCACGCGGGCGTTGCCCAGGCCCAGCTGGCGCAC
>Ga0302347_1004084_pt1 | contig 12018 bp, 9 predicted proteins | sample PhyWR1_FD_202178 | JGI IMG/M metagenome (GOLD analysis project Ga0302347, IMG submission 202178) | Leaf surface microbial communities from wheat plants in UC Gill Tract Community Farm, Albany, California, United States - DLSL W.R1 (v2)... | ecosystem: Host-associated > Plants > Phyllosphere >...
TTATTAGTGCTGAAAGCGGCATAGCAAAAGGGTATGTCTGTGATTTGACCCAGCCTGAATCTCTGTCTCAGTTTTCTTCACAGCTGTTACTTTCAGACAAGCCTATAGACATCTTAATCCTCAATGCGGCTCAGTGGTTGTCAGGGAGAATAGAAGATCAGCCTGACAGAGAGATTATCAATACCATTAGTTCAGGTCTGACAGGTTCAATTCTACTGACCCAGACCCTGTTACCTGGAATAAGGCGGTCAGACAATGCGGATATCATCTCAATTATATCTTCATGTGGGATCCCGAATTTTACCGATTCAGTTGCTCACCCAGCTTTTTTCGCCAGCAAACATGGGCTGAGCGGATTTACTACTAAACTGGCACAGCAGCTATCTGAAGAAAATATCCGGGTTACCGGTTTGTATCCTCCTGATTTTGAAATAACGGGGTTAGATACGTATGTCGAGAGTCAATCCAGAATGGGGGAGCGCCTGATGAATGGACGGTCGGTCTGGGAAACGATTCGTTTTGTGCTGACACAACCGCGTGGCTGCCATATAAGTAGCATCTACTTTCAGGGCCCTACCCGCGAAGGCCTAAGAGACAGGAACTTAATTGGGTAACGTTGAGCGGTATGGTCAGTTTCCTTTTTTCGCTTACGTCAAGCCGCCAGGCTGTCTCTTCGCCAGCGGTTGCAAGGTGCCATTCACGGGTAATATTACGTGTTTCAGCCCAGACCGAATGCGTTAATGTGATAATGGACAGTAGATAGAGTGCTGGCTTCATTCCCGCTCCTGAATTTGACATCTAACAAGAAGCCTGTCTCAGGCTTCATTGCTTTCGTCTATTATTACCGTCATATTAAGGCGTCAACAACTACCTGAATTTCTATTGACGGCGTAATTTTTTATTCTTCAGAAAAACAGGGAGGCGGCTTTCAAATAATATCTAAGGCCAGCATTTCAGGGTGACAGCAATATCAAAATTACGATTTTTAATAATGAACGATGGCAACAATAATGCCCGACGCCGTTCTGGCATCCGTTGCATAATTCAACGAGTGCTCACTTACCACAATTGTTGCATAACATTACCTGAACATGTAAATTACAATTTTAACTATAATACAACACGTTAGAGGAAAAATGAGAATCCACCTATTTAAAACTTTACCTTTGGTCGTCCTGTCTTCTTCATTGGTCTCTTTATCAGCTAATGCCATTCCGCCGGTTCGTGCCGCAGACGTTAAATCATTTGACGTTGGTGGAGTTAAAACAGGGATGAGCGTTGAAGAAGCCCGCGCGGCAATGCAAAAAAACTTTGGCATCTCTTCCGACCAGATAAGAACATCTCAGTCGATGAAGAGTCAGATGACCAGTGTTATTACCGGAAGCCAGCAGGTTGCGTTTCTTGTGTACGAAGATAAGGGCACCCGTATGCAGGTGAGTTTTGAACCACGTGTTCCGTATGACAAGGCCAATCCAGTGGCTGTTTCGCACGTCATCTACGAAATACCGTGGACCAAAGAAAATGAAGACAACATGGTTAAAGCTGCCCTGCAAAAGTACGGGCCGGTATCCACAGGTGGGGTCTTCCCGATCTGGTGTGAGAAACCGATGCCCAGCTCAGGAATGGGATGTGAGAGCGGTACGGCTAGCCTATCAATGGGAAATACAAAGATTGAGCTGATTGATCCCGCATGGCAACAGGCGGTCATCGGTTATAGCAATCAACAGAAAAAAACCGCGCCTAAGCTATAAATACGTTGTAATAATGACTCCGGCTCCACTCAGCCACATGTTAGCCAGCCAGTCAGTGGGCCCGGATGCGTTAAGCACAAGACGTCTTGCTTCATTATTGGCTCCACGCGCCAGGATCAATTCACTCACAACCCGCGCCACGGCACCTGGCGATCGTTTTCCAGGTATTAACCTTCCAGGACAAAACCTTACAAACCATGCCTTGTATCTGGTAGCGTAACGCTTATTATTTTGTCAGCCGTAATATTGACCTTTAGAAATCGCCTGCTGACTTATTCATTACGTAGCCCTGCTACCAGTACAGGACGTTGATGTCGTTCTCCGCGCGCTGCGCCTGCCGCTGACAACAAGGATTATCGTTATGCGCTATACCTCTCTTGCTCTGCTTATCGCCCTCCCGTTTCTGGCCTCGGCCAAAGATGCCCTGCCACCGGCAGTGCATCAACTAGAGAAACAAGGCATCACTATTATCAAAGAGATTAAAACTGAAGGCGGATTACGCACCTGGCTGGGACGCTATCAGGATATGGGCGTCACTGTCTGGCTGACGCCGGACGGTCAACACGCTATTTCGGGCTATCTGTACAATGAGAAAGGCGAGAACCTGAGCGAAGCCATTTTCCAGCAGCAGATCTATATTCCCGAAGGACGCAAATTGTGGGAAAAACTCAGCGCTGCACAGGGCATTAAGGAAGGCAGTCCAACGGCGAAACGGAAAGTGGTGGTGTTCGCCGATCCGTTTTGCCCCTACTGCAAACAGTTCTGGGCCGCCGCGCAGCCGTGGATCGCATCCGGAAAAGTAGAACTTAATACGTTACTGGTCGCTATTATTAATCCAAAGAGCGGTCAATATGCGTCCGCCATCCTTAACGCGCCCGACCCGGCCAAAGCCTGGAGTGACTACGAACTGTCCAACGGGCAAAAAATACCACAATCTCCTGCAAGTACGCCTAAAAAGACCTTTAGTCAGCTGCAATACCACCAGCAACTGATGGATGAAACTGGCGCAGGGGCCACTCCAGCTATTTACTATATGAATGACAAACAGGAGCTTCAGCAGGTTGTCGGTATGCCTGACGAAAAACAACTGGAAGCGATGTTCGGGCCAAAATAAAATATAACCAGGTTCAGACAGTGTTCGGGCCATTTAGTATCAATGGGTGATCGAAATGAGTTTTGAGCGAAAAAAAGAACGCGCGCTGGCCATGATGGAAAGTAAAAAAATGTGGCGCAGCAACTATGCTCCGCCTGCGTTACTGGGGTTATGGAAGTTAGGATTTAAGATCCCTCCTCTGCCTTTTGCGCCATTCTGGCAAATTACTTTCGTAACAGGGTCAGGATTTGGCCTTATGTGGGGAGTTATTATGTGGTTTTCCACGTGGCAAAGTTCGGGCACCTCCCCTTACAGTGCGATAGTAAGCAGTGTATGCAGTGGTCTTCTGTTTGGCGTCACCCTCGCCGCGTTTCACCGGTGGCGTAAAAAGGCGAATAATCTGCCCGACTGGAAAGATCTTTAACCGCCTCACTGTCTGCTGACACGAGTAAAAGCCCGTTCCGGCACAGCGCCGCAATACCGATTCGGGCTTTTTTGTCTCCGCTATAAATGTGTCCCGGTCGATTAGATGCCCGGCATCGCGGCCATGTCGTGTGACCGGAGAGTGATACGCACCGGCGCTGATTTATACGATGGCGTGCCACTTTCTTTATCGATGTAGTCAAGTGGGATGAGCACATTGGCTTCGGGATAATAGGCACCAATCGACCCCGGTGAAATAGCGTAACGAACGACCGTCATTGACTCAAGACGCATGTTGTAGCCCGGTACCGCTGACTCAAGATCGACGACATCCCCGTGTTCAAGGCCCAGACGCTCAAGATCCTGATCGCACATAAACAGCACATCGCGACGGCCAAATATGCCCCGGTAGCGATCGTCTAACGCGTAAATGGTTGTGTTGTACTGATCGTGGCTGCGCAAGGTGATTAACCGCAGAATATCCTCTCCGTTAACCACGAGATCCTCATGCGTTCCGCGATACACTGAGAACACGGCTTTTCCTGATTCAGTGGGCCATACACGCTCCCGGGGAGGAAGCGGCATCTGAAAGCCGCCGGGATGACGAATACGCGCATTATAATCGTCAAATCCGGGTATCGTTTTTTCTATCAGATCACGGATTAGATCGTAGTCGGCAACCAGTTCATTCCACGATACCTTAGTGTCGGGAAGAACCGCTTTCGCCATTCCGGCGACGATGGCAGGTTCAGAGCGCAGCAGGGGCGATGCCGGCTTAAGTTTACCGGAGGAGGCGTGCACCATGGACATTGAATCTTCAACGGTGATCGACTGGCGGATACCGGATTGCTCATCAAGCTCTGTGCGCCCAAGGCAGGGCAGCAGCAGCGTTTCTTTTCCGGTAAGAAGGTGCGTCCGGTTAAGTTTAGTGGCGATGTGAATGCTCAGTTCGAGTTCGCGCATTGCCGGTAAGCACACCTCAGGATGGGGCAGCGCCACAGCAAAGTTACCACCGAGACAAATCAGGGCCTTAGCGCGTTTTTCGACCATGGCTTTCATTGCCTCTACCGCATCGTGTCCATGATGGGACGGCGGCGTAAAGCCAAATACGCTTTCCAGCTTGCTGAGAAAATCCGCCGAGGGCTTTTCGGTTATTCCAACGGTGCGGTTCCCCTGAACGTTAGAGTGGCCCCGTAGCGGACACACACCAGCGCCAGGCTTGCCAATATTACCGCGCATCAGTAAGAGATTGGTCAGCAGGCGGACGTTTTCCGTCCCGCGATTGTGCTGCGTGATCCCCATACCGTAGGTCAGTATGGTAGCTTTTGATTTCACATAGGCTTTCGCGACGCTGCTGAGATCTGCCCGGGTCAGGCCAGAATCATGCTCGATATCCTGCCATGACGTGGCGGTGATCTCTGCGGTAAACGGCGCAAAGCCTTCCGTATGCGCATTGATAAAATCGTGATCCAGCGCCGCGCCTGTTTCTGTTTCTATTTCCAGAACGGCTTTAGCGATGCCTTTCAGTGCAGCCGAGTCGCCTCCGGCGCGAACCAGATAGTAGGTTGATGCGATATCCGTCGAGCTGTAAGTGGCCATCTCCATCACATTTTGTGGATCGGCAAAACGCTCAAGCGCCCGCTCGCGCATAGGATTAAAAACGATAATAGGCACGTTGCGACGGGACAGTTCGTGTAACGTCCCCATCATACGTGGATGATTGGTCCCAGGATTATGCCCCATTGATATAATTAGCTCTGCGCTGTCAAAGTCATCCAGTGAGACAGTGCCTTTACCGATACCTATTGATTTCGGTAAGCCTACGCTCGTTGCCTCGTGACACATATTGGAGCAGTCGGGGAAGTTGTTTGTCCCAAACTCACGGGCGAACAGTTGAAAAAGATAGGCCGCTTCATTTGATGCCCGGCCTGAAGTATAAAATTCGACGTCGTCCGGCTTAAGCGCCTGCAAACTGTTAGCAATATACGTAAATGCCTCGTCCCAGCTTACTTCTCTGAAGGTATCGCTGGCTGCGTCGTAGCGCAGCGGCGTGGTTAACCTGCCATATCCTTCAAGCTCAAAGTCCGTTCGTTTCAGCAGCGACGTAACGGTGTTTTCAGCCAAAAATGCCGGCGTCACGCGCTTTGCCGTGGCTTCCCACGTGACGGCCTTGGCACCGTTCTCGCAAAACTCAAAGGTTGAACCATCATTTTTATCCGGCCAGGCGCAGCCAGGGCAGTCAAAACCATCCGGCTGATTGGTTCGTAACAGCGTGGGCGGCGCTTGCAGTGTATCCATCTGATTTTTAACCGCGATTGCGGTGGCCTTGAGTGCTCCCCACCCGCCTGCTGGCCCGTCATAGGGATGCACTCCGGGTACGGTACGACGATTTTTCAAGCTCATAATGCATCCTGTTTTATTAAGGTTAGTGATGATTCGACGAGGTGTTGGAGGGGGAAAATTGAATAAATCGAATTTCACCGGCATGCCTGGATATGCAGGCCTGTACATCTCTTGCTCGTTTGATTAAATCAAAATAGCAAAGAAAAACGTAAGATCGCGGGAGAGTAGTAATTCGTTACCAATATCTTTCCTTTTGATATGCAAAAGTCCGGCTTATCTCTGGCTGCATTAGCAGCCCATTGGTGGTCTTTAATGCTCAGGCTATGTAGGGTTTAAGGCATTGTTTTAGCAACAAGTGCTCAAATTCCCCTTAAGAAAAATCCTCTTCTATACTCATTAACGTTTACTTAATGCTGCTGCTGTTTTCCATACTGCGTAAATTTTTATCTATTCGATTGCTCAGGCAGATAACAGCGACGAGTACCCGTGAAAGCGGCTTTTTGGTTATTTTTTATTTTAAAGGAGACTTCCTGGTATGTTGCACTCTCAATCTTCACGCACCGGCAGTAGATTGCTGCTGCTGGCTGCGCTCATCGGTCTGGTGGTGGCAGTCTATGCCTGGCTGACACCGCTGACCGGCGTTACCGGGAGCATTGGCGCACTGGGCGTGGCTATCGCCTGTGTATTACTGGCCGTACTGACTTTTCTTTTACGTACCGCCACCCGTCGCGGCGCACGCATTTTTCTGATTATTGTCACCCTCGTGGTGCTGTTTGGTACGGGTTTTGCCGCCGCGCTGCTGCACCAGTACATCATTACCGCAGCAATGGTAGTCGGCCTGATTGGTCTGATTGCGCTGAGCAGCAATTCCGCCCGTCACCATCCCCGCGTTAGCGCCTGAGGAGCCATCCGTGCATAGCCATAAACATTCACCACTACTAAAAATAAGCCTGACAACGCTGGCGCTGCTGGTTACGCCGTTGACGCTACAGGCACAGGACAACGCCACTGAAGCTTCTCAGGGTACGCAGGAAAAACTCAATATTGACGCTGCCGATCAACAGGCGCCGGGTACCACTAAAACCACAGACGACGTCTCAACCGGCAAAAATGATGGTCAGAAAGTAGAATCTGCCGCGCAACCGGCAACGCCACTGGTGCCTACTACGGCAACCTGGGACAGCTTCCACGGTCAGCTTAACGCGCAAAAATACAGCCCGCTGACGCAAATAACCCCGGAAAACGTCAAAAAATTAACCAAGATCTGGGAATTCCATACCGGCGATGTTTCGGATGGTAAAGGTGACACCCCTGCCACCGTCTGGTCAGCGACGCCTATTTTTGCGAATGATACGCTCTACATCGGCACTCCTTTCGATCGCCTGATTGCGCTCGACCCTGGTACAGGGAAAGAGAAGTGGCACTACGATACTAAATCATCACGTAAAGCCCTGACCCAGCCAGTACTGAAAAACCGCGGCGTCTCTTACTGGCAGGCTAAAAATCCGGTTGCCGGATCGGCCTGTCAGAAGATGGTTTATATGGGTACCGTTGATGGCAAGCTCTTTGCGCTGGACGCCGACACCGGCAAGCCCTGCACCAGCTTTGCGGACAATGGCGTACTGGATATAAATCAGTGGAACACGGTTAACGCTAAATACCCGCTCTCCATCCTGCAACCGCCAACCGTAGTGGGTAATCATCTGCTGGTCGGCTGGGCAGGCAAAGACTGGGCCTATGCGGAAGCCCCTCCAGGCAGCATGTTTGCCATTAATGCGCAGACCGGCGAGCGTGAGTGGACCTTCGAGGCTATCCCGGAAGAGATCCGCAAGCGTACCGGTACGGCCAACGTCTGGACCCACATGTCTGCTGATGAAGCACATGGTCTGGTTTACCTGCCGGTTTCCTCCCCGTCACCTAACTACTGGGGCGGCAATCGTGTCGATGCCATTCCGCTCGGCACCTCAACGACCGCGCTGGATGTAAACACTGGTAAAGTCGTCTGGTCACGCCAGTGGGTACATCACGACGTATGGGATTACGATATCAACTCTGCGCCTACGCTGATGGATATTACCGTCGATGGCAAACAGATCCCGGCGCTGATTCAGGCCACAAAACAGGGCTTTCTGTTTGTGGTTAATCGTCTGACGGGCGAGGATGTGTGGCCTATCGAAGAGCGTCCGGTACCGCAGGGCGACGGCACGGTGCAGGGTGAGAAACTCTCGCCTACGCAGCCCTTCCCGACTAAACCTGCGCCATTACTCGATCAATCTAAAAAGCCTGAGATCTGGAAACTGGCAGATATTGTGGGTGCCGGACAGTGTTCTCGTCTGTGGGATAATCTGACCTATGATGGGATGTACACGCCGCCGACCACCAAAGGCGAAGGCGCACTGACCTATCCGGACAGCGCCGGTGGCGTCCAGTGGGGTGGCGTAGCATTCGATCCGAATAAACAGATTGCTATCGTTAACACCTCGCACATCGTGCAGTACGTGAAGCTTTACAGCCGCAAAGATTACGACAACGCGGATAAAGACTCCGGCAACGAGAACGGCTTTGCGCCGCAGGAAGGTGCGCCTTACGGTATGCGCCTGCTGGTAGCGAATAACTGGCTGGGAATGCCTTGCTGGGAGCCGCCGTTCGGTGAGATCGTCGCGCTGGATATGCACACCGGTGATGTGAAATGGCGTCGCCCGGTTGGCGCATCCCAGCAGTATGGCTTCTTCATGCCAGAAAGCTGGGGTTCACCTACCATCGGTGGTCCGGCCGTAACAGCAAGTGGACTGGTATTCATTGGTGCTTCAATGGATGCTAAAGTACGCGCCTACTCGATTGAAACCGGCGAAGAGCTGTGGTCCGATCAGGCTGAAGCGCCTGCGGTGGCCAACCCATCGGTCTATGAATACAAAGGTCGTCAATATGTGGCATTTGTCGCAGGCGGAAATACCATCCTGAAGGATCAGGTCGGCGATCAGGTCGTGGTTTACGCCCTGCCTGAATAACCTGACGCAGGGATAAAAACGTGGGGCCGACAGGCCCCATTTTTACGTCAGGTAATAGGTATTATCCGAAGCAGGATCGCGTGTGACACTCAGCCTGATTTAAAATGCGCATTCTCCACTGCACCTGCCGTTCGGTGGTAAGACGCGTACTCGTGCCGGAGCCTGATTCGGTATTGCGCCACGCTCAGGAGGCTTTTTCATGTACTGTCATGATGAAAATCAGCGTGCTGTCTTCCCGGTTTTCATAGAAATGAGCGACATCCGTTCTGGCCGTTGCTGAACACCCTGTCTTCACCCGATACAGCTGCTCCTGTACCCCCAGCGTGAGCGTGCCGCTCTGCACATAAAACAGTTCAAGCGTCCCGGCTGAATGGCCCGGGGAAGCAAACGTTTCTCCCGGCTGCATTTCCCACATCCAGAGTTCGGTCATATCAGGACCGCCCGAGCCTGCGAGCAACCTTGCTCTCCCACCTTTGTCACCGCGCCACAACTGCGGGATCTCGTGTTCATCAATGAGGTGTACCGTCGGTTTAGCGCTGACATCCACAAAATCAGCCACCGAAACACCTATTGCCGCCGCCAGGCGGCACAGCAGAGCAATACCAGGATTCGCACGGCATCCCTCAATTTCAACCAGCGCGCCTTTGCTGACGCCTGCCCGGCGGGAGAGTTCATCGAGAGATATTTTCTTTTGCTTACGATACAGCTTAATTCGCTGAGATACGGCTTCATTAACGGCACTGACGATACCGTCCGCGTCGGTCATTATATTGACTTTTTTAGTCATTGGTCATTATCATGGGATAAATTGGTCATTACAGGATTATCCCGTGTTAACAGTCTCTCCGTCAATTGCCCCGGAAATTTATCGTATTGCGCCCGGCTTTCGGGCGCTCAGTATCTCTGTCAACGCCGCTCCCGTGCTGAACCCCGGCGCGGGTGAAGCCGCACTGCGAGAAGCTTGTGAAGCCGTTCTGACCGGTCAGCCTGACTGGGCAGATGATCATCTGGCGGCATGGGCCGACGTGTTCCAGACGTTTGGCGCTAAACCCAAACGCACCCCTTGCTCAGCAGATGCGTTACGCAAGCGCGTACTGCGTGACGGAACGCTGCCCGCGATCGATCCTGTTGTTGATCTTTATAATGCTGTTAGTCTCCGTTACGCTGTCCCGGTCGGCGGCGAGGCTATTGCGGCTTATCAGGGTTCACCGCGACTGACCGTGGCAAAGGGCACAGAGCCTTTTGATACCGTTAAAGCGGGAGAAGCCGCCGTAGAGTATCCTGCACAAAACGAGGTTATCTGGTGTGATGACAGGGGCGTAACCTGCCGTCGCTGGAACTGGCGACAGGGGATCAGAACCCGTTTAGACATAGATGCTCCGCAGATGTGGTTTATTCTGGAAAGCCTGCCACAAATGCCGCTGGCGATGCTCCATGAAGCCGGAAAAATGCTGACTGACGGCCTTCAAAAAATGATGCCTGGCGTGTGGTTTGACGTTGTGCTGATTGAAGAACAATAGCAGTAAGATTATTCAGGAGAACGGCTTATGTTTACCGGGTTGTCAGCGTTTCCACTAACCCCGATCATCGCCAGCAAGGTGGATGAAAAAGGGTTTAGCCATATTCTTTCCCGCCTTACCGCGGCCAGGGTTAATTCTATGGGCATACTGGGATCAACCGGAAGCTACGCCTATCTGACGCGGGAGCAGCGCAGGCGCGTCGCAACTCTGGCAACACAACATGCCGGGAATATCCCTGTTATGGTATGTATTGGATCAGTCAGTACCGATGCCATTCTTCATCTGGCTGATGACGCACAGGCTGCCGGCGCCAGTGCCCTGTTGCTTCCGGCGGTAAGCTATCAGTCACTTCGTGATGAAGAAGTGTTCTCACTTTTCGAGACCGTTACCCGCCACGTGTCTGTACCGGTGTGCATCTATGATAATCCAGGCACCACGCATTTTACCTTTACGGATGAACTGCACGGTCGTCTCTCGTCACTTGAGGGGATTCGCTCAGTTAAAATCCCCGGTGTTCCGAAGCACCCGGCCGCAGCGATCGAACGAGTGAATGCGTTGCGTCAACATCTGCGCCCCGGCGTAACAATTGGGATTAGTGGCGATGCTGATGCCGGAACAGGATTAAATGCCGGCTGTGAAGTCTGGTATTCGGTGTGCGGAGGTCTGTTTCCGGAAACAGCAAAACAGATCACTGAGGCAGCAGCGGCACAGGATCATCAACGCGTTACTGCCCTGACAACCCGCCTTGAGCCATTATGGTCGCTGTTCCGTAAACATGGCGGAAGCCTTCGCGTTATTGCTGCCGCCGCCGGTGTGCTCGGATTTACCGATACGGATTGTCTGCCTCGTCCTCTGCAACCGTTATCGGCAGGTGATATTGCGGATGTTGCGCATGTCATAAATCTACTGAAGCTGAAGTGATCAATACGCAAGACTGACAGTATGCCGTTTCTTGTGTATCACCGCAGATGACCAGTTCCATCGCATTTTGCAGCCGCATAGCTGGGTTTGTCTTCGCTTATAGCTCACTTTACCGCGCATCAGAGGGTCTGCTGTGTGCCAGGAGCGGACATGACTAAAGCCACAAAATCATCACGTGTTAGTTGGTAAATTATCTTCGACTGAAAGAATGTAATTCGGTATTTTATGCCTCATAAAAGGTAGCATTGATATGAATCGCATGAATGCTGAACCATTTCAATTGGAGGGGCACCAATTTATGGAACAAAAAAAGAAAGAAAATGCTATTACAGCACCAGCTAGCCACGTGCCACATTTTATCCCAGTTCAGACAGTTTCACAGGTACTACCATTCGGTGAATTGCGCTGGGTAAACTTTGAGAAACTATGTTATCGGCTAGCTGGTAAGGATGCAGATGTAGAATCCCATAGTTTATATGGTCGAACTGGTCAAGCCCAACAAGGTATAGATATTTTTGCTCGCAAACGCAACAGTAGATATAATACATGGCAAGCTAAGTGTTACAACAAATATACTTCCACTAATTTAAAAGATGCCTGTTCGACCTTCCTAAATGGAGAATGGTCACGTAAAACAGATGTCTTTTATATTGCAGTACAATGCGCCGTCGATGATGTCAATTTGCAGGATGCGATAGAAGAACAAGCTAAGTTTTTTCGAGCCCAAGGAATTTCTTTAATAGTACTTGGTGGTCATGATTTAAGTTCATTATTACGTGAACACCCTGACATAGTTCTGGAGTTTTTTGGCCGCGAATGTGCGAAAAACTTTTTTGGCGATACAATAGATAAACATCATCTCCAAAAGCTAGATGGGGGAGAAATCCATCAGGTAAGAGCTCAGTTGCAGCGGGTTTATCAAGCCGGGTTTGAGCTTCTTGATAAAATCCCTGTAAATA
>Ga0302347_1004085_pt1 | contig 12018 bp, 11 predicted proteins | sample PhyWR1_FD_202178 | JGI IMG/M metagenome (GOLD analysis project Ga0302347, IMG submission 202178) | Leaf surface microbial communities from wheat plants in UC Gill Tract Community Farm, Albany, California, United States - DLSL W.R1 (v2)... | ecosystem: Host-associated > Plants > Phyllosphere >...
TCTTCAGTTATAGGATTAATATTCTCAAACCTGTTATAAACTTTATAAAGATTGCTTGGTTCTTTTCTAATTTTTGGAGTAGCGCCAATTGTTATATAGGTATTTTCTTTGTTTTTATAAACAGATAATCCGCCATCTAAATAAGAAAGATGGTTAAGGTATTTTTTGGTTGTTTTTAACTCGCTTGGTTTTCGATTCTCTCGCTGAATGAGTAGAGGTGAAATTTTAAAACGTATGGTATCATTCTTTGATACTTGGATAGTTTTTAAACTCGTTTGAAAATTATAATCTTTTATATTCAGAAAAAGTTCATCTTCGTTTGCTGCCATCTGATACAATTTATCATCCTGATAAAATGAATTACTGGTTTTTCGCGCTTTTTTAAGATTGGGCTGACTAAAGTTTTTTTCTTTTATCTCCTGATTTTCAATATTAATTTCAAATAATTGCGTTTTACGGGAGTTATGATCCAAAGTCAAAATCATGCGATTTGCAAACCGATATATTTTACTCTTTGCTGTACTTTTATATAAAGGATTGTAACTTTCAGCATCCATTTTTTCAATAGGAAATTCTTTAAGAAGCTCAGTAAAATTGATTCTTTTTGTGCTATTGTCCTGATAAAGAAAAGAAGAAAAATCGAAGACTTTTTCTTCTACAGTTCCATTTTTAAAAATATCAAGAATTAAAACTTGTTCTTTTATATCTTTAGAAAGAATGCTAAAAGTGTCATTTTGTTGAAAATCAGCTACAACATATTGGTTTTCTGCCGGAAATTTAAAATGGATTGTTCTTTCTTTTTTGGTTTCCAGAAAATATTTGGTTGCCGTAATAATTGTAAAATCTCTTGGAGCCCAATAAATTGTTGGATTTCCGTCCGGGCTAAAACTATATCCAACTATAGATTTAGAGCTACTATTTTTGAGTGAACTTTTATATTCGTCTGTCAGGAATAATGAGCTATTGTATTTTAAGATCGTGATGTTTTCATTATCAGCAGCAAAGACAAAAACGTCGTGTGTTTTAGTATTTTCAACATTGAGAATCTGATTGCTTTCATTGTTTTTTTTTAATTCCAATGCAGCAGAGTTCAATATTGTCTGTCCAGACAATGCTGATTTGTAGAGTACAACAAATAGGATTATTAGTTTTTTCACGAGTTTTTATTTACAAAAATCATTCCAGTTTAAAATTGAAACTGAGGCAGTAATCCTAAGTTCTTTTCTAAACTATTTTCTTTCAACAGGAATTGACTTCGTAAATATCGCTCTGTTTATAATTGGATTTCCAATGCTTTCGTCTATAAAACCATCAGTAAATTTTCGCATTGTATAACTTTTTGTACCTAAATCATAATATCCCAGAATATAAAAATCTTTTAGTTTAAGAATATTTTCAAGATAGATATTTTTGGTTTTACCCATAAAATAATAAAGATTATCAATAGCGAGAGGTCCTGTTTGATTGTTTTTTTCGAACTCAAAATCAGAATTTAGCAAAGAATCAAAAAACACCATTTTGCTTGCAGTCTGATCAAAATCATAACTGAAATTTGAAACCGATTGATAAGAAACATATCCTCCAAAAGTGATAAAAGTATAGTGTTTGTTTTTAAAAGCAGATAGAGCAGCATTGACTGTCGATAATTGTTTTAAAAACTTCGCTGTAGTTTTTAATTTTTGAGGTTTTTCTCTGTTTATCTGCATAAACAAAGGAGAATTTCTAAAACTGATTGTATCGTTTTTTGTAAGCGATATGTTTTTTAAGCTTTTTCCGGATTCAAAATCTTTTATACTGAACAAAAACTCGTCACTGTTGGTACTAATCTGAAATATTTTTTTTTCAAGATAAAAAGAGTTTGTGGTTTTAGATGGGTTCTGGGTAACTGGTGTATCAAAAAACTTTTCAGTAACACTATTGGTTTTTAGATTAAGATCTAAAACCTGTGTGCGTTTTGTGTTATAATCAAGCGTTAGAATAATTTGGTCATCAAGAACATACATTTTGCTTTTCTTTTCCGTTTTTTCTAAAGGAGAAAAATCATCTGAATCGATTTTTTCGATAGGATAATGATATTGAATAAGTGCACTAAAAGAAAGCCGCTGTCCTTTCTCATTCTCAAAATTAAGAGTCGAAAAGTCGAACATTTTTATTTCGCATTTGCCATCACGAAATTCAAATAAAAGCAAATGCTCCTGATCTTTTTCTTTTGAAAGAATATAAAAGGTATTATTTTTTTGAAAAGAGGTTATGATATTACCGGTATTTGCCGGAAAATCAAAATTTAAAACGTTTGACGTTTTGGTTTCCAGATTGTATTTTGCTATTCTGATATTTTTGTGATTGTCCGAATCCCAATAAAGAGTTGGATTTCCGTCTTCGGCCAAACTGTAACCTACTAAAGCTCTGTTTTTTTCAGTGCGAATAGTGTCCTTAAATTGATTCGTCAGAAATAAAAACTTATTGTATTTTAAAATGTTGAGACTTTTATTATCAGAAGCAAAAACATAAATATCTTGAGTTTTTGCATCTTCAACATTCAGGAGCTGACCATATTGTAATGGATTATTCAAATTTAAAGAAGAAGAATTCAATACGGTTTGACTTTGCAAAATGGTTTGCAAAAGTAAAAGGAAGAAAAGTAGTAATTTTTTCATTAGATTTTGGTCGGATATATTTTCAAAATTAATGAAATAAAATGATTTTTATTAAATGAAAATATTCAACAATGAAAGAGAGTTGTCTTAAAATTGATAACAAAAAAAGCCCTAAAAAACTTAGGGCTTTTGATTTTCTTAAAAGAGAGATATTATTTTATTCTAAAAGTAACTCTTCTGGCTAATCTTCTAGCTTCGTCAGATTCTTTTTGGATTGATGTATCAACACCAGCACCAACAACATTTAATCTTGATGATGAAATTCCGGCATTTTCCAAAATATTCTTAACGTTGGTAGCTCTCATGTTTGATAATCTTTCATTGTAATCAGATTTTCCAACTTGGTCAGCATAACCAATAATATCAATTGAAGCAGAAGGATTTTTTCTTAAATAAGATAAGATAACATCTATAGCTGCTGTAGAATTTTCGATAGGTGTAGATTTGTTGAAATCAAAATAAACACTATAGTATTTATCATTGATCATTTCTTTAACAACATCTTTATCATTAGCTACATTGTTTGTAACAGGTTTCTCTATGATAACTTGTTTTTCAGGAGTTTTTTTGATTTGTTCTTCTAAGTTAGCAACTTTGTTTTCTAAAGCGGCTATATCAGAATTTTCAGAAACTACCGTCCAGTCTGCGTGTTTTGCATTTTTTCCTAAGTATACTTGTAAACCAACAGTTCCGTTAAAAAGTAAACCAGAAAATCCTCTTGCACCAGTTGCGGCTCCACCATCAAATGTACGATCCTGAAAAGCATTTGCAATTGTACTTATGTCTGCGGTTAAAGCAATTCTGTCTGTTAATCTAATTTGTCCTGTAAGACCGGCAATTAAATTAAGCATTTCATCTGCTCCTTTAAAATTGTCACTTCTTAATTGAGAATAACCAAAACCTGCATGTCCTAATAAACCAAACGTATTAGTCCATGTTTCAAAATTCATGATTCTTCCTAAGTTTGCCACACCTTGAAGGTCAACTCTGTAATATTTAGAGTCAAAAGCAATTGAACTATTTTTTTGTTCTACAAGGCTGTTGTATCCAACATCTGCTTTTAAACCAAATTTATTGTTCAGCATATATCTTACGCCTAAATCAGCAGTAAAAGGGCTAATTTTTGATGTATAATAATCGCTCGAAGTGAAAGGACGTTGAGGTTTGTTGAATCCGCCACCAAGTTCTACAGACCATTTGTTAAAATTATCCGCAGCTTTAGTTTCCGTTTGTGCTTTTACATGCATTATGCTCAGAGCAAATGCAAGTGTAATTACAATTTTTTTCATTGTTAATTTGAGATTTTAAATTTTCCCCAAACCAACAATTATTTGTAAGTTTTTTTACCCAACAAAAGGTAAAAATGTAACATTTTAAGGTTAATTATATTAGGCTATATTTTTTCATTCATTAAGTCCTGAAACTGATCGACAAACTGGCCAAGATGTAAACCATCCATCAATCCGTGATGAACGTGCACAGACATTGAGATTGTGCGTTTTCCGGATTCAGAAGTCATCATTTTTCCAAAAGAGATTTTTGGACAACTGTCCGGAAATGTAAAACTTCGGGCATGTGAAAGTGAAGTAAAATTAAGCCACGGGATTGCAGAAAAGTGAATTAGATTGTCATCATCAAAAGATCTTGTAAAAAGTCCGGTCGTATTTTGAACGCGTTCTATTTCTGTCAAGGCATTTTTTGTGAAGACTTTAAAATCTGGATTGTATTCAATTAATGAAAATCCAAAAGTTCCATCTTCACGCCCAATTGTTGCCGAAGCATCAATACGATCGTAGATGTAAATTTTGCCTTCAGCAATTCTGTATTTGAAGTTTTCAATAGTATTTACAGCAACTAATGTTTTGTGCAAATAGAAAATAAAAAAAGAAACTTGCAGTTCTTTGGCTTTTTGATAAGCTTTGGTACAATCTATCTCGACGGTGGCGCCAAAAAAAGGCTCTTCCATTCGGGAAAAATGGGCAAAATGTTCTTTTCTATTCCAGTTTTCTAAATCTAAAAGTGTTTTCATTATAATAAGTTAGGAACCACTTCGGCAATAGTTTCAAAAGAACTAAAGTGTTTGTGTTCGACTTTGTGATTGATTTTTTCATGTTCCCAAGTAGTATGAAACGGAATATGAACGGCATACCCTCCAATTTCTAAAACCGGTAAAACATCAGATTTTAATGAATTTCCGATCATCAAAAATTCATGCGCCTGAATGTCCAGACGACCAAGTAGTTTTTGATAATCAATTGTTTGTTTGTCTGACATTACTTCGATATGGTGAAAATAATGTCCTAAACCAGATCTGTGCAATTTGCTGTGCTGATCTTTTAGATCGCCTTTTGTTGCAACAACGAGTTTATATTTTCCGTGCAAAGCCTGTAATGTTTCTTCAATTCCATCCAATAATTCGATTGGTTTTTCAAGCAATTCTTTTCCGTATTGAATTATTTTTTCAATGACTTCAACCGGAATAGTATTATTTGAAATATTCATTGCAGCTTCAATCATCGAAAGAATGTAACCTTTAATTCCGTATCCGTACAAAGGCAGATTTGCAATTTCAATTTTGAATAATTCCTGCGAAATTCCCTGATGTGAAAGATAATCTTCCATTAAAGCACAAAATTTATGTTCCGTTTCCTGAAAATAGGGTTCGTTTACAAATAAAGTATCATCGGCATCAAATGCGATTACTTTTAAGTTGGGTATTTTGCTTTTATGTAACATAAGTTTTTGTTTCAGGTTTGAGGTTTTCTTTGTTTGAGGTTTTCTTTGTTTGAGGTTTTTTAGCTACGAATTACACGAATTTTTTTGCCACAGATTATTGAGATTAAAAAGATTTTTTTATCTGCGTGATGCTTTTTCTAAAAATTAATAATCTGTGTTAATCCTTTGGATCTGTGCTAATCTGTGAGCCACCTTTATTTTGAAAAAAGACCTTTCAAAGAAATCGTTTTATCATAAAAAGTAATTCGGATTCCGAAAAGTAAAATGATTCCGCCGAAAACCATTTGTAAAGTTATTTTTTCTTCTAAAAATAACCAAGCTAAAATAGATGTAATTACCGCCTGACTTAACAAACTTAATGAAACTCTGGTCGCGCGCATGTGTTGTGTTGCATAACTAATCGACAGCCAGGCACACAATTGACAAATAACAGCCTGAAGAGCCAATACAAACCAACCCGTATTTGAAAAACCTGTAAAAGGTTCGTTTAGCGAGTAACACAAAATTCCTAAATAGATACTAGAAGCCAATAAACTAATGGTCATAAACGATAAAACATCAACTTTTGAAAGTACATTTTTGCTGACCAAAAGATAAATCGAATACAAGATTCCGGACAGAACAGCAAACAGAAATGCCTGATCGAAATTTAATTCCAGAAAAAAACTAAAGCCAACTAATGTTATCATTCCAAATAAAGAAACAATGGTTCCAATCCAGAAGTTGGTTGCAGGTTTTGATTTTAGGAATAAAAAAGAACCAATTCCAACCCAAACCGGAGACAAATTGGTAAGCAATGAAGCCTGTGTCGCGCTCGAATCCTGAATAGCGATATTCCAAACGGCTACATCTGAGGCGAACAAAACTCCACAAAGCGCTGCCAAAAGAGTGAATTTTAATGTCGGAATTTTAAAGTTACGACTCAAAAGCACATAAGGTAAAAGTAAAATTACGGCAAAAGCCATTCGGTAAAAAGCCGAAATTAGTCCTGGCGTTAAACGTAATTTAACCAATATAGGAAAAATGGAGATGCAGAGGATACCGCAGATTAAAGCTAATCTTGGTTTGGTGATTTTCATTGTATTAATGGTGTATTATTTTTCAAAGATACTTTAGAAAGTGAATACTTTGAAAGCAAAAAGCGCGAATCAATTAAAAATGTTAATCGGTTCGCGCTTTTTTGGTGATAGAATTTTATCTTATTCTTCTTTTTCTACAACTTCAATAGTTGGCGGAACTTGTGGAGTATCTTCTCCTTTTAAATAATTTGGCAGATTTAATCCGGCCATATTAAATAAATCGTTTAATGGCGGAACTGTTTTCATCATTCCGGAAACAAAATTGGCCGTCGAACCATTTTCACCCTGACCATTTCCTGAATCCCAAACGGTAATTTTATCAATTTTGATGTTTTTAACGGCTTCAACCTGAGTTTTAACCAATTCAGGAAGTTTTTCTAATAATAAAAGTTGGAAAGCTTTACTTGGATCTCCACCCGCAGCGGCAACAACTTCTTTGTAACCTTCGGCCTGTTTGGTTAAAATCTCTAAAAGACCTTTTGCTTCTGCTTCCATTTTTGCAAAAATCGCATCTGCTTCTCCTTTTGCATTTTCTCTAATAGTTTCTGCTGCAGCCTGAGCTTCAATAATAGCTCTTTGTTTGGCAATTTCGGCAGGAATTACAATGTTGGCAATTTGAGTAGAACGTTCTCTTTCAGAACGGGCAAGCTCGGCTTTTTGCTCTGCAACATACGATTCTTCTAATGCTTTTGCTTGTTGTACTTTCTCAGCTGTTATTGCAATGCGCAACGATTCTGCCTCTTTTTCTCTACGAAGTGCTTCAGAATTTGCAATCGCAATTTTTGCCTCATTTTCTCCCTGAATAGCAATTGCATTGGCTTCAGAAGTTTTTACCCTTGTATCTCTTGCCGCTTCTGCTTTTCCAATTGTTTCGTCTTTTGAGGCAGTTGCAATACTAATTTCTCTGTCTTTTTGAGTAATGGCGATTTTTACATCACGATCTCTATGTGTTTCAGCAATTTGAGTGTCTTTTTCTCTATCAGCAAGAGCTTTACCTGTTTCTCCAATTTTTTCCTGTTCAGCAACACTAATTTTTGCTTCGTTAATCGCTTTTGCAGCAGCTTCTTTTCCTAAAGCTTCGATGTATCCAGATTCGTCTCTAATATCGGTAACGTTTACGTTGATTAGTTTTAAACCAATTTTTTTCAATTCGCTGTCAACGTTTTTAGAAATATTATCAAGGAATTTATCACGATCTGAGTTAATTTCTTCGATTGTCATAGTTGCAATAACCAAACGTAGCTGACCAAATAAAATATCTTTTGCCAGTTCTTGAACTTGCTCTGATGATAAACCTAAAAGTCTTTCGGCGGCGGTATTCATACTATCTGTTTCTGTTGAAATAGCAATTGTAAATCGACACGGAACATCGACTCTAATGTTCTGACGGCTCAAAGCATTCGTTAAATTGGCTTCAATAGAAAGCGGTTTTAAATCAAGAAAAGAATAATCCTGAATAACTGGCCATATAAAAGCACCTCCACCGTGCACACAACGTGCAGAAGTACCACCGGTACGACCATAAATAACTAAGATTTTATCAGAAGGACAACGTTTGTACCTTGATATTAAAGCTGAAATTGTTACGAATAGAACGATTGCCGCAACTGCAATTAAAATAATTGGGTTCATTATAATTTATGTTAAATGGTTTCTACGATTAAGAGATTGTTGTTCTCTATTTTGATCACTTTTACTGTAGCTCCAGACGGAATTCTGTTATTTTCTGTCATGGCATCCAGTTCATGAAAAGCACCGTTTACGCTGATTAGGATTTTGCCTTTTCCGTTTTTATTTTCAGGAATTGTTAAGTAAACCTCGGCAGTTTTGTTAAGCGTATTGGTTATTTTAAAAGAATTGTCTTCGGCTAATTTTTGTACTTGTTTGATGACAACGAAAAACAAAAGCACAAATAAAACTCCAACAACAAATGCCGTGACAATAAGAAATACAGGATGTTCGCCAATTGTAGAATAAAAAGAAATCCCGGTCCAGCTAAAACCTAGAAGAAAGTTGATCAGGTTTCGCAATGAAAAAAGTTGAAAATCTCCGCCGTCATGTGCATCTGCATGAAAATCAGTGTCAAAACCGTCTGCAACATCAAGACCCGAAAAAGTAATAATGGTTTGAATAATAAAAATTAAACTTGTTGGAATAGCGATATACCAAAAAGACTTAAGTAGAGTAGGTAAATTTTCTAATAGTTCCATAGTTTTTGATTTTCAAATAAACTTTGGGCACTAATATCTTACTTTTTACTAAAGAAAACTAATTTCAATTAAAAATCGATGTTTTGTACGTTTCTTGATTTTTCTTTAGCAAAAAAATCAATCAAAACACACACAGAACCTCACTTATGGCAATAGACTGCCGTGTTGAATTTTGAATATAAAAGAGGATTAAATTTGTTTTTGTGTGGTATTATGCATTCATCATTTTCCTGCAGGCAATGTTAATTTCCTTATCAGAAAATTGACCGAGTGTTTCTGCCAACATTTTGCTCGTTCTAATGGAATTTATCATTCTCGTTCTCAGATCCTGATCATCGCCCATTTCAGTTAACAGAATTGTCTCGAAAATTTCAGACAAATATTCATGATGATCTCTAAAATCATCTACAAACCAAAGGTCTGAAAGGAATTTTGCCATTGCTGTCATTACAGCCGTTTCTTTTGTTTGTTCATTTTCTATTGTCATGATCGAAAATATTAAACACACGAAACCCTCGTTTTAGGTGTGACAAAATATTCAAAAGAATAGATCAAGGGCAGTTTCCTGCACCAACACCATGACGAGGGTTCGCTTATTGTAAATTAATAAGTTTTATTTAAAGCCTCTTAAATATTTTGTCGAGACAAACTTACAATTATAAACTTATATAAAAGTAAAAAATATGAGAAATTTCTCATGTTTTTTAATATTTGCTTCAAATATTGTGTAAATATTTATCGTTTCAAAGTTCTGTTATCTCTTCTATTTCAATTGAATCGTCTATAAATCCAGTTTGAATAAGTGATGTAAGCTCTTGTCTAATCAAACTTCTCAATGTTTTAAATTTTTGGCTTTTTTTTCCAAGCTCACTCATGTAATTTTCTCTATTTATTATAATATCACCCACACAAATTTCTAATACAGAATGCGGATACATGCAGGCTTCTGGAGAATGTTTTAAAGTGATTTTAGCTGTTAAATCTTCTACTATGAAATGCTTAATATAAGTTTGATTTCCTGCACTAAGATTCTTAATGTAAAAGGAAATAAAATTTAAATCATCATATTTTTCTCTTATATCATCTTCTATAATGTTGTAAAAAACATCATTTTCCGTAAATGTTTCAGAATCATTAAAATTTCTGTTATGAGAAATATCATAGAGACTAATATTGTCATAAGGCTTCTGTAAATTTTCAGGCTTACATCTATAAAATAATTTTTCACCAATTTGAAATTGCTCAATTATAGGCTTCTCATTGGTATGAAGATGATCAGGGATGTAATTTAAACTACAGATCAAAAGTATATCAATTTAAAGTGAAAGGAATTTGTAAAGAAGCTTTTCGTAGTCAACATCATTATTGAATACACCTCTTACTTTTTTCCCATCATTTCCATTAAAAACATAAACAATATTGCCATATTCATTAAAGAATAATTTCGAAATCCCTTTATATGATTCTCTCCAAAGTAATAAATCATTTTCATCAGTTAATAAATCGTCATTTATTTTTAATTTATCTGGATTAATTGTTTCTAATATTTTAAAAAGCGAAAATAATAAATTTTGAAGATTCTCGATTTGTAGTTCGTTTAGACTATTATATTTTTGAAGTATGCTATTTTGCCACTCTTCTAAGTTAGAAATACTTAATTCGTTAAAAGAATAAGTTGAATTGTTCTCAAGTTCTTTATAATCATTTCCGAATAATTCAGATTGTCTCAAATAAAGCTCGTTTGTCAAAAATGATAAAGAGTTAATTTCCATAATTATAAATTTTAAATATATCTTATAAGTGCTTTCGCTGTGATAGAATCAAAGAATACTTTGTTCTTAATTTCTTGTAATGGTTTGAATGCATCAAACAATTTAGGATCATCTGCTAATGTTGAAGGATGTATTAGTTTATTCGAAACTGATATATCTAATAATACGACATTTTGCTTTGGCTTAGTTGAGACAACGTTAATATTGTAATTGGGAAACTCTACATAATTAAAGTTGACTGAGTTTTGAAAATTAATTATATTCCTATCGCTAGATTGTTTGGGATATAATTGAACCAATCTTGAAGGTGGATTGTCTTTATCAATTTCTATGACATTTATGTATCTTATGGAAAGAGAATTGACGGTTAGGTTTTCCGTGGTTAAAGAGTCAAAAAGAGTCCACAATTCTATAATTGAATCTAAAACTTCACTATACTTCTTATATCCACCTAAATAATGATAAGATAAAGCACCTTTTCTTAATTGTAAAACTTCGCTTCTATTTCTTAAATGAAAATTATTGTTGTCAATAGATTGTTTTAAACCGTTATTAGTTATTTCTAAAAGAAAAGAAGGTTTTATATCATTAAATCTTTCTGAAATTTCTTTTAAATCTATGAATTTTTTAAAGCAACTTTTGTCAACAATCTCATCATATGAAATTGAAAATATAATTTCCTTAATAGGAGTATTTTTTAGTTGTGGGTATATCATAATAATTTAACGATTTGTCAAATATAGGAAAAAGATTGTAAAATCAGAATGGTTACTAACAAATGATTAACTTACAGTAGCCCCATTCGGTGCATCAGCATCAGGATTTACAAAAACCAATTTTCCTTCTGCATTTGTAGTCATTAAAATCATTCCCTGACTTTCAACTCCGCGTAAAGCTCTTGGCGCTAAATTGGCTAAAACAGAAACACGTTTTCCGATGATTTCTTCTGGAGAAAAACTCTCGGCAATTCCCGAAACAATGGTACGAACGTCAATTCCTGTGTCCACTTTAAGAACCAACAGTTTGTTTGCTTTCGGCATTTTTTCAGCTTCAAGAATAGTTCCGATACGGATATCCATTTTCGCAAAATCCTCAAACTGAATTAAATCTTTTTGTGGTTCAGCTTGTTTGTTTTCGGCAAGATTAGCCGTTTTTGTAGCTTCCAATTTGTCTATTTGTTTTTGTATTTCTTCGTCTTCTATTTTTGCGAAAAGCAATTCTGCTTCTCCAATTTTGTGTCTCTCTGCAATTAATTCTGAATTTTCAGCAACATCGCTCCATTTCAATTGACCTTCATTTTTCAAAATTCTTGACAATTTAGCCGCTGTAAAAGGCAAGAAAGGTTCAGATAAAACGCTCAAAGCAGCAGCAATTTGAAGTGCAACATACATTTGAGTTTTTACACGTTCCGGATCGTCTTTCATCACTTTCCATGGCTCTTCGTCAGCAAGATATTTGTTTCCTAAACGGGCAACATTCATCAATTCGCCCAAAGCTTCACGGAATCTGTAACGCTCAACTGAACTTGAAATAACAGCCGGATACGCTTTTAATTCAGCTAAAG
>Ga0302347_1004086_pt1 | contig 12017 bp, 10 predicted proteins | sample PhyWR1_FD_202178 | JGI IMG/M metagenome (GOLD analysis project Ga0302347, IMG submission 202178) | Leaf surface microbial communities from wheat plants in UC Gill Tract Community Farm, Albany, California, United States - DLSL W.R1 (v2)... | ecosystem: Host-associated > Plants > Phyllosphere >...
CCTCAAATTTTGCCAATAAATGATTGTAGTCTTTTTCTTTATCAATTGTGAAAAGACTATCTTTTAATTTGTAATAATAGTCTTGATATTCATTAGCTTTTTCAAAATTTTCACTTTTGCTATAAGCGTTTGACATACTCTTCAAAAGTGAAATTTTTTGTTCTATAGGTATTCCTCCTAACTTGTATATTTCTTCAGCTTTTTGATAAAACCCTATTGCTTTTTGATAATTCTGTTTTTCATATAATCCTCCGTAATTAAAATTGATATAAAAATAAAGGCTCTTGTTTCCAATTTTATCAATCAATGCTTCTGCATCTCTCAAATGATGTATAGATTTTTCAAAGTTTCTTTTTTTATTGTACAAATTACTAAGATTGATATGTATATTGAAAGCCTCCGAATATTCATTTATTTTTTTCGATAGAATCAAAGCTTTATTAAAGTACTTTTCTGCCTTATTTCTATTTTTATCAATCTCTATTAATGCGATACTATTATATGTTATGAGCTCTGTTAAAGTGTCTTTTGAGAGCAAAGCATATTTCCGGCTTAATTCATAATAGGCCAAAGCATTTAAAGTATCTTCTTTTGTAATGGTAAGGTTGCCTAAATTAAAATATATTGTCGCATAATAATCATTAAAATCTGTTTCATTTATTTTTTTCAGGGCATTTTGAAAATGCATAATAGATTTATCATATTCAGCATTATCATATTCGATCAAGCCCAAGAGGTTTTCAGCTCTGTATAATATCTTTTCATTTTTAGATTTACTTGCGAAGAAAAGAGCCTGTTTTGCAAAATATTCGGCTTTTCTCAGATAACCTTTTTTATAGTTTATATTACCAAAATTATATAAGCATCGAGCTCTATAATAATCATTCCCTATCCTCTCATTTAAATCATACGCCTTTTTCATATAAAACATGGCAGAATCTATATTTGATGAAAGAAAAGAATTAGATCGATCAATCATGTTCTCCAAATACGTGATTGTTTTCTGAGATTTCAAGGAAAGTGATAATAATAAAAATATAAAAATTAACCTCATTGAATAACAACTTAAAATCACTGTTTTATGTTACATTTTTTTTGGCATCCAAAAAATATATTTGTAAAAATAAACAGAAATGGGTAAAAACCTTATTTACTTAGCTAATATAATTTTTATTTTAATCTCAATAAGACTCAATAGCCAAGAAACATCCTGTTATCATGTAGAAAAAGAACCAATTTCTGAGGGAGCTATATGCTGGAATGATATTTTATATTTCACATCAGATGTGGAAACTATAGTTGCCGGAGAAGTTTCTGCAAATAAAGCAATTGTCATTACTCCAAAACCAAATGTTAGTATAACTTTTAAAGCAATAAATCCTAATTGCAACAACTGTGTTGAACCATCTGATGGCAATGGCACGACCATCAAATCAAGAGGTAGCGGCGGAGGAAAAACAAACAATAAAAACTCATCCCCATCAGAAGGAGAATTAAAAAAACATCTTATAAAAATCAAAAAAAATCCCGCCAAAGATGTTTTAGAAATTTATATCCCTCAAAATACAACAATAGCCGAATATAGCATCCATGACTCTTTTGGTAAAAAAATAGCAAGCTCGAATTATCCTACACCAAATAAAGATGAAATCAAAATTTCTCATTTACCAACAGGATATTACAGAATTATATTAACTACAACAAAAAACAAAACATATACATTAACATTTATTAAAAATTAAACTATTATGAAAAAAATTATTTTTGCATCTCTTTTTGCCTTATCAACCTTATCGGTAAAAGCACAAACATCAGTATCTCATGATGACATATTTTTCACTAATCTATATAGTAATTTAGCTTATAGTAATTCTAATGAAAAAGCTAATTATCATATATCTAGTACAAATCAAGGATTTGGTGGAAAATGGGGATTAGACATGACATGGTTTGGGGGAATAAAATTAAATGCAACCTCAAGTTTTATCAATTTGAAATCAAGATATGGGACAATCTATGTCTCAGAATCGGGCATGATAGGTATCAATAATGAAAATCCTATAGCCACATTAGATGTTAGTGGAAATGCCAGATTCAATAGTTCCGGGGGATATACTTTTTTATCATTTGGCCAACAGGCCAATGACCAGCTGATTGTAGACAATAGTCCACAAAAATATTTTGGAGGTGGATACTTTTTCAGAGTTCATAATGACAATGCAACCAATCAGTATGTTGATGCAATGATAATAGATGAGAACGGAAATATAGGAATAGGCGTAAATCCTTCACAAAGCAAATTGGATGTTAATGGAAAATCTACATTTAGAGACAACATAAAAGTAGATGCAAAACTTGAAGCAAAAGAAATAAAAGTGACCCTTACTCCAACAGCAGATTTCGTTTTTGAGGAAAATTATGGTTTACCAAAACTAAAAGACGTTGAAAAATTCATCAAAGAGAACAAACATTTACCAGAAATAGCTTCTGCAAAAGCAATGGAAAAAGAGGGTGTAAATGTTGGAGAATTTCAAATCAAATTACTTCAGAAGATTGAGGAGCTAACATTATATGTTATAGAACAGCAAAAGAAAATCGAAACTCTTGAAAATAAATTGAGTGACAAGAAATAAAAATCATTTTAAAATTGTTCACTATGAAAAATTTATTTACAATCTACTTATGTATTCTTTACATAAGTACCGGAAGTCTGTTTTCGCAACGGGAAAATGAAAATTGGCTGTACGGAAACAAAAAATGGACATTTTCCAACAACGTACCCAGTGGTTTTAATATATCTGCAAATAATTTCACCTCCAACACCCGCACCAATGCCGTCATAAGCGACAAAAATACCGGTGAATTGCTATTCTACACAGAAGGAGTGAATATTTATAATAAACTAGCCCAAACAATGGAAAATGGAGGTTCATTATACGGTGACTTGGCCCCTCCCTTAGGATATTATTTATCCTTAGGTAACCCTTCTGCACAGGGCACCATTATTTTACCATTCCCTGGACATGATTCTGAATACTATGTGTTTTCATTAAATGGTGATGCTTCTTCCTCTTATGTTAATAATGCAAGACTTGGAATGAGATATTCAATTGTTGATATGGCTGCAAACGCTGGCCTGGGAAAGGTCACTTCTAAAAACAATGTTGTTTTCAGTAATACCATGACCAATGCTATGACTTCGGCAATATCATCTGACGGAACCTACTATTGGGTTGTAACACAAAAGAATAATGGTGATTACGCGGCTTACAAATTAAGTTCTACAGGCCTTGATATAACTTCTCCGGTGATAAGCCAGGGAAATGGAAATATGGCACAAACAGGAATTAAAATATCCCCGAATGGAAAACGTTTATTTGATATCAAAAATCGGTATCTGTATGATTTTAATAATGATACAGGAGTTGTCAGCAATCCTAGGAATATTCTTTTTGGTATTGGCGAACTGCGCGATGATATAGGAATACCATGTAGTGCAGACTTTTCCCCTAATAGTAACATTTTGTATTTTATCACATCAACAATATATTTTGGACCTAATAGCACTGCATCATATAGTGCTGGATTAGCTTATTATAACATACCTACTCAACAAGTTATGGCGCCATTTAATTATAATACAACTGTACGTGGGCCAGTACAATTATCCGATAATGGGAAAATTTACATCTCTGATGCAGCGCCTGAAGGACCATTTACAATCAGTAATTCCCAATATTATTATATCACTAACCCGAATGTCTGGCCAACTTTTAATCCTATAATGACTGTTTCTACACCCATAGGCACAATTAGCGGTTCTATATTTCCACAATTAATTCCGAGATATGTTGCGCCTGCGTGTCCTGTGAATCTTACAATTTCTCAGCCTGTAACAGCTAACGGAGATTATCAGGTAAGTAACAAAATCAATGCAAGTTCTGCTATCAATAATAATCTGATTGTAAATTTAAAAGCAAATGCAATTATATTAACTCCTGGATTCCAAGTATCAGGACAGACATCAGGAATATTCAGAGCCTATATACAACCCTGTACTCCTAGTTTAATTACCGACAATACAACAGGTACAATTTTCAGCAAAAAAGCGGCAGACAATACAGAAATAAATAATCTCAAAATTTATCCCAATCCTGTTTCCAATATTTTAACCATAGATAACGGCAAGGAAAAACTAATCTCCTGGCAATTATATGATGTTTCCGGAAAATTGATGAAAAACGGAAACTCCAATATAGTTGATGTTCAGTCCATACCTAATGCAAGTTATGTTTTAAAAATAAATCTAGAAAAAACTCAAATTTCAAAAACAATAATGGTGAAACATTAAATAAAAACACAATTCCAGATAAAAAAACAATAACCATGAAAAAGAGACTCGTTTTGAGTCTCTTTTTATTTTCTCCTTTTTACAAAAACCCACTTACTTTGAAAATCCTTTCGATTGAAAAAATTATCTGTAAAATTCAAACCATTGTTATATTCATAGAGCAATTAATTTTTTATAATTGTAATCTCACAATATGACGAATGATGTCTATGTGGTTTTAATTCCTAAACCTATTTCACAATAATCTTCTTAGAAATAATGGTTTTTCCATTTTCAGATTCTACATTCACGATGTAAATGCCGGAAACGACTTTTCCAAGTTCAATTCTATTTTCAGAATTGCTGATATTATTGATTTTTTTGTCCATTACCAAAGCTCCTGTCGAACTATAAATCTTAACTTGCGCATTTCCTTTTTGAGAATTTCCAATACTAACATTTACAAAACCATCCGAAACTTTTGTAGGATAGATGTCATTTTTGTCCATATTAACAATATTCTTATTAGTTCTAAGAACATACGAACTTCCTAGGTCATAGACTGGCATATCCAGATTGTTATTCATCTTTTCTGCCTGCAAAGTTTCGAGATTCAGGCTATGGAAAATGCCGCCTCTTGCACTGGCCAAAATGATTTTCCCTTCAGAATTGACAGCAGCTCCATTGATAGAAAAATTTTCCGGCAAGGATTTTATTTTCCCAATGAATTTAGCTTCCATATCATGCAAAGACACTTTGAAGACACTTCCAAAAGCTGAAAAAACATAGAAATTGTTATTATTATCAGCAATCATATCGCCACCAAAACCTGTCTGCATTTTGCTTAACTGATTTTCGCCATTTCCGGATTCATCTTTCACGATGCCCAAATCTATCACAGAATATTTCCCGTCCTTATAAAAAACCTTCAAAAGTTGAGAACCGGAATTGGAAAGTGCATAAACGTTCCCGTCTGCTCCAATTGTCATTCGTGAAAATTGCGAACCTGTATCGCAAGATGTTGGACTGGAAAGGTTATTTTCCACTAAAATCACATTCTTCGTCTTGGAATCCAGAACATAAATATTGGAAGAAAACAACGGCATATAAACCAAATTTCCTCTTGCATCTACAGCCAAGGTTGCAATTTGATCGGCTAGAGCGTTGGCATTAGATTTTTTGTCCTCGGTAATCTCACGGTTTTGCTTTGTAGAGAATACCGTGGGTTGTTCTGATGCGGATAAAATGACTTTCTGGGTGATTCCATTCTTAGAATCCAAAGCTCTGAAATCCTGAAAAAGGATATTTGATGTCTCTTTGCCCGTGAGCGCCAACAAATCCTGCTGTCCAAACGCCAATGTTCCGATTGACAACAATAGTAAAGAAGATAAAGTTTTTTTCATAGTTGATATTTTTAAATTATTATGACTAAGTTACTTATTTTTAGAATACAAGATTAAATTCCATAAAAAAACCTTTCATTTTCATGAAAGGTTTATAATATTTGGCTTTTTCTCTGTCGATTTCTAATTCAGAACATAACTTGTTCCGTCTCTTCCATCTTTCAGTTCAATTCCTTTTTCAAGAAGCTGGTCGCGGATTTGGTCGGACAGTTCCCAATTCTTGGATTTTCTGGCTTGATTTCTCAAATCAATCAAAACCTGCAAAGTCTGGTCAAGTTTATCGTTATTTGATTCTTCAATGGTTTCCAATCCCAAAACATCAAAAACGATTGCATTTAAGAATTGTTTCAAATCTTCATAATCATTAGTCGAAATACTTTCTTTCCCAAGCTTCGAAGCTGAAATAAACTTCACGGCTTCAAACAAATGGGAAATCAAAATCGGACTATTGAAATCGTCTGACAAAGCTTCCAAAACTTTCTCTTTCCAATTTTTATAGTCAAAAGAAGAGGTTTCTACGCCTTCTGTCGGAACTTGTGTATTCAGAATTTTCACGGCTTCCATCAACCTGTTGAAACCTTTTTCGCTTGCGAGCATTGCGTCATTGGAAATATCCAGAACACTTCTGTAATGCGCCTGTAAAAAGCAGAATCTCAACACGCTTGGATGAAACGCTTTTTCAAAGAAATCATTGTTTCCGGTGATTAATTCCATTGGAAGGATGTAATTTCCTGTGGATTTGCTCATTCTTTGACCATTCATCGTCAGCATATTGGCGTGCATCCAATATTTCACAGGTTCTACGCCGTTGCAAGCTTTTCCTTGAGCGATCTCACATTCGTGATGCGGAAATTTCAAATCCATTCCGCCACCGTGGATGTCGAACTGGTCGCCGAGATATTTCGTGCTCATCGCTGTACATTCCAAGTGCCAACCTGGAAAACCTTCTCCCCAAGGCGACGGCCATTTCATAATATGTTCCGGCGATGCTTTTTTCCAAAGGGCAAAATCCTGTGGATTCTTCTTCTCGAATTGCCCGTCCAAATCTCTTGTGTTAGCAAATAATTCCTCGATATTTCTTCTGGAAAGTTCGCCGTAATTAAGACCTCTTGCATTGTATTCCAAAACATCGAAATAGACAGAACCGTTGCTTTCGTAAGCAAAACCTTTTTCAACCAAAAGTTTTGTCAGTTCCAATTGTTCGATAATGTGACCGGTTGCAGTCGGCTCAATAGTCGGCGGAAGCAGATTGAACTTCTTCAAAACCTCGTGAAAATCGACCGTATATTTTTGTACAATTTCCATCGGTTCCAGTTTTTCCAATCTGGATTGCTTGATGAATCTGTCATTATTAATATCGCCATCGTCCGTCAAATGTCCGGCATCCGTGATATTTCTGACATACCTGACTTTATAATCCAGAAACTTTAGGCTTCTATAAATAAAATCGAAGGACAAAAAAGTTCTCACATTTCCCAAATGCACATTGCTGTAAACCGTTGGTCCACAAACGTACATCCCGATATTACCTTCTAATATGGGTTTGAAAATTTCTTTTTCGCCTGAAAGCGAGTTGTATATCTTTAGTTGCATTGTTTATTTTAAAATTGAAAGATTAAATAATTAAAGATTTAAAAAATCACACAGAATCTATCAACAACAAATAATTGTCGCAATGAAAATCTGGTATGTTTGTTTTTTAAATTTTATCATTATTAATCAAATTTCGCGTGACTTCCTACATAATGCAGAAATTCCTGTCTAGTAATCGGATTGGTTCTGAAAATCCCGCTCAGTTCCGCTGTAATTGTAGAACTTGCTGTGTCTTTTATGCCTCTGCAGTTTACACAAAGATGTTTTGCATCAATAATACAAGCTACGTTTTTCGTGCCCAATGCTTCCTTCAAGGCATCAACAATCTGCATCGTTAAACGCTCTTGAACTTGTGGGCGTTTTGCATAATAATCTACAATCCTGTTGATTTTTGAAAGACCAATCACTTCTCCGTTCGAAATATAGGCAACATGTGCTTTTCCAATAATTGGCAAAAAATGATGCTCGCAGAAAGAATAAACTGTGATATCTTTTTCCACCAACATCTGTCGGTATTTATATTGATTTTTGAAAGTCGAAATGCCCGGTTTATTCTCCGGCAACAATCCTCCAAAAATCTCATTGACATACATTTTTGCAACACGCTTTGGAGAATCTTTCAAAGAATCATCGTCCATATCAAGACCCAAAGTCTCCATAATCTCTCCAAAAAGCGCTTCTATTTTTTTAATTTTCTCTTCTGGGTTCAGGTCAAAAGCGTCCTTTCTGAGAGGCGTATGATCCTTGCCCGTGAACAGATCATCATCATTATCAGGAAAATGTTCCATATTATCATTGGTAATAAGTGGCAAAAATAAACAAAATTTCGTAGCCTGTCCAGAGTAAATCTAAAGATTTGATTATAAAAAGAATAGATTTAGAACAAGTTTAAAAAAGGAAAAAAAAATTGTAATGATTTGAATTTTTATATATTTGCACCAAATTAACATAATTAAAAATAAAATACTATGTCAGACATTGCATCAAGAGTAAAAGCTATCATCGCTGATAAGCTTGACGTTGAAGAAACAGAAGTAACTCCAGAAGCTAGCTTCACAAACGATTTAGGAGCTGATTCTTTGGATACTGTTGAACTTATCATGGAATTCGAAAAAGAATTCAACATTCAAATCCCAGACGATCAAGCAGAAAAAATTACAACTGTAGGTCACGCTATTGCTTACATCGAAGAAGTTGTAAATAAATAATATTTATCTAGACAGAAAAAATTTATGGAATTAAAGAGAGTAGTTGTAACCGGCTTCGGCGCTATTACACCCATTGGAAATAACGCTAAAGAATACTGGGAGAGCCTTAAAACAGGAGCAAGTGGCGCTGCCCCGATTACTCTTTTTGATTCCACTAATTTTAAAACCAAGTTCGCCAGTGAGGTGAAAAATTATGACCCTCTTAATTATTTTGATAAAAAAGAGGCGAAGAAAATGGATAGAAATTCTCAGTTCGGACAGATTGCCGCTAGAGAAGCTATAGCTCACAGCAGACTTATAGAAGATAATGTTGACAAAAATCGTGTAGGTGTGATTTGGGGATCGGGAATTGGCGGACTGGAAACTTTTGAAACAGAAGTTTTAGGTTTTGCAGAATCCAAAGGTGTTCCGAGATTTAATCCTTTCTTTATTCCAAAAATGATTGCGGACATTACGCCAGGAAATATTTCTATCGAATATGGTTTCCACGGGCCTAATTACACGACTGTTTCTGCTTGTGCTTCATCTGCCAATGCTTTGATCGATGCTAAAATGCTTATTAATCTGGGCAAGGCTGACGTTATTGTTTGCGGAGGATCAGAAGCTGCTGTTACAGCCAGCGGAATGGGAGGGTTCAACGCAATGCATGCACTTTCTACAAGAAATGACGATCCAAAAACAGCTTCAAGACCATTTGACAAAGACAGAGATGGATTTGTATTGGGCGAAGGTGCTGGGTGTATCATTCTTGAAGAATATGAACATGCAAAACGAAGAGGAGCAACAATCTATGCAGAATTAGCTGGTGGAGGAATGAGTGCAGATGCACATCACATGACCGCACCACATCCTGAAGGTTTGGGCGCTTATCTGGTAATGAAAAATTGTTTAGAAGATGCAGGTGTAACTGCCGATGAAGTAGATCACATCAACATGCATGGTACGTCTACTCCACTGGGAGACATCGCAGAGTCTAATGCGATTGCAAAATTATTCGGAGAACACGCTTTTAATATTCAAATCAATTCTACAAAATCTATGACTGGTCACCTTTTGGGAGCGGCCGGAGTTATAGAGGCGATTGCAGCATTGCATGCAATTATCCACGGTATTGTTCCACCAACCATCAATCATTTTACTGATGATGAAAAAATCGATAGTAGACTTAATTTCACTTTCAACGAAGCGGTTGAAAAAGAAGTGAATATCGCTATGAGCAATACTTTTGGTTTTGGAGGTCACAATGCTTGTGTTCTATTCAAAAAAATATAATCTATTTTTATGGAGTTGAAAAGTTATTTTTCAAAATTACTTCCTAAAAACAGAGCACCAAAACTTTCGGAAAAAGATATTCTTTTTCGCAAAAAAATTTCTGAAATTGTTGGATACAAAATCCATAATTTGGAAATCTTTAAAGAAGCATTTTCATTAAAATCTTCTTCAAAAAGTACGAATAAAAAAAATTACGAACGTCTAGAGTTTTTAGGGGATTCTGTTTTAGGAACCATTATTTCTTGTCATCTTTTCCAGACATATCCAAGCGGAAACGAAGGATATCTTACGCAGATGAAATCCAAAATTGTTAATAGAAAAAACCTTAACAAGCTTGGAGATGACCTGAAGTTGAGCAGTCTTTTACAATCCGACGTTAGCCAGACCATTCTGAGCGAGAATATTTCCGGAAATCTTTTGGAGGCACTGATTGGAGCTATTTATTTGGATATAGACTACGAGTTTTGTAAAAAAATAGTTTTGGAAAGAATCCTTACTCCTTCCACAATCAACAAGCTGGAGAACAAAATCATTAGCTACAAAGGTCTTTTGCTGGAGTGGAGCCAAAAGAAAAAAATCTCTATAAAGTATGAGACTTGTGAGGAATTTCAGCCTAATAAAGTTATTGTTTTTCGCTGTAATGTATGGTTGGAAAATGATAAAATTGCCAATGCTGTAGAAACATCAAAAAAGAAAGCAGAAGAAAAAGCGGCTCAAAGAGCTTTTTATATGTTGAGCAAAAAACAAAATATTATTGAACATCAAAAAACAATATCTTAAGCTAGAAGTAGATCACACAGAGATCTCTATAGGATTGATTAGGCTAACAAAAGCAATCCCAGAGCACGAATTGTTTTTTTACATCAACAAAACCAATCAATTTCAATTCAAAAGACTTGATGATATTTTGATCAAGGGCGAGTATTTTGACCATTCTTTTTCTCGATATCAGGCTTACGACCCTGCTACCAAAAACTGTTACAGCTTTATTTCCAACAAATCTATTTCATTTACTGAAAAAAAAGTTCAAAATCAACTTTTTTCAGATGAATCAAATATTAAATTTTTACTAAATCTGCACCAAGAAGTAGATTACATTCTAACAAATTCCGATATGTTTGCGGATTTTTCGTTAATTTTGTTGCCGGAAAATTTCGTGTTTCAAATTCAGGAATTTTCACTGAGTTCTGAAGAAGAACTTTATCAATTAATTCAATATTATGAATAAAAACCTAAAAAAGACAAAAATCATTGCAACCCTAGGCCCTGCTACTTCTAGCAAGGAAACGATGATTCAAATGATACAAGCTGGTTGTGATGTATTTAGAATTAACTTCTCACACGCCGATTATGAATTGGTGAAAAGAAACATTGATCTGATTCGTGAGATCAATAAAGAATATGGCTACTCTGTCTCTATCTTGGGAGATTTGCAAGGTCCAAAATTGAGAGTTGGTGTTGTAAAAGAAGGTTCTTTCCTTAATCCGGGAGACATTCTTACATTTACTAATGAGAAAATGGAAGGCGATGCTACAAAAGTTTATATGACTTATGAGAAATTCCCTCAGGATGTAAAAGTTGGAGAAAGAATATTGATCGACGACGGAAAATTGGTATTTGAAGTGATCGAAACTAATAATGTAGATACAGTACGCGCTAAAACAATACAAGGTGGACCATTGAGTTCTAAAAAAGGAGTTAACCTTCCTAATACAGAAGTTTCTCTACCTGCATTGACTGAAAAAGATATCGAGGATGCTAACTTTATGTTGGACAATGAGTTTGACTGGATCGCTTTGTCATTTGTGCGTCATGCGCAGGATATCATCGATTTAAAAGAATTGATGGCAAAACATCCTACCAATAAGACCAAAACTCCAATCATTGCTAAGATTGAGAAGCCAGAAGGTGTTAAAAACATCGATCAAATTTTGATAGAATGTGATTGCCTAATGGTAGCAAGAGGGGATCTGGGTGTGGAAGTTCCAATGGAGCAAGTTCCTGTTATCCAGAAAAACCTTGTTAACAAAGCTAGACTTTATGCGAAACCAGTTATCATCGCTACTCAAATGATGGAAACGATGATCAATAGCCTTACGCCTACAAGAGCGGAAGTGAATGACGTTGCAAACTCTGTTCTGGACGGCGCTGATGCAGTGATGCTTTCTGGAGAAACTTCTGTAGGAAAATATCCTGTTGATGTGATCAAGA
>Ga0302347_1004094_pt1 | contig 11999 bp, 5 predicted proteins | sample PhyWR1_FD_202178 | JGI IMG/M metagenome (GOLD analysis project Ga0302347, IMG submission 202178) | Leaf surface microbial communities from wheat plants in UC Gill Tract Community Farm, Albany, California, United States - DLSL W.R1 (v2)... | ecosystem: Host-associated > Plants > Phyllosphere >...
GCCTTCAAAGGCCGCGCCGCTGTGCACGTCGGTGGGCAGCTGGCTGTCGTAGAACGCGTAGATCAGCTCCTCATCGACCAGCACGTCCTGGCGGCGCGCCTTGTGCTCCAGATCCTGCACGTGGGCGATCATCTTCTCGTTGGCAGCCAGGAAAGGCAGCTTGGTCTCCCAGTTGCCGCCCACCAGCGCCTCGCGGATAAAGATTTCGCGCGCCGTCACCGGATCGACGCGGCCGAAATTGACGCGTCGCCCGCTGTACACCACCAGCCCGTAGAGCGTGGCGCGCTCCAGCGCCGTCACCTGAGCTGATTTTTTCTCCCAGTGCGGGTCGAGCAGCTGCTTTTTGAGCAGATGGCCGCCGACCTGCTCCAGCCAGGCCGGCTCGATGTTGGCAATGCCCCGGCCGAACAGGCGCGTGGTCTCGACCAGCTCGGCGGCCACGATCCAGCGGCCCGGCTTCTTGCTCAGCCGGGCGCCCGGGTGGCGGTAAAAGCGGATGCCGCGCGCGCCCAGGTAGGCCTCGTGCTCCTCGTCCTTCCAGCCGATGTTGCCCAGCAGGCCGCACAGCATCGACAGGTGCAGCTGCTCGTAGCTGGCCGGCTGGGCGTTCAAATGCCAGCCCTGCTCGCCGACCACGCCGTGCAGCTGCGAATGGATGTCGCGCCACTCGCGCACGCGGCGGACGTTGATGAAGTTCTCGCGCAGCAGGTTTTCGTACTGCCGGTTGCTCAGCTTGTGATCGGCGCCATGCCCGCCGCGCACCCGGTCCAGCCAGGTCCACAGGCGCAGGTAGCCGACAAACTCGCTTTTCTCGTCGTCGAACTTGGCGTGCGCCTGGTCGGCCTGGGTCTGCCTGTCCATCGGGCGGTCGCGCACGTCCTGCACGCTCAGCGCGCTGGCGATCACCAGCACTTCGTCCAGCGCCTGCCGGTCCTTGGCCTCCAGGATCATGCGGCCCACGCGCGGGTCCAGCGGCAGCTTGGCCAGCGTGCGGCCCACGGGCGTGAGCTCGTTGTCGTCATCGACTGCGCCCAGCTCGGCCAGCAGCTGGTAGCCGTCGGCAATGGCGCGGCGCTGCGGCGGCTCGATGAAGGCAAAGTCCTCGATCGTGCCCAGGTGCAGCGCCTTCATGCGCAAAATGACCGCCGCCAGCGAACTGCGCAGGATTTCCGGGTCGGTAAAGCGCGGCCGGCTCAAAAAGTCGGGCTCGTCGTAGAGGCGGATGCAGATGCCGTCAGCCACGCGGCCGCAGCGCCCGGCGCGCTGGTTGGCCGCCGATTGCGAGATCGGCTCGACCATCAGCTGCTCGACCTTGCTCCTGAAACTGTAGCGCTTGACCCTTGCCGTGCCTGCGTCAATGACGTATCGGATGCCCGGGACGGTGAGCGAGGTCTCGGCCACGTTGGTCGCCAGCACAATGCGCCGGCCGGTGTGGCCGTCGAAAATCCGGTCCTGCTCGGCCTGGCTCAGCCGGGCAAACAGCGGCAGCACCTCGGCGTTGCGCGTGAGCGGCTGGTGCGCCAGGTGCTTGCGCAAATGGTCGGCGGCTTCGCGGATCTCGCGCTCGCCGGGCAGGAACACCAGGATGTCGCCGGCGCTGTGCGGGCTGAGCCAGAGCTCATCGACCGCATCGGCAATCGCGTCGTTCAGGTCGTACTCGCGCGACTCCTCGAACGGGCGGTAGCGCTGCTCGACCGGAAACATCCGGCCCGAGACCATGATGACCGGCGCAGGGCCTTTGACGCTGGCGAAATAGTCCGCAAAACGCTGCGCGTCGATGGTGGCCGAGGTGATGACGACCTTCAGGTCGGGCCGGCGCGGCAGCAGCTGGCGCAGGTAGCCGAGCAAAAAGTCAATGTTCAGGCTGCGCTCGTGGGCCTCGTCGATGATGATCGTGTCGTAGGCGCGCAGCAGCGGGTCGGTCTGGGTCTCGGCCAGCAAGATGCCGTCGGTCATGAGCTTGACCGAGGCATCGCGGCTGAGCCGGTCCTGGAAACGCACCTTGTAGCCGACCACGTCGCCCAGCGGCGTCTTGAGTTCCTCGGCGATGCGCTTGGCCACGCTGGAGGCGGCGATGCGGCGCGGCTGCGTGTGGCCGATCAGCTTGCCCTGGCCGGGCGGGTGGTTGAGCTTGCCGCGCCCCAGCGCCAGGGCGATCTTGGGCAGCTGCGTGGTCTTGCCCGAGCCGGTCTCGCCGCAGACGATGATGACCTGGTGCGCCATGAGCGCGGCGGCGATGTCCTCGCGCTTGCCGGAAACGGGCAGGGATTCGGGAAAGGTGATGGCCAGAAGAGACGGGGAAGAAAGCAAAGCAGACCCAGCAAATCAAAGCGGCTGATTATCGGCGCTCTGCCCCGCCCGGCGCGGGCCGGCGGTATTTTCCATGCCGCCAGGCCGGTGAAACCGTCCAATGCGTCCCTTACACTCACTGCAATTTTTGACCGGCCGGTCCTTCGCAAACGCGCCGCCTGCGTTCAGGCGCCCCGCCCCAGGCACCCGCCGTTTTCCCCTTCAGCCCCGTTCCGAACCCGAAAGCGCGCCATGTCCACGGTCTTCAACTTCACCTTTGTCCCCTGGTTCCGCTCGGTGGCGCCCTACATCCACAAGTTCCGCAACCAGACTTTCGTCGTCGGCATTGCCGGCGAGGCGATTGCGGCCGGCAAGCTGGCGCACTTGGCGCAGGACCTGGCGATGATCCAGAGCATGGGCGTGAAGGTGGTGCTGGTGCACGGCTTTCGCCCGCAGGTCAACGAGCAGCTGCGCGCCAAGGGCCACGAGGCGAAGTATTCGCACGGCATCCGCATCACCGACGAGGTGGCGCTGGACTGCGCGCAGGAAGCGGCCGGCCAGCTGCGCTACGAGATCGAGGCCGCCTTCAGCCAGGGCCTGCCCAACACGCCCATGGCCGGCTCGACGGTGCGCGTCATCTCGGGCAACTTCATCACCGCGCGCCCGGTGGGCATCGTCGATGGCGTGGACTTTCAGCACTCGGGCCTGGTGCGCAAGGTCGATGTGGCCGGCATCTCGCGCACGCTGGATTTCGGCGCGATGGTGCTGATCTCGCCCTTCGGCTTTTCGCCGACCGGCGAGGCCTTCAACCTGACGATGGAAGAAGTCGCCACCAGCGTGTCCATCGCGCTGCAGGCCGACAAGCTGATCTTCGTGACCGAGGTGCCGGGCATCCGCGTCAACCCCGAGGAGCCGCTCAGCGAAGACAACCCCATCGACACCGAGCTGCCGCTGGCCGTGGCCGAGCGGCTGCTGGCCACGTCGCCGCCCGGCCAGCGGCCCAGCGACACCGCGTTTTACCTGCAGCACTGCGTGACGGCCTGCAAGGCCGGCGTCGAGCGCAGCCACATCATCCCGTTCGCGGTTGATGGCGCGCTGCTGCTGGAAATCTACGTGCACGACGGCATCGGCACCATGGTGGTCGATGAAAAGCTCGAAGAGCTGCGCGAGGCCACCGCCGACGACGTGGGCGGCATCCTGCAGCTGATCGAGCCGTTCGAGAAGGACGGCACGCTAGTCAAGCGCAGCCGCACCGAGATCGAGCGCGACGCCGACCACTACACCATCGTCGAGCACGACGGCGTGATCTTCGCCTGCGCCGCGCTCTACCCCTACCCCGAGGCCAAGACCGCCGAGATGGCCGCTCTCACCGTCTCGCCGCAAAGCCAGGGCCAGGGCGACGGCGAGAAGATCCTCAAGCGCATCGAGCAGCGCGCCAAGGCCGCCGGCCTGCAGAGCATCTTCGTGCTGACCACGCGCACCATGCACTGGTTCATCAAGCGCGGCTTCGTGCCGGTCGATCCGGACTGGCTGCCCGAGGCGCGCAAGCGCAAGTACAACTGGGACCGCAAGAGCCAGGTGCTGGTGAAAAAGCTGGGCTGAGCCGGCGCGGATGCGCATGCTATTTTTTTGATAGCGGCTGGCGCAAGCTCAGCCTGCGCCAACGGGCAAAAAGGCTTGAAAAATCGCGCGCCATCAGGCAACCGCCCGGTGCCGGGCCAGCGCTTGACTACAGCATGCATCGAAAAATCCTGATAAGCCCTGGCGCCCGGCGCGCCTAGGCTTGGCGATTTACTTCTGCTGGAGTCCGCCCATGCTACTGACCGGCCAACTTCCCGCCGCCCAGGAGGTCCGCATTCCCAGCGGCGAGGCTCGGCTGTACGGCGACCTGGCGCAGCCGGACGATGCCCGGGGCCTGGTGCTCTTCGTGCATGGCAGCGGCAGCGGCCGGCACAGCGCGCGCAACCGGCGCGTGGCGCAGCGGCTGCAACAGACCGGCATGGCCACGCTGCTTTTTGACCTGCTCACGGCGCAGGAGGAGCAACTGGACGTGCACACCCGCGAGCACCGCTTCGACATCGAGCTGCTCACCCGGCGCCTGCAGGACGCAACCACCTGGGCGCTGGCGCAGCCTCAGCTCCAAGGGCTGCCCATCGGCTACTTCGGTGCCAGCACCGGCAGTGCGGCGGCCATCATCGCGGCGGCCCGGCTGGGCGCGCGGATTGGCGCTGTGGTTTCGCGCGGCGGCCGGCCCGACCTGGCCGGCCCGGTGGCGCTGGCCGCCGTCACCGCACCCACGCTGCTGATCGTCGGCGGCAACGACCACGGCGTGCTCGATCTCAACGAGCAGGCGTTGGAACACCTGGGCGGCGACAAGCGCATGGTCATCGTGGCCGGCGCCACGCACCTGTTCGAGGAAAAAGGCGCGCTGGAAGAAGTGGCCGAGCTGGCCGCGGCCTGGTTCGGCGCGCACCTGGCGCGCGGGCAGCGGCGGGATGCGGCCGAAAGGCTCGAAGCCCCCGGCCGCCACGCCTGAGGCCGCCCGTCAGCCATCTTTTGGAGCGGATTCATGACCCACGCCAACCTTCCCTTTCAAGACCGCAGCCATGCCGGCCGGATGCTGGCCGAGCGGCTGGCGCCGCAGTTCTCGGGCCAGCCGAACCTTTTGGTGCTGGCACTGCCGCGCGGCGGCGTGGCCGTGGGCGCCGAGGTGGCACGCGCGCTGGATGCGCCGCTGGACATCTTCGTGGTGCGCAAGCTCGGCCTGCCGGGCCACGAGGAATACGCCATGGGCGCCATTGCCAGCGGCGGCGTGCGCGTCATGTCGCCGCTGCCCGGCCTGGGCATCACGCCCGCGCAGGTGGCCGAGGTCGTGGCCCGCGAGGAAGCCGAGCTGGCGCGGCGCGAGCAGCGCTACCGCGGCCCGCGCCCGGGCCTGGGCATCGACGGGCGCACTGTGATCGTGGTCGATGACGGACTGGCCACGGGCGCGACCATGCGCGCGGCGCTGCTGGCCATTGCCCAGCAGCGCCCGGCCCGGCTGGTGGCGGCCGTGCCGGTGGCTTCGCAAGAGGCCTGCGAGGCGTTGCGCGACGCGGCCGACGAGGTGGTCTGCGTGGCCACGCCGACGCCGTTTCATGCGGTCGGCCTGTGGTACCGGCATTTTCCGCAGGCCAGCGACGAAGAGGTCATCGCGCTGCTCGACGGGGCGCGGCACGCGCGCGAGCAGGCGCTGCGGCTCAATGCGGTGCGCAAGGCAACCGACACGGACACAAACGCCGACACGGCAGGCGCACAAGCCATGGCCACGCCCCGGCAACAGGCGCAGGCCGGCCCGGCGCGTCCAGCCCCACTTCCTTCGACGGATTCCTCCGCTGCGGGCAACCGGCCCGGCGCGCCCCATCCGCAGCCCGTCAGTCCCCTGCTTGACGGGCTGCGCCGGCACCTGCAGCCGCTCAGCGGCAGCGCGCAGGACTACGACAGCCTGCTGGCGCTGATCGGCCCGGCGCGCTTTGCGCTGCTGGGCGAGGCTTCGCACGGCACGAAGGAGTTCTACCGCGAGCGCGCCGCCATCACCCAGCGGCTGATCCTGGAAAAAGGCTTTACCGCCATTGCCGTCGAGGCCGACTGGCCCGACGCGCTGCGCGTGAACCGCTATGTGCGCGGGCTGGGCGATGACGCCGACGCGGCCGGCGCGCTCGCGGGCTTCAAGCGCTTTCCGGGCTGGATGTGGCGCAACACCGAGGTGCGCGACTTCCTTGAATGGCTGCGCGCGCACAACGCCGCCCGCCCGGCCGAGGCGCAGGTGGGTTTTTACGGCATCGACCTCTACAGCCTGTTCACCTCCATCGCGCAGGTGCTGCACTACCTGAACCGGGTCGATCCCGAGGCCGCCGAGCGCGCCCGCTACCGCTACAGCTGCTTTGACCATGCCGCAGAGGACAGCCAGGCCTATGGCTACGCCGCCCATTTCGGCATGGCGCCCAGCTGCGAGGACGCGGTGGTGCAGCAGCTGCGCGAGATGACCCAGCGCGCCGGCCAGGCAACGCACACGCCCGGACTGGAGCGCGACGAGGCCTTCTACGCCCAGCAAAACGCCCGCCTGGTGCGCAATGCCGAGGAGTACTACCGCACCATGTTCCGCGCGCGCGTGTCGTCCTGGAACCTGCGCGACAGCCACATGGTCGAGACGCTGCAGGCGCTGGACAGCCACCTGGCGGGCCAGGCGGGCGGCGGCGAGCGCCCGCGCATCGCCGTCTGGGCGCACAACTCCCATCTGGGCGACGCGGGCGCCACCGAGATGGGCGAGCGGGGCGAGTGGAACGTCGGCCAGCTGATGCGCGACCGCTACCACGGCGACGCGGTGCTGGTCGGCTTCAGCACGCACCACGGCTCGGTCACGGCCGCGCACGACTGGGACACGCCGGCCCGGCGCAAACAGGTGCGCCCCGGCCTGCACGGCAGCTGGGAAGAGGCGTTTCACCAGACCGGCGAACAGCGCTTCATGCTGGCCCTGCGCGGCAACGAGGCGCTGCGCCAGCTGGCCGATCCGCTGCGGCTGCAGCGCGCCATCGGCGTCATCTACCGGCCCGAGACCGAGCGCCAGAGCCACTACTTTCACACGCACCTGGCCCGGCAGTTCGACGCGATGATCCACATCGACGAGACCAGCGCGCTGGAGCCGCTGGAGAAAACCGATGTCTGGACCAGCGGCGAAGTGCCCGAGACCTATCCGAGCGGCATCTAGCGCTGTTTCGCGCTGGCCGGAAAAACCGTCGTCACGCCCACGCGGGCCGGAACCCAGGCGGCCGTGCGCTATCGGCCCAAGTGCGCCAGCACGCCCTGCCCGGCCGCGCGGCCGCTGGCAAGGCAGGCGGTGAGCAGGTAGCCGCCGGTGGGCGCTTCCCAGTCGAGCATCTCGCCGGCGCAAAACACCGGCGGCGCCAGGTCCGCCGGCGTGGCAATGCGCAGGCTGGCGTCCAGCGCCTCGAACTTCACGCCGCCGGCGCTGCTGATGGCCTCGTCGATCGGCCGGGGGGCGATCAGCCGCACCGGCAGCGCCTTGATGCCGGCGGCCAGCTTGACCGGGTCGGCGATGTCCTCCTTGCCCAGCACTTCGTAGAGCATGGCGGCCTTGATGCCATCCAGGTTCAGCCGGCTTTTCAGGTGGCTGGAGAGCGAGCGCGAGCCGCGCGGGTGGCGCACTTCGGCCAGCACCTGCTCGGGCGACCGGTCAGGCAGCAGGTCGAGGCGGAAGGTGGCACTGCCGTGGGCGGCGATCTCATCGCGCAGCAGGCTGGAGGCGGCATAGACCAGGCTGCCTTCCACGCCCGTGGCCGTGGCGACGAACTCGCCCCGGCGGCTGAAGCTGCGGCCCTGCGCGTCGGTGAAATGGATCGCCACCGACTTGAACGGCTGGCCGGCAAAACGGCTGGAAAAGTGCTCGGTCCAGCCGGCCTGGGGCTGGGGTGCCTGGCCGATCAGCTCGCGCAGGAAGTCGCGCCGGGTCTCGCCGTGTTCGGCCGCCTCCAGCGCCGGCGCGGCCACCACGTCAAAGCCGCAGTTGGACGGCTGCAGCGGCGCGACGGGCACGCCGCGCCCGGCCAGCAACGGCACCCAGGCGCCGTCCGAGCCCAGGCGCGCCCAGCTGCCCCCGCCCAGCGCCAGCACCACGGCGTCAAACCGCGCCAGCACTTCGCCGGCGGGCGTGGAGAACCTGAGCGCGCCGTCCTCGGCCCAGCCCAGCCAGCGGTGGCGCATGGAAAACTGCACGCCTGCGGCGCGCAGTCGGTGCAGCCAGGCGCGCAGCAGCGGCGCCGCCTTCATGTCTTTGGGAAACACCAGCCCCGAGCTGCCGACGAAGGTGTCGATGCCCAGCGCACCGGCCCAGGCACGGATGGCCTCGGGGCCGAAGGCGCCAATCAGCGGCTGCAGCGCCGCCGCGTGCGCGCCGTAGCGGCGCATGAAGGGCTCGGGCGGCTCCGAATGCGTCAGGTTCAGCCCGCCCCGGCCAGCCAGCAGGAACTTGCGCCCGACCGAGGGCATGGCATCGAACAGCTGCACCGCCACCGCCGGGCCGGCGCCGGCCAGCACTTCGGCGGCCATCAGGCCAGCCGGGCCGCCACCGATGACGGCCACGCGCAGCGGCTGGGCCGGCTCGGCCGATGGCGCCGTTTGAGCCGAGGGAGCCGAGGGAGCCGCAAAAGGAGAGGAAGGGGGATTGGCAAGGGAATCGTTGGGGTTCAAGGGGAAATCCGTCCGCAGGAAAGTGCTTGGCTGGGGTGAAAAGAAATGACGGCCGTCAGGCCTCGAGAAGCGCTCTGCTTTTCATAGCTGAAAGCGCAGGCCGGCCGTGCGCCGCAAGGCCAAAAGGCCCGAAGGACTGCATTTTGCGCCACCTCGGCGCTGCCGGGCGATCCAGCCGCGTTCAGGGACGCCGATAGCCCGAAGGGGCCGGGGTGTTGATGATGGTGACCTGCGGCGGCTCTCGCATGCCGCAGGCGCCGTACATGGCCGAACGCCGGGCCTGGATCGTCGCATGGTTCGGGCTGATGCTGTTGGACGCTAGCTCCAGATCCCTGCGCGCGCGCTGGCAGGCGATGCCGTCGATCCGCTCGGCCTGCAGGTCCGAGGGAGTGCGCCCCGGCGGCACCGCAGGCGGCCCGCCAGCGCGCTGGCTGTCCAGTTCCTGCCGCAGCCTTTGGTTTTCCTGGATCAGGTGCGGCTCGCGCAGGCCCGATGCGTCCAGCGTGTTGTCGCGCGGCTGCTGCTTTTCCTGCCGTGTGCTGCCCGCCGCGCAGGGCTTGTCCGAAAATTCGGGCCGGCCCTGCGGACCGAGGCATTTGTAGAACGTCTGCGCAGAAATGGGGGAGGCCATCATCAGCGCTCCCAAGGCCATTCCCAGCAGACGCAAAGCCATGGCGCGCATTTGCATTGGATTGTTGCTTTCTGGCGAACGCCGCCGTTGAGAGGATATTGCCATCGGTGCGGCGCTCAGGGCAGCTCGACCACGGTGCCCTGCCCGGTCAGGAAGGCGGCCTTGACGGTGCTGCGCGGGTAGATCAGCTGCACGGCGGCGCGGTAGGTGCGCATCTGCGAGATCAGCGCGGGCTGCAGCTGCGGCTCGGGGGCCGACTTGTAGTCCAGCACCCACCACTGGCCCTCGAAGCCGGCATCCTTGCGCCGCACCAGCCGGTCCAGGCGCAGCGGCTGGCCCTTGTACACCAGGTCGATCTCGTTGCCCTGCCAGGCCACGGCCGCTTCGCTCCAGGCCCAGGCGCCCTCGCCCTTCAGGATGCACTGCGCCAGCGCGCTGGCCTGGGCGGCCTGCGCCGGGTTGAGGTGAAATTCGCGCGCCACCGCGCCCACGTGCGCCGGCGAGGACGGCCCGCCCCACTCCAGCAGCCGATGCATGGCCTTGCCGACGCGGGCGTTGACCGGGTCTTCCTCGGGCGCGGCGTCGGGCGCCGGCTCGGCCTCGGGCCGCTCGGGCGCGGCGGGCAGCTCGGGCAGCAGGAACACCTCAGCGCCGTCGCCAGCGGCGGCGGCCGCCGCGTCATCGCCAAGGTCCGTGCCAGCGGCAGCGCAGGGCGTCAGCGGACTGGGAAAAGGCGCGGCCAGCGGCGGCATCAGGCCCTGCGCCTGCAGCGCCTGCAGGCGCAGCCACCAGCTGTCGGTGGTGGCGCGGTGCGGCTCGATGGAGGAAATGGCCAGCGTGTGCCGGGCGCGCGTCATGGCGACATACAGCGCGTTGAGCTCCTCGCGCTGGCGCGCCAGCTGCTCGGCCGCCAGCGTCTCGCGGGCGCAGTCGGGCGGGCACGATTCGCTGAGCAGGAAGACGAACTTGCGCGGCTCGGCGGCCTCGCCCGGCCAGTCCACCAGCACGCCCATGCTGTCGGCGTTGCGCGGCGGCGTGTCGGTGTCCAGCAGCAGCACGGCCTCGGCCTCCAGCCCCTTGGCGCCGTGGATCGTCAAGAGGCGCACCGCCTCGTCGTTGACCGAGGGCGGCGCCAGCGTGCCGCCGGCCTTGAGCGCGCGGATCAGGCCGTAGGGCGTGGCATAGCGTCCGCCCTCGCGCCCCAGCGCCACGGCCAGCAGCGCGCGCAGGTTGGCCAGCACCGCCGGGCGGCGCGCGGCCGGCGCGGCGGCGGCAAAGCGCGCGAGCACGTCGCCGTCGTCGTAGATCGCCTGCAGCGCGTCGTGCGGCGGCAGCTGGTCGAGCCAGCCCTTCCAACGCACCAAAACCGGCGCCAGCGCTTGCAGCGCCTGGGCGAGCAGCTCTGTTTTTTGTAGCAACTCGAACCACGGCAGCTTGTGCTCGCGCTGCAGCAGGGCGATCTGCACCAGGGCGTCGTCCGGCAGGCCAAAGAGCGGCGAGCGCAGCGCCCGGGCCATCGACAAATCGTGCTGCGGCGAGACCAGCACATCCAGCAGCGCCACGATGTCCAGCACCTCGCAGCAGTCGATGAGGTCGGTTTTCTCGCCGATCTGCGCCGGGATCTGCAGCGCGCCGAGTTGTTCCTGCAGCGGCAGCAGGCCGGCGCGCTTGCGCGAGAGCACCATCACCTGCGACGGCTTTAAGCCGGCGGCCAGCTGCTGCGAAATCCACGCGGCGGCCTGGCGCGCTTCGAGCGTGCGCAGGGTTTCCTCGGGCAGCTCGCGCGGCGTGGTCAGGCTGTCGCGCCAGCCGGCGCCGGCCGCGCCTTCGTCCCCTTCATCCTGCGCGGCGCTCTGCGTTCCGGCCTGCGCCTGGACCACAGAGCGGGCAATGACCGGCAGGCAGCCGGTGGCCCCCGGCCGGCTGGAGTCGGTGGTGTGCGCCCGAAAGCCCTCGTAGCCGTTTACGTCGCGTGCGCAGCCCATGGCGGCGTTGACCGTCTCGATCACCGCGCGCGCATTGCGCCGGGTGTGGTCGCAGCTGAGCAGGTCGCCGCCCAGCCCCTCGACGACGAAGGCCTGCGCGGCGCGGAACACCTGCGGCTCGGCGCGGCGGAAGCGGTAGATGCTCTGCTTGGGGTCGCCCACCAGGAACACGCTGGGCGCCGCGCCCGCGCCGCCGTAGCCGCTCAGCCAGCTTGAGAGCGCCTGCCACTGCAGGGGGTTGGTGTCCTGGAACTCGTCGATCATCAGGTGGCGGATGCGCGCGTCCAGGCGCTCCTGCACCCAGCCGGCCAGCACCGGGTCGCTCAGCAGCACCAGCGCGGCGCGCTCGACGTCGTTCATGTCCACCCAGCCATGCTCGCGCTTGAGCGCGGTGTACTGCGCCAGCACCAGCCGGCTAAGGCGCGCCATGCGCTGCTGGTGCACCCAGGCCTCGTGCTGGCGCGTGGCCGCCTGCACGCGCAGCAGCAGTTCCTGCGCCTGACGCACCACGTCAATCCCGGCGATCTTCTCGCTGAACTTGCGCGGCGCGCCCTTGTCGGTCAGCAGCGCGCCCGCCATGCCGGCCATGTCCTGCGCGGCCAGCGCCTGCGCCAGCTCGGCGCCCTTGGCCGAAAAGCTCGGCGCGCTGGCCCGGCCCAGCGCCCGGGCCGCGTCCTGCAGCACGCGCCAGTCGGCGCTGGCCGGCGTCAACGCGTCCTGCGGCGCGGCCAGATCGGCAAACTCGGGAAACTGCACGCCAAAGGGCTGCACCGACGCATCGACCAGCCCCTTCTCGTCGGCCAGCATGAACTCGGTGCGCTTGTCCAGCGCGGCCTGCAGCGCCTTGC
>Ga0302347_1004095_pt1 | contig 11994 bp, 7 predicted proteins | sample PhyWR1_FD_202178 | JGI IMG/M metagenome (GOLD analysis project Ga0302347, IMG submission 202178) | Leaf surface microbial communities from wheat plants in UC Gill Tract Community Farm, Albany, California, United States - DLSL W.R1 (v2)... | ecosystem: Host-associated > Plants > Phyllosphere >...
CACTCTATTGCGGCACAAGGAGGTATCAATGCTGCAAAAAACTATAAAGGTGACGGTGACTCGGTTTACAGATTGTTCTACGATACTGTAAAAGGAGGAGATTACCGTGCACGTGAGGCAAACGTTCACCGTTTGGCTGAAGTTTCTGCAAATATTATTGACCAGTGTGTGGCTCAAGGGGTGCCATTGGCTCGTGAATATGGCGGACTTTTAGATAACCGTTCTTTTGGAGGAACTTTGGTTTCTCGTACATTTTATGCACAAGGACAAACTGGACAACAATTATTGTTAGGAGCTTATTCTGCAATGAACCGTCAAATTGGTCGTGGAAAAATTAAAATGTACAACCGTCACGAAATGCTTGACATTGTAATCGTGAACGGAAAAGCGAGAGGTATTATCGCTCGTGACTTAATCACAGGAAAAATAGAAAGACATTCTGCTCACGCGGTAGTAGTTGGTTCTGGAGGATACGGAAACGTATTTTTCCTTTCAACAAACGCTATGGGAAGTAACGCAACAGCAGCTTGGAAAATTCATAAAAAAGGAGCGTTTTTCGCAAATCCTTGTTACACACAAATTCACCCAACATGTATTCCGGTTTCAGGAGATCACCAGTCAAAACTGACTTTGATGTCTGAATCTTTACGTAATGATGGTCGTATTTGGGTGCCTAAAAACCTTGAGGATGCAAAAGCAATCCGTGAAGGAAAGAAAAAAGCAACCGATTTATCTGAAGATCAAAGAGATTATTTCTTAGAAAGAAGATATCCAGCATTTGGTAACTTAGTTCCTCGTGACGTTGCGTCTCGTGCAGCTAAAGAAAGATGTGATGCTGGTTTTGGTGTTAACAAAACAGGTGAAGCAGTTTACTTAGATTTCGCAGCAGCAATTAAACGTTACGGAACTGAAGATGCTTATGTAAAAGGTTTAGATGATAAAGATGCTGCTTTGGTAACTAAATTAGGAGCTGCAATCGTGAAAAGTAAATACGGAAACTTATTCCAGATGTATTACAAAATCGTCGACGAAGATCCTTATACAACACCAATGATGATTTACCCAGCGGTTCACTATACAATGGGTGGAACTTGGGTTGATTATAACTTAATGACTACAATTCCTGGATGTTTCTCAATTGGAGAATCTAACTTCTCTGATCACGGAGCAAACAGACTTGGAGCTTCTGCTTTAATGCAAGGTTTAGCTGATGGATATTTTGTATTACCTTATACTATCGGAGATTATTTAGCTCCGGATATTAAAATGGGAGAAATTTCTACAGACTTACCAGAATTCGTTGAAGCTGAAAAAGCAGTTGTAGATCAAATTAATAAATTTATAAACAACAACGGTAAACATTCTGTAGATTATTTCCACAAAAAACTGGGAAAAATCATGTGGGATAAAGTAGGTATGGCTCGTAATGCTAAAGGTTTAACCGAAGCTATCGAAGAGATTGCAGCTTTACGTGAAGAGTTTTATAAAGATGTAAAAGTTCCTGGAAGCGCTTTCGAATTTAATCAGGAATTAGAAAAAGCAACTCGTGTTGCCGATTTCTTAGAATTAGGGGAATTGTTCGCGAAAGATGCTTTACACCGTAATGAATCTTGTGGAGGTCACTTCCGTGAGGAATACCAAACAGAAGAAGGAGAAGCACTTCGTGATGATGATAACTTTGCATACGTTGCAGCTTGGGAATACAAAGGAAAACCAAGTGATGCAGTATTACACAAAGAACCTCTTAATTACGAAAACATTAAATTAGTTCAAAGAAGCTATAAATAGTATTTAGAAAAGTCTTGATACTTTTTTCTTAATACTTAATACTTATACAAAATGAAACTTACATTAAAAATATGGCGTCAAAAAAACGCTCAAGATAAAGGAGGGATTGTAGAATATCCTATTGATGGAATCGAACCAGATATGTCTTTCCTTGAAATGCTTGATGTTCTTAACGAACAATTAATCAACAAAGGTGAAGAACCAGTTGCATTTGACCACGACTGTCGTGAGGGAATCTGCGGAATGTGTTCTTTATTCATCAACGGTGAAGCACACGGACCAGACAGAGGAGTTACAACTTGTCAGTTACACATGCGTATGTTTAAAGATGGTGACACGATTTTTATCGAACCATTTAGAGCAAAAGCTTTCCCTGTAATTAAAGATTTAGTTGTTGACAGAAGTTCTTTTGACAGAATTCAGCATGCAGGAGGATTTATTTCTGTAAATACTTCAGGAAATACAATTGATGCAAATACAATTCCAATTAACAAACATGATGCAGATAAATCATTTGATGCTGCAGCTTGTATTGGTTGTGGAGCTTGTGTTGCAACTTGTAAAAACTCATCTGCAATGTTATTCGTTTCTGCAAAAGTTTCTCAATATGCATTATTGCCTCAAGGTAAAGTTGAAGCTGTTGACCGTGTATTAAACATGGTTCACCAAATGGATTTGGAAGGTTTTGGAAACTGTACAAATACCGGAGCTTGTGAAGTTGAATGTCCTAAAGGAATTTCTCTTGAAAATATCGCACGTATGAACCGTGAGTATTTAGCAGCAAGTTTGAAAGGATAATTTAGAATACCATTTAGTTTTAAATAGAAAAAACGCATCCGCTACGGCAGATGCGTTTTTTTGTATTTTTATTCATAATACAATTGCGAAGCACTTATTTCTTGTTTTTCTTTTCCTTCCTGTTGTACAAAACAATTTAAAATAGTTCCTCCAGCCTGATCAAAATAGCTAATGTTGAGTTTGTGGAAACCTTTATCCAGTTTTACTGTGCCAAAAGCTTCATTTGCCCAATGAATGCCATCATTATCGACAATTAATTCATTATCGATAAAAAGCTTCGATCCGTCGTCTGAAAGTGTCGAAAAAGTGTAATTTCCGGTTTCTGGTATAAAGATATATCCGTTCAATTTTAAGCCGATGTAACGCTCTAATTTTGTTTTCCATTTTTCAGCACTTATTTTGCCTTCTAAAATGCCGGAATTAACAGGTTTTGAAAGTTCTAAATCCTGAACCTGTTTAAATGTTCCTGTAAGATATTCGTATTTCAAACCGTTTTTCTTAGGTTGAATGGCTAAAGCTGATTTTGAGTCTGGATTTCGAACAATGATTTTATTAATAGAGCTTCTTTTTCCGCTTTCGCTGATTTGAACCGTTTTAATAATTCGATATTCTCCTTTTGGAATATTTATCGTTACCGGGTTTTGATAAAGGTTTGCCGTTTCATCAGGATCGTAATCATCAATTGTATAAAAGATTTTTCCGTTTTTTATAGTTGGTTTTAAATCTAAAATATATTTCGATGCAATTAATGCCATTTCTTCAGAACCAAAAGGCGTTGGAACTTTGTACAATCTTTTTTCCATTTCTAATTTTTCTAAATGATGCGGAAGTTGATTTTGAATAAAATGATTGTAATTTTTATTTGAAGTTTCTGTCCAGGCAATTTCCGCTAAAGCGAAAATTCTAGGATAAAGCATATAGTTTAATTTAGCAGGATTAGTTAAATATTCCGACCAAAGATTTGCCTGAACTCCAATAATATATTTTTGTTCTTCAATACTTAAACTGTCAACTGGAGTCGGATTATAATTGTACACTTTTTCTAAAGTGCTTAATCGTCCAACTGTTAGCGGTTCATTTGGTGAATAACCCTGATTATAATCAAAATAAATAGTTTGTTCTGGTGTCATTACAACAGGATGTTGGAGTCTTGCAGCATGAATTCCACCAGATTCTCCGCGCCAGGACATAACGGCTGCATTTGGTGCAAGACCGCCTTCGAGAATTTCATCCCATCCAAAAATCTGTCTTCCGTTGGCATTTAAGAATTTTTCTATTCTTTTTATGAAATAACTTTGCAGTTCATGTTCATCTTTCAATCCCAAATCCTTGATTCTTTTTTGGCAATTCGGACAAACTTTCCATCTGGTTTTCGGGCATTCATCTCCGCCAACATGAATGTTTTTACTTGGAAATAATGCTATAACTTCTGTTAAAACGTCTTCAAGAAAAGTAAAAGTTTCGTCTTTTCCTGCACAAAAAACATCTTCAAAAACGCCCCATGATTCTACAACTTTATAATTTCGATCAGGAAAACAAGCTAAATTCGGATAAGCTGTTACCGCCGCAGAAGCATGACCCGGCATTTCGATTTCAGGAATAATCTTTACATAATGATCTTCGGCAAACTTAACGACTTCCTTAATTTCTTCCTGAGTATAAAAACCACCGTACGGATTTCCATCAAAAAAATAAGGAAATCTTTCAAATTTATTGCCTACTAAAGTCTGTGCTCTTTTAGAACCAATTTCGGTTAGTTTTGGATATTTTTTAATCTCAATTCGCCATCCCTGATCGTCAGTTAAGTGCCAATGAAAGGTGTTTAATTTATAACTGGACATTTGTGCAATAAAATCTTTTATAACATCGACAGAGAAAAAATGGCGGCAGACGTCTAAATGCAAGCCTCGATAAGAATATCTGGGCTGATCTTCGATAATTACGCAAGGCAATTTTATTTCAGTTGAAATTTTGTTTGGCAGAAGTTGCATTAAACTTTGCACAGCATAAAATAATCCTTCTTCTTTTCCTGAAATTGTAATTTTGTTCGAAGAAATTTCAATTTTATATCCTTCTTTTGATTTCAAATTTACATCTGAATTAAACTCAATTTTTAAATTTGATTTCTTGGAATTGGCTTTCGAATTTAAGGCTGATTCTAAAATTCTGGCCGATTTTAATTCTTTTTTACTAAAATTTTTGTTTTTGAAAATGACTTGAACTTTTCCATTTATGGCAATACTATCTCCAGTCAATTTGTACAAATTGGGAGCAGGAATTATAGAATTGTTTTGTTGGGAATTTTGAGCTTTTCCATTTAAAAAGTACAAAAAGAAAAATAAAAAAAGGAATTTTTTCATAGAAGAAAAACTTTAGATTTTTATTAAAAGGAATTTTAAAGATATATAAAAGGTTTTGAAATTTGATAATCGAAAACTTTTATTGTTAATACCGTTTTGGGTTTGAATGAATTGTTTGTTGAAATGCTTATTTTTGTAATAGAAAACAATAGGCATGAACACAGAAAATGAAGTTTTAAATTATAGTAAAGAAGAACGTAAAAATCATATTCTAAAAGAGATCAATTTGCATACTCGTGTAAGTTTTGAAACTCTTTCGGCTAAACTTGGCGTTTCAGAAGATACTGTTCGACGTGATATTAATGAACTTGACGCCGATGAACTTTTAATTAAAGTTAAAGGCGGTGCCATGACAAAAGGGTATCACTATTCTTCATCTAACCAAACTTATGCTGTAGAAGCCAAACGGGTTATTGCGCAAAAAGCGATTGGTCTTCTTCATGACGGAATGGTTTTAATTGTTGATGGAGGAACTACCATTAGCGAATTCATTAGATTAATACCAAACGATCTTAATTTGACCGTTTTTACTATTACAGCTTTAACGGCTGTACAGCTTTTAGATAAGCCAAATATCAAAACGATTATGATTGGCGGCAGTATTTCTTCTTACAGTCAAATGTGTGTGAGCGGAGAGGTTTTTCATCAATTGGCTAATATAAAAGCAGATCTTTTGGTTTTAGGAACAAATGCTTTAGATATAGATGGTGGTTATTCTGATTCTGACTGGGAAACTGTTCAGGTAAAAAAAGCGATGATTCAGGCTTCTAAAAAAACAGCAGTTTTGACAATTACAGAGAAATTAAATACGGTTCTTAAAATGAAAATTGCGAGTTTGTCTGAAGTGAATTATGTGATTACCGAAGAAGAGCCCGCTCATGAAAAATTAAAATTGTACAAAGAGAATTTTCCGGTTTTGACTATTATCTAGTTTTAATTGAAGATTTCTAAAAATATTTTGAAATGAAAATTGCTTTAATCCAATCTGACCTTACTTGGGAAAATGCTGCTGCAAACCGGGAAAATTTTGATTCAAAAATCAAGGAAATAAATTCTGAAGTAAATTTAATTGTGCTTCCGGAAATGTTTTCGACAGGATTTACAATGAATGCTCCGGAAGTAGCTGAAGAAATGAATGGAGAAACCGTTCGGTGGATGCAAGCTATTTCAAAGCAGAAAAATGCGGCGATAACAGGAAGTATAGTTATTAAGGAAAACGGTCAGTTTTATAACCGAATGTTGTTTGTGTTTCCTTCGGGAGAATTTCAATATTATGACAAGCGACATTTGTTTTCTCTGGCAGGCGAAGATCAGTTTTATACCGCAGGAAATCAAAAAGTAATTGTAGAATATTTAGGATGGAAAATCTGCTTGCAAATTTGTTATGATTTGCGATTTCCGGTTTTTGCGCGCAATGTCGAAAATTACGATCTTATTTTATATGTTGCCAATTGGCCAAAAGTGCGAACAGATGCCTGGGACGCATTGCTAAAAGCACGTGCTATAGAAAACTTATCTTATGTTGCGGCCGTAAACAGAATTGGTTTCGATGATAATAATTTTGAGCATAACGGACATTCGCAATTAATCGATTTTTGGGGTAATTATAGCATTGAACCACAAGAAGCAGAAGGAGTTTTTGTGACTGAACTGGATAAAAATAGTATGTTGGAAATTCGAAGAAAATTGAATTTCCTTGGCGACAGAGATAATTTCGAAATTAAACTTTAGAAAGCTTTCCGTTTCTTTTCAGCTTCTTTTTTCTTTTTAAGATCTTCTTTTTTCTCTACTTCAGGATTAAACGGAATACTTAAATCCAAGGGTTGATCGACATCCCAATTTGCCCTGACATCGACAGGTTTTTGGAAATAAAATACCTCTTCGGCGTAAGTTTTACTTAAGAAATTACCAGAATCATAAATTCCGTTTTTGTTGTCATCATAAATGATTCGCATAGAAAATTCTTCCGGAGCCAATAAATTAAACTCAATCTTAGTCTTGCCTTCAGAATAAGCAGAAGCCAGAACATTATCGCCTTTTTTATTCGTTATTTCTACAATGATAGGAAAACGTTTTACGTTCTGTAGATTCAGAATCAAATTTCCGTAATCTTCCAGTTCTTTAGTATTTAATTTATAAGCCAAAGTATCATTAGATTTTTCGTAGAAATCTGTCAGCGCGCCAGGAAAAAATGTCATAGCATATTTTTGCAGCGGATCTTTCTTAAAATCTACAAATAACTTTTGATCAAACTCATCATATTCAGTAGTAAAATCAACAGCAACAGAATCTTTGTTGATCAACTTCATTTTTGATTTGTCAAATTTTACCAACGGAGTTGCACTTTCTAACGTAAATCTATCTCTGAAGTTAATCGTTCCCTGAGTTGCAGAAATGTTTAAAGTATCTTTTTTCTGGTCTTTAATTTTAAAAGTAAATTTTTTATCATAACCCGGAGCATTCACTTCAAGTGATAAAGAATCTGTTTTTATTGGTTTGTACCAAACTTGCAGCGAATCTTTTTTAGGAAATTGTGTTACGATAGTTTCCATAACTTCAGTATTGTTTCTAAGCGTAATTTTTGGTTTAGAAAGCTTGAAATTCTGTTTTCCGTCATACGGAAGTAACAATCGGTTTCCTGAAGCCTGAATTGGTTTGAAAGTCTTTAAAGGTAATTTTTCTTTAAATAATTCGATTTCAAAAATAGTATCGTTCGGAATCGTAATTGGATGTTTGATAAAACCAATTTTATCATCTTTCGGGTTAAATTTATTGTTGCTGTTTTTGTCCTTCATAGCAACCAAAAGATACTTTCCGGCTTTTAAATTTTCAAGTTTAAAAGTTCTTAGACTATCCAATGTGTTGGTAACATATCTTGGGTTTTCTTTGTAAACGGCCGAATCTTTAGATTTTTCGTTTATTTCATAAAGCATTACCGAAACAAAATTGTCGACATTTTTTTCATAAGCATCTTTTACAATACCATTAATAGAAAGCGAGTCGATATAAGGTCCCGTCGAAAACACATATTTAAATTGATTTATTGCATTTCCTTCGTTATTATCTGCAATACTTTGACCAAAATTAAAACTATAAGTAGTGTTAGGCTGTAAAGTATCTTTGATCTTAATATTGATAAATTTGCTGACATTAGTAGGCGTAATCACCGGTTCATGTTTCATTGGCGGCGAAATGATCAGCTGTTTATTTATGTTTTTAAGTTTTATATATTCATCAAAAATCAACATAATTTCATCTCCTTTAAAATTAGTGCTGAAATTTTTTGGAGTGCTCGATCTTAATACAGGCGCCAGAGTGTCTTTAAGTCCGCCTGTGATGCTGCCTCTTTTGGCGCAACTCATCATTAAAAATACCAGTAAAAAGGAAAAATATTTTAAGTTGTTTTTCAACATAATCGTTTCTGAATTTGATTGCACAAAATAACAATTATATTTGCTTTAATTGAAATATTTTATCGAATTATTAGGATTTGCTTCTTTTAATTTCTTTCGTTTTTTGAGGATACAAAAGAAATAATGGGATATAATTTCTTACTTTTGATATTCAATGTAATTTCTTCCCGTTTTGATAAAAAGATTTTTTTGGATTTCATTATTTGTTTTGCTTTCAGCTTGTGCTAAAAATGACAAACCAATAATTGCTTTTTATTATTGGAAAACCAATCTTAAATTTTCAGACAAAGAGAAAGAAACTCTAAAAGAAAATAATGTCAAAAAGCTTTATGTAAGATATTTTGATATTGGACTTCATTCTGAATCTAATATTCCTTTTCCTGTAAGTCCTGTGCATTTTAAAGAAAATATTCAAGACTTTGAAATTGTTCCTGTTGTTTTTATACAAAATAAAGTGATGCTTCAAACTAATCCTGATTTGGAAGATTTGGCGCAAAAAACATTTCATTTAATTTCTGAGATCAATGCAAAAAACAAAATAGAATCTTCAGAAATTCAAATTGATTGCGACTGGACTTTAAAGAGCAAAGACAATTATTTAAAATTTATAGCTCTTTTTAAGAAACTTTCGCAGAAAAAACTTTCCGCTACGATTAGGCTTCATCAGGTTAAATATTTTAAAAAGACCAAAATTCCGAATGTCGATTCGGGTGTTTTGATGTTTTACAATATGGGAAGTATTGCGCCAGATTCTTTAAACTCGATTTATAGCAGGAAAATCTCTGAAAGGTATCTTAAAAGTTTAAAAAAATATCCGCTTCATCTCGATTTTGCCTTGCCAATCTATTCTTGGGCAATTCATATTCGAAATCAAAAAGTTTTAGGACTTCGCTCAAAACTGAATTTTAGCGAATTAAAAAAAGATAAAAATTTCGAGCAAATAAGTCCGATTTTCTTTCGTGTAAAACAATCCAATTACAAAAATGGTGTTTATTATGAAGAAAATGATTTGCTTAAAACAGAAATTATTTCTGCCCGGGATTTAAAAGAAATGGCCGAAGATTTAAGTGAAAACTCGGCGAAAGCCCCAAAAGAAATTATATTTTACGATTTAGACGAATTCAATTTAAATAATTATGAAAAAAATATTTTTGAACAAGTTGTTTCTTGTTTTTAGTGTTGGTTTACTTTCGGTTTACGGCGTAATTTATGCCTGTGCAGGCGGTGACGATTGGGATTTTTTTGGTTATAATTCGAATTTTACACCCGAAACTTTTGCTGATAAATCGTATTCTCCATTATTTTTATCTGGAGGCATTTTTTACGGTATTGGTTTTGATACTCAACATAATTCTCGTTTTAATAAAAACATAAAATCAGACTGGGCGACTTATTTAAAAGGAAAAGCAGATACGACAACGGTAAATTATTTTTTAATTGGAGATGAAAAGCCAAGATATTATTCTGATGACAAAAATGCGATTAGGAATAAAGAAGAAGTAACCCAGCTTCATGTTTACTATAAGAATAAAAAAGACAATCAGGTTTCGCAAAAATGGGGAAAGAAAATAAATCTCAAAGACGAAAAAATCAAAAACTTTATTGAGTTTTTATATCTGGCACAAAAAATTGAAACTGTTTCGATTGGGGATGATTATTGGAGTTACGAACCAGTTGTTGCCAAGACGTTTAACGATTTGAAAATGGTTCAGTCGATTGAGAATGTTTACAATACGCTTTCAGATCCTTTTTTGAAAAATCGTTATTGGTTTCTTACTATGAAAGCCCGTTTTTATAGTAGTGATAAGCAAAAAGCAATTGATTTTTTTAATAAAACAGAAAGTTCAGTTGCAAAAAATATCTTGTATTATCGCGCATTGTCTTATGTTGCCGGAATCAATTATCAGCAAAAAAAATATGCGACTTCAAATTATTTGTATGCGCAGGTTTTTGATAAATGTCCTGAATTGCGTGTAGTTACAGCTTATAGTTTCCGTCCAAAAAATGAATCGGATTGGAATAAATCATTGGCAATGGCCAAAAATAATAATGAAAAAGCAGCTCTTTGGGCGATTCACGGTTATTATAAAGATGAAAAACAGGCAATTGAAAAAATTTATGAATTAGATCCCAAAAGCGAACATTTAAATTATCTGGGAACAAGATTAGTAAATAAATTGGAGCAATCGATTAATAATTCATTCATGCAGGATGGAGGAGAAAATCAGCCAAGAAAAAAAATAACGGTAGCAGAAAGTAAAACAGAAAATCAAGCCAAAGTCGATAAAAAAGCATTTGATTTATTGACTAAAATTTCGGCAGCCGGAAATACAGAAAGACCGTATTTGTGGGATTTGTCTTTAGGATATCTTCAAAGTTTAAAAGGAGATTATGCCAATGCAGATAAAAGTTTTGATAAAGCAGCAAAAACACTTCCTAAAACAGAATTGGCGGGTATGCAACTTCGTTTATTGCGTTTTGTAAATAATTTGAACAAGATCGATAAATTGACTGATAAAAATGAAAAAACAATTTTAGCCGATTTGAATTGGTTGAATTATGAGCTTCCTAAAACTTACAAAGGACAGGAGTTTCGTTATCAAAATGCAGTTTCGTGGAGCAGAAGTTATTTGTCAAATCTGTATAAAGAAAAAGGGAATTTTGTGATGGCTGAGATTTTCGGAGAATCGCGTTACAGCTATTGGAACGATGGAAATTCTTTTTATGATGACGAAAAAAATCTATTGGCAATTAAATCATTTTTGGCAAAAACAGATAAAACAGAAATCGAGAAAATTGGCGCCGGAATTTATAGTTTGCAATTAAAGGATATTAATAATTTTCAGGCGGTTCAGGCAACATTCAAAAACAAAATTCCTGAAGCGATTGCTTTTATGCAACAAACAGATTCAGTTCAATATTATAAGTTTTTAGGAAATCCGTTTAACGGAAATATTAAAGATTGTCACGATTGTGAGCATGCGGCATATCAAAAAAGAAAATACACTTATATTGATTTTCTAAATACAGTAAAAGAAATGCAGGATAAGCTGGCTCAAAAAGAAGATGTTTATACCAATAGTTTATTGTTAGGAAATGCCTTTTATAATATTTCGCATTTTGGAAACGGAAGGACTTTTTATGAAATTAGTATTGTAGGTTATGGTTCTAGTCCGTATTCGTTTAGAAACGCAATGAAAGAAATGATTACGAATAATTCTGTTTCGAAAATATACTATCAAAAAGCTTTTGAAGCGGCAACAACAAAAGAACAAAAAGCAAAATGCATTTATCTGATTTCTAAATGTGAACGAAACGATTATTACAATAAAAAGTATAGTGCTGTAAATAGTTATTGGGAAATTCAGGATGATAAAACAAATTTCATCGCCTGGAATGGGTTTAAAACTTTGAAAAAAGACTATTCTGACACCAAATATTATCAGGATGTAATTGCAGAATGTGGTTATTTTAATACTTATATAAATCAATAACTTTGAATTGTTTTTTATAATTTGACAAAACGAATGAAATGGTAAATAAGATTGAACATATTGGAATTGCAGTTAAAAATATAAAAGATGCAAATGTTTTATATGAAAAGCTTTTAGGAGTTTCGTCTTATAAAACCGAAG
>Ga0302347_1004097_pt1 | contig 11987 bp, 17 predicted proteins | sample PhyWR1_FD_202178 | JGI IMG/M metagenome (GOLD analysis project Ga0302347, IMG submission 202178) | Leaf surface microbial communities from wheat plants in UC Gill Tract Community Farm, Albany, California, United States - DLSL W.R1 (v2)... | ecosystem: Host-associated > Plants > Phyllosphere >...
GAACCGGATGACCGATTGCAGTCCGGAAGCGGTCTCCACCGGAACAGCGAACGCGCCATGTGTAGCAATTCCGGCCGCCTTGGAGTCTCGGATCGCTTCGGCAATCTCAAGGTCCAGTCCACCCTCCACGATGACATGCACCGAGTGTGGCGGCCTGCCTGCCATATCCGCGTAGTCGCTGGTGTTCTCATAGGCGACGACATTGGTAACGCCGGCGGCGTCTGCACGCACCCGTGCAGCGATTGCCGGGAGGGTCGCGCCTCCCATGCGGTACAAGCCTTCCCCATACCGATTGCGCAGAGAGGAATCGCTTTCCGCTGGAGCACCCGCTGCAGCCGGCGACGGGTTGTTCACCGACGCCCATCCGGCCACGCCAGTGTCGATGATCGTCAGCGTGCCCGGATCGGCTCCCAACGTCGATGGCTGCACCGTCTCGGCCAAAGCTGGACTACCCAGAATGCCCACTCTCAGGTTAGGCGTGAAGCCAAGAGGGAAGCCTGTTCCATCGGCGGCCATCAGCCGTAGCTGTGCCCCATCTACCGACGCGGCAACCGTGGAATCGGTGATGGCCGTGGCGAGCCCGTTGAGGATCTGTGCCTCGGTGGCGCCGGCAGCCGCGTCGAAGGTGTACCCGACGCCGTCAATGTAGATCGTGTAGTCCTGCGCAACAGGCTGTCCGTTCAAGCTGACCGTTGCATCGGCGGTGTTGGACCTGGTGATCCTGCCCTCATGCGCGAGACCCCACTGCTCGCCGCTGGCCGCACTCCGGATGCGACTACCGGCCGGAACCACAGTGCCTCCCACGCCATACAGCACCACGTAGCCACGGGAGGGCGTTGCGCTCGCGCGCTCAGCCCCAGTCAGAGAGACCGCATTGTCCAAGTTCAGATCCCCTCGGACAGTTCCCAGAGGGCGGCCTCGCGCTCGGCGAACGTATCGATCAGAATGCCCATCACTGAATCGGGTCGTGTCTCGATGTCGCCGGAGAGTCCAGCCGCCTGCAAGTTGTTCCGCAGAGCTGCGATGATTTCGGGCCGGATGTCCGCCAGACGCTTGCGGATGAACCCGGCCGGGGTCACGCCGAATTCGGCCATGTTCTACTCCAGTGTGATGGTGTCGGCGATGAGGCCTTCGTCTGTGCTGGCCTGGAAGCTCGCCTCCAGCCGACGGCGCTCGCGATCGATGTTCAACTGCATGCTGGTAACCGCGGTTACGCCAGGGACGTCGTTGATCCGCTGTCGGAGTACCGCCTCGATTTCGCTGCGGTTGGGCCGCTTGACCAGGATGGATTCCAGGTAGGGAACTCCGAACGTCACGTCGAGGAAATACTCCCCGAGCCAGGTCATCAGGGTGACCTTGATCTGCTGCCGCACTCGCGACGCGCCGTCCACCAGCACCACATTGGTGCTGTCCACGGCAAGGTCGTGCACCGCATTTAGCTTCAGGTCCAGGCTCATTTCTGCGGCTTCCCAGAAGTTCCGGTTCCGGGCGTGACGCCGGTCGTGATGTGTTCGATCAGGCTCACACCGTCTGCGGTGACATCGCCCGTTGCGTCCAGCTTTCCTCTGAGCACGACATCCGCATCAATCGTCAGACCCGCAGGAGCAGAAATGCTCGCTGCACCGACGGCAGTGATGGCGATATCGCCCGCAGGCGTGATGGTGATGCTGGCCGAGCCGAACTGGACCACCAGGTTCTCGGTGTCGACCTGCTGCACGCCTGGCCGACAGACCGTCGTGGCGAACGCGTCGCTCAGATCGAACATCCTGGGATCTCCCGGCTCTCCATCTGCCCCGGAGAGCCAGTTCTCCAGCGCCCGCTCGGAGAAATGCAGCGTCACGTCATCGCCAGCCGCCAGCGGCACCGAGATGGTGGCTTGGCCAGCCATTCCGCGCGGGAAGTGAACGGGGACGCTGACGATCCGTGGTGCGGCCAGCGTCTCACCCGAGGCCAGAGCTTTGCTAAGCACGGGCTCAACAACAGCAGAGTGCCCGTCGAAACTGATGATCTTCCCGGGCAGACAGGTGTGCACCTCTGCCAGTTCGGTGGCGATCAGCCGCCGAAGGTCGGACACCTGACTCATGGCACCTCCACGATATGCAGATCGGTTGTCCAGTCACCGCCGTGGTAGTCGCCACTGTGCGAGACCGATTCGACTCGCCAGATCCCCTTGACTTGCCGGCTGTCCATTCGTACCCGGTCGCCGGGATTCAACCAAGGAAGCAGCAGTGATCGGACGCGCCAGCCATCTCGGCGCTGCCGCTCGGATCTGACAGTCTTGCCGCCGCCCGCGTCCTTCTCCCGGCTGGCCTCGCGCACACGCTCCGGGGACCCGATCAGTCCGGATGCCGAATTCAGCACGACTACGCTCCGCTCGGTCACGCCCTTTGTGGCCACCACCTGGAGCGTCTGATTCTGGATTGACCACTCCAGGCCGGCACCCTTGCACAGCTTGTGCAGCGCGGCGCGGGCGGGTCCGTAGAAGCTGAACCCGTGTTCCCATGACCTCGGCGTGAGAGACCGAGGCATGTTCAGCACCAGTCCCATCTTTCCTGCCACGTCTTGGATGATCGTGGCTGAAGTTGCTCCGGCGCCATAGCTCAGGCTCACTGCGCTGTCGCGCAGCTCACCATACCCATCGACGACTGCAAGCTCGGTGACCACGTCGGGCGAATCGAAGCGAGTGAAAGCATCGACCACCGTGCCAGCCGCCACCAGGATGGCCCCACTCTCTTCCTCGTATCCCGCGTAGAGATAGGCGCGAAGGTCGGGCTTCTCCAGTGCTTTCCGTGTCGACGGAGCGAGGTTGTAGATCCGGATCGAATGCACGTTCGGATCCTCCCCGGCATCCTTCTGAACGTCGAACTGGATCTGCATCGGCGGCAGGATAGACGTGCCCTGCCCGCCCTGCGGTCCGACAACCAGGCGATAGGTGCGGCGGAATCGGGGCATCAGGCGATCTCTGCAGCGGGAATGTAGATGAGGCTGGCCAGACCCTTCAGGAAGCCGTCACGGGGAATTCCCGCCGTATCGCCGAGAACCAATGCCATCAACTCGCCAGCCGGCAGCGGCAGGTAGTGAAACCGAGCAAGCAGCGGAACGTTCGGCACCACAACGATGCCGGCGACCAGGGTCTCCTGGTTGTAGTTCTGGACCTCCATTACCCACTGCTCGGCCTCGCTGTTCCAGCTGAGGCGGACAAAGAAGGTCTCGCCGTCGAGCTCGACCTCCAGCAGCTGGTCATTGGCGTCGATCGTGCTGATCTTGAACATCACATCACCCCCGGCGAAATGCCATCGCCGCCGAGGCCGAGGCCTTCATTGACGTACTGCGTAGCCTTCTGGCGTTCCTGCTCGGCAAGGTCTTCCGTGCTGGCCTTGCCGCCACTGGTGCGGGTCGACCCCGCCTTTCCCTTGGCCTTCGGGGCTGCCTTGTCCTCCGGGACGGTATCGGTCTTCAGCTGGGCCTTCACGATCTTCCGGAAGTCACAGTCGACCGAGAAATGGTCACCTTCGTTGGTGCGCCCGATCCGGCAACGTTCCATCACCATGTCGGTGTAGGTATCCATGCCGGTGCTGATCGTGATCAGCTCCCGCGCCTCGTGGAGGCGGCGCAGGACGTCCTTGGCCTGCACCAGCTTCTGCCAGCCATTGGCGCCGAAGACAGTGATCTGTGCCGAGGTCACCATGCCCGATAGCGACAGCTTCTCGGCATCGCTGGACACATTGTCGGTGATGGTGCTGCCATCCTCGACCGGGTAGACGGTCGCGTAGCTATCCAGCACCGTGTCTTCGCTGATCAGCGCGTCCAACTCCAGAGCCCCGACAGCGGCGCGAGTGCCAAACACCGAGCTGAAGGTCAACGCTGTCAGAGCCATCGTCAGTGTCCAATAGCGAAGTAGCGAACAATGGTTGGGTCGGCTACACCGTGCATCAGGGTCGCGCCACTCGCCTGAAGATTGAAGATCGCGCAGCCAGCGTCAGCGGTGGGGCTGAACGTACCGCCCAGGCACGCGATCGCACCGAGGCATACATTTGGGAACGGCTTAGGCCAAGAAACCGCGAGCTGTCCGTCTCCCGGAACCTGCGCTGACCCCCACTGCAAGATGAGGTGACTATTCCCGTCGTCCGACAGGAACTCGAAGTAGCCATTCCCAGAAAGCAACTGCGACGCCGCAGCGACGAAACTTCCGAGTCCAAGATTCGTGCGTGCCCCGCCAGGGGCGGTTGCACCAGTTCCGCCTTTGGCAACGGGCAGAACCCCGGCCATTTCCTGCAAGGAAACGTCAAAGGCGTGCGTGTGCGTCGTTCCACCTGCAGCGTTCTGGCTGCTCGCAGTGACCGAACTGGGCGCGCCCATCGACAGCACGCGATCAGCGCCGAACGTCCCGCCGCCGGTCAATCCTGCGCCAGCGGTGAACTGGCGCGCGGCGAAAACGAACGACCCGAGATTGATGGAATCAACTTGGGCTTGAAGCGTACTCCCGGCCCATCCGATATATACCTTGTTCGCACCCTGCCCTTCACCGCCGCCCTGTTGGACCGGCGTGAACCCGAGATTGAACTTCTGGTTGACAGCCTGCCAGAGCGTCCCAGTGTCGCCAGAGCTCAGCGTGAGCCCCGCCGCATCAGTGACTCCCTTGATCTGATTGAACAGCCACTGCTGCCGCAGGCCGTCGCCGCGGTGCACCGCGTTGAACTGCTCCACTGCCGGCGGCACTTGGCCGATGAAGCCCCATCCAGCTCGGACGGCCTGTTCGGAAAGGTCCGCCACCGGACCGTCTGCCGCCCAGGTGACGGTGAAACCTTGGAAGAATTCCATGTGCCATCTGGCCTCATGTTGCTGGCGCGGCCACGGACATTGCCGCGGCGCGCACCGTGTGGTTTAGAAGCTCTCGACTGCGGTCGGCAGCTGGTACTGGAAGCCGGTCATGGCCTTGCTGGTGCCGCGCTGAGCGGCCGCGCCGTAGGCGGCAGGATTGCCGCCAGGCGGCGCGGTCACGTTGACGGTGGCGTTGTTGGTGTTCGATACGTTCTGGGCGCTTCGGCCGGCATTCACTACAGAGCCAGGCGATACTGCGCCGAACATGCCGACCGTGCTCGCCGCTATGTTCAGGCCCGTCGTTGCCCAACTGGGAATCGCTCCAGAAAGAGCGGCCCAGCCACGCTGGAAGGTTCCGACAATGGCAGTCCAAGCCTGAGCGACCATCGTTCGCACCGAGAGCGCTGCTTGGCTGACGGCGGCGAACGCACGCACCAGCAGCGTAACCAGTCCCAGAACCAGCCGAAGATTCAGTGCGAGCACCTGCCCGAAGGTCCTGCCGTAGGACGTGGCGTTGTCCAGTTCCTCTTGCGTGGCGACCATTGGAGCAATGAGCTCTATGAACCACCGCCACAGACCCCCAAGAAGAACCCCTAGCTCGGAAAACATCGGCACCAGAGGCCGGAACGCCGACACAAGCTCATTCATCGCGGGCCCGATCACCGACGCAAACCCCTGCCAGACCCCTACAAGGAAGGCACTGATCGGCTGCCAATATTTGTAGACGGCTGCGGCTGCGGCTGCGATCGCCGCTACCACAATGAGAAGCGGTCCCGCACCGATGGATCCGATCGCGGCCATCGCAGTGCTGATCGAGCGGATCACCCGCAGGAAACGCAGGCCCACCGTGCCCAGCTTCGCGAAGGCCTGAGCGGTCCGCCCGCTCGCCAAGCGTGAGAAGAACAGGATTGCGACCCTGCCGGTCCGCTGGAGGAAGCCAAGCACGGTTCCGAGCGCTCGGAACACCTTCACTGCAGCGTAGCTGCCTGCTATCGCTCCCAAGGCCGAACCGATCGTGCCCATGTTCTCGATCACAGCCTGAGCGATGACGTTGAAACGCTCAGCCAGCCGGTACTGCTGATTCATCTCGCCCGCGCGCCGCATGAAGCTATTGCGGATCTGCGTCATGGACCTGGAGAAGGTCATGGGCAGACGTTCGAACTCTCTGTCGATCTGCTGGGTCTGCCGCAGCAGACCACCAGCGATGGCCTTGGACGTGATCTTGCCGTCCTGCCCGAGCTGTCGAAGGTTACCGACACTGGTGCCAAGAGCATCCGCAATCGCCTTGGCAAGGCGCGGCGCCTGCTCGAGGATGGAATTCAGCTCTTCACCGCGTAGAACTTGGGCGTTCATCGCCTGGCCGAACTGCACCAGTGCAGCATCTTGCGACGCTGCTAACCCACCACCGAGGCTCAGCAGCTTGCTGACATTGCTCGAAAGCAGCAGGGTCTGATCATTGCTCAAGCCGAGAGATTCCCGCCCTCTGGCCATCGAGACGAAGGTGTCCGCCAGGGATGGGAACATCTGCCCCGTCCTCTGCGCGGTCCTGAACAGAAAGTCGCGAGAGCGGTTGCGCGTGTAGTCGTCAGGCGTTTGCAGGCCGATCCGTGCGTTCGTGCCAGCCCAATCATCCGATGCGTCGGCGAATGCCTTGCCCGTGGCCAAGCCGATCAGGCCTTGGATCATGCCGCCGACGCTTCCGAAGTCGGCGCCTACTGAGCGGCTGCGCGAAGACCTTGCTTCACGATTCAGACGCCGCTGCTTGGCCTCCACCCGATCCATCTGACGGAGAACTTCGCCGAACCCTTGCCGCGCCCCCTGGCGAAGCCCTATTCCGAATTCGCGGACCTCGTACTTCAGACGAGAGAAGCCCCTCAGCAATTTCGACGTCGGGGAGTTGGTCTGGTTGATGGTCCTTTGCAGCTGCCTGGCTTGCGCTGCCAGCTGTTGCATCCCGGGTGACATGCCGCGCAGCGTCTTGTCAAGCCTGCCGCCCTCACCGTTCGCACGCCCGAGCGCGGTCCTTAGCTTGTCCGTGGCCACCTTCGCGACCGCGTTGATCTGCTTCTCCGCCGAGCGATAGCCTTCTACATACTTCTTGAGGTTCCCGTCCTTCAGTTCATAGCGGAGGACAGTGACCAGCTCGCGCAAGGCCATGGCTACTTTCCTTTCGGCTTCCGGCCCGCAGCCTCGGATGCCTCGCGGGCATCCAGCAAGGCGTTGAGCTTGATCAGGTCCATGAGGTCAACCGTTCCTTGGTTGACCTCGGTCATGGAGACGATGCCGGCCATCACTGGCCGGAAGATCAGAAACTCTCGTTCGAGTTCGGGTTCGAACCGTCCAGCAACCCGCCCAGCTTCTCCCCGAGGCCCGACCCAAAGAGGCCGAGCCACCGCCCCAAAGGGCCGGCGAAGTTCAGCTTGATGATCTCGAAGAGCAATTCCAGGATCTCCCCGAAGTCAGCGAACGCGTCGTCCATCTGGCTCTGGGTCAGCTTTCGTGCGTCGCGCCCGGCCTTCTCGTAGGCGACGCGTTCGGCGTCGATCAACCGGCCGCACCAGGCATCGAGCCCTTTTCCGTCCAGCGAAGCGGAGAAGGACCGGATAGCCCCCAGCAGGACCGCCTCGTCCAGATCGCCATCTCCGGCTTCGGCCTTGCCGGCGGCAGCCGTAAGCAGCGTGCCCACCGCCGGTAGCAGCTCCTTCTGCAGGTCGCCGAAGATCCGCAGCTGGTCGCGCGGGGCGAAGGTCGTCAGGTAGAACGTGGTCTGCCCGATCTTCACTTCCTTCTTGGCCATCAGCGCGCGCCTCCGACGTGGTAGGTCGCGTCATTGGACGTTTCGATGGTCCATTCGCGGTTGCCGATGGCGGCGCCGAACTCGGTGTTCGGCTTCTTCACGACCCACGAGCTGGGATCGGCGATCAGCGTGCGGCCGGTCAGGTCGGTAATGGCCAGCGGCAGCGCCCCCTGCCCGTGCGAGGCGCGGTCGAAGTCGGCCGCAGCCGACAGCGCGTCGTTGCTCTTGCTGGTCTGCAGCAGGGTGAGCGTAATCTGCAGCGATCGGTTCTGCGACATCGAACGGCCCTTCTCGCCGTTGGCGCCCACCACCGAGGTGATGCCGTCGCCCATCTCTTCCACCGAAATGAACGTGTCCTCGGCGTAGCCGGAGATGATGTGCGGCCCGAAGGTGATGATCACCTGCGAGGAATCGTAGGTCTTGACGCTCATGTTCGAGGTCCTTAGATGCTGTAGGAGAGGGTGCCGGTGATCTCGGTCGTGTGAATCGCGCCGGCCAGCCTGGCGGAGAACTTGATGCCCTCCAGGAGGCGCTGCGACTTCACGCTGTCGGCAATCTCAGCGAGGCCGGGATAGGTGATCCGGTAGGACTCCAGCACGTTGTCGTTGGCGTCGGTCTCGCGCGGCGCGATGCCACCGGCGGTTACACCCGCATCCAGGGCAGCACGCAGGGCGGTCACGATCACCTGGATGCCGGCGCTGGTGTACGGGATCTTGCCGTCGGCCTTCGCCAGCACATCCACGATGCCGGTCTGCACGCGATCCTTGAGCCAGTCGCGGAAGCGGATGATGTCGATCCATTCACCGCTGGCGACGGTCCCGTACTGGGTCAGGCCCAGATTGCGGAACTGTTCGTAGGTATTCGCGTTCTTGCTGCGCACGATCTGCGACTGCCCCTCGGTCAGCGGGTCGGTCTGCACACCGCTCAGCCGCACGTTCGCCCAGGTTTCGGCCCCAGGGTCATAGGTGAAGCGATTGGCAGCGAGGGCGGCGTCCACCCACTCCGTGCCGGCGCTGGCGTGATACCACAGCGCCGTTCGGTTGTAGTTGAGCGCCTTCAGCTGGCTGGCGATGTCCGCGTCGCCTGCGGCGATGATGCCTACGTCGCCGCTGCTGGCCAGCTGCAGCTTGTCGTTTGCCTCAACCCAGGCGGCGGCTTCCATGATCTCGGCCGCGACGCGCGACAGCTGGATCAGGCCATACCAGCCGGAATGGGCGGCGCGGATGGCCACGAGGGCTTCGGTGATGGTCTCGGTCGGGTCGCCGTCTTCGTCCACAGTGCGGCGGCCCACGTACACCTGATCGATCGCCCGATCCTGCTGGAAGACAGTCTGGACGGCCTTGTAAAGGGAATCGGTCAGTGCGACGCCATGGTCCAGCAGCTCGTCGGCGGAGGTGACCAGGAACACACGGTCGGCCGACGCAGGCAGCGGGGCGAGGAACAGCAAGTCGCTGAAGGACTGCTGATTGATCGAGGTGGTCGCCAGCGAAATCTCGACCTTGGCGATGCGGTCAATGGATGCCATTGCAGGTTGCTCCTGGGCATGGAAACGAACGCCTGGCGGCGCGGGTGGGCTTGTTGCGGATGCCGGGCGCTCAGGTGGCGCTGATGGCTTCGAACGTGTCGACCAGGTCTGTGCCGTGGTCCTGCAGGGTCATCTCGCCCTGCACGGTCTTGATCAGCCCGACGTCTTCGTCGTGCTGTTTGGTGTAGCGGATGCCGAGGTCCAGAACGGCGCGGGGCTCATACTTCGCCCCGTCGCGCAGGACTGGGATGTTCTGCACACCGTCAGTGGCGTATACGGCGATGTTGGCTGCGTACCCTGCGGCCACCATTGAAGGCCCTTTCAGTCGCTGTGACAGATCGTCAAGCGCATCGAAGGACCCATCGCCGAAGCACTGCAGCTCTACGGTGGCGTCTCGGTGTGCGGCATAGGTCTGAACACCGTCGTCGCTCAGATCGGCTTCCAGCAGCGGCGCGCGAGGCGCCGTATCAACCCGAAGAGTGATGTATGGCAGCTTCGGGCGGGGGCCATTCTGGTTGGCGAGGATCACCTGCAGGGTGGTCGCCTTGGCGATCAGGGCACGGATTTCATCTTCGATCATGTGCCCTCCTCGCTCGACAGCTTCTGCCGGACGGCCAGGTAGCGGTAATGGTTTACCCCGCGCATGCCCATGTTCCAGTCACTGCCGGCGGTGACCAGGTAGCGATCACCGCAGTAAAGAACCATGTCGCCGTTGCTATCGGTGTCGCCGGCCACAGCCAGCGGTGTGCGGGTGTAGATCCGAACTGCCGACTCGACTCGCCGTCCCTCGGCCAGCGCCTGCAGCTGGTCATAGTCCTCCTTCTTCGCCGGCTGGATGCTGGCTCGGAAGTCGGATTGCGATTCGGTGCCTTCCACCCATCGCCCGTTCACGTAGCTCCCGGGCGCACGGGTGATGCGCGGATGTGTTCGTTCCCCGAGCATGCCCATCAGACCTTCTCCCAGCGAATGGCGTTGACCAGGGTGCCGTGGTCCACCAGGGGTACATCGCTTCCCTTCTGGGCCACCGTGGAGGGGGCATTGGGAATGGCCCAGCTTTTCGAGGCGCGGACATGGGCCTGCTGTTGCTGCTGCGCGAACTCGCCAAGCTGCGCCAGTCCGGTGTCGATCGGCGCCCCCTGCTCCACACGCGTAGCGACTCGGTCCATGGCCAACCCGAGCACTCGCTCGTTCTTCTGGGCGAAGTCCCGTATGAAGGGACGTGCAGGGATATCGGCCGTGCCCAGCTCGTTGTAGATCGCGATGTCCAGTAGGCTGACCCCATCCTGGGCGCCAGCGTTGGCCTGCACTCCCACCTTCACGCCGCGCCCGTCGAGGGCACCAACCTGCCGAAGGTACTGCTCTAGCCCATCGCCGCTACTCTTGGTTATCGCGGCCATCCGCAGCACCCCGTTGGCGCTGGGCTCACCGTGATGGCGCCGAGCCTCGCGCAGATGTCGTTGAGAGCAGCCCATCGAGCATAGAAGCCCGCCGGGTCAACGACGCCACCACCGGTGGCGCCGTCGAAGTAGGTTCGGCTGAGGTCGCCGTCCGTCTGGGATTTCACTCCCAGCGGGACGACCTCGCCGTTCTCCGCAGCTTCCTTCTGCTGCTGGCGGCTGTAGAGCAGCCACGCGGCGTACCACGCGACTGCTTCGTCAGCCTTCTGTTCCGTGAGGCAATCCGGCCTGTAGGCCTCCGCCATCGAGATGGCCGTGGCCTTCTCTTCCGGCGTGGCGGTCAGGCCCGGGGCGAGGAAGTCCAGGATCTCGATGACGGTAGCCATGGGTCAGGCGTCCTTCTTGTCGCCGTCGCCGCCCGCACCGGCCTGTTTCTCGGCCTCAGCGATGGCGTCCTTCAGCTTCTCGACGCCCCAGTTGGCACCAGCGTTGGGAACGCCCAGTTCCTTGGCGCGAGCGACCAACGCGGCTTTGTCTTCGCCGTCGCCGCCAGCGCCGGACTGGGAGCCGGCGGCCGCAGAGACCGCCTCCAGCAGCTCGGCCTTGACCAGCTTGCCGAGATTCTTCGTCGGCGAAGCATCGAAGGTGCCGCCCGGGGCAATCACCTTGCCCTCGTGGACGTGCGCAGCCGTGGACTTGTTCCTGTAGGTCGCCATCACAGCACCGCCTTGGTGAACGCGAGGGGGTAGAAGACCGAAACGCCGGCGCTGCGGGCCATGCACGGCACCACCAGCTCCAGGTTGCGAGCCTGTGCCGGCAGCTGGTTGAACTGCATCGGCACGTCGTGGGTGATGTTGTCCGGCGCGAACTCGCCGGCGATGATCAGATCGTCGCCACCCGGCCCCGCGCCCGCGAGTTCGGCCATCTCATCGAACACCAGACCCGGGTGCTTCCGGCGGAAGAACTCAGCAACGGTAAGCCCGTTCGAATCCGGCAGTCGCTTGGAGCTGATGATCGACAGCGGCTCGGTGGCCATGGCGAAGCGGTTCGGAGTGTGCACGCCCTTCGACTGCACGCGCACCGCGTTGTAGATCGCATCCAGGTCGGCCAGGATCACGTCCGCATCGGTGGCCATGGTCCAGCCGCCGGTAATGGTCGTGGTGCCGATGTTCGGGTGGTTGGTCAGGCCGAACAGGCCGTAGTCGGCATCACCCACCATGCCGATCAGGTTCAGCTTGATCTCAACCGCCAGACGCGCGGCGTTGGCCTTGCGCGTCGGGAGGTTCGCGCCGGTCGCGTTGGAGGCGATCAGCTCATTGACGTTGTAGCCGTAGCTATCGCCGATGGTCTTGACCCGGATGGTCTTCTCGACGCGGGCCACATCGGCGCGCGGCAGGTCGTCAGCATAGTTGGCGATGACCTTGGCGATGCCCACCGAGTCGTAGAC
>Ga0302347_1004099_pt1 | contig 11979 bp, 9 predicted proteins | sample PhyWR1_FD_202178 | JGI IMG/M metagenome (GOLD analysis project Ga0302347, IMG submission 202178) | Leaf surface microbial communities from wheat plants in UC Gill Tract Community Farm, Albany, California, United States - DLSL W.R1 (v2)... | ecosystem: Host-associated > Plants > Phyllosphere >...
TGCCAGGTGATCGCCGGGATATACAGATCGTAATGCTGCGGCTGCTGCCAGGTTTCAGCGACGTTATCGCTGACAATGGTATATCCGTCGCGGATCATCGTGCCGATTGGCGCTGCTGAGGCCGCAGGCAGAACAAAAAACAGAATAATAAAAAGACGCTTTAAATATTTCACTTTACTAACCACACTTACTAATTCTTGACCAATCTAATACAGGTTATCTAAATACCCGCTTAATGAAAACGGATTATTCACTGAGTTTATCAAATCATTATAGCGCGCCCCTCCGGGCGCAGTCTGATTATTTTCTGTGATGCAGCAACTTATATACCGCCGGAATAACCAGCATGGAAAGCAGCGGCGCGCTGAGCATTCCGCCGATCATGGGTGCCGCAATGCGGCGCATAATTTCTGATCCGGCGCCGCTGCCCCACATCACCGGCAGAAGCCCGAGCATGATGGTCGCGACCGTCATCACTTTGGGACGCACGCGGAGTACGGCCCCTTCATGAATGGCCCGCAGTACAGCGGCATTTCCACCCGCCGGTTCAAGACCATGATATTTATCCATCGCATGATTAAGATAGAGCACCATAATCACGCCGAATTCTGCCGCCACACCGGCCAGTGCAATAAAGCCGACCGCCCCGGCCACCGACAAGTTATAGCCTAATAACCACAATAACCATACGCCTCCAATAAGCGAAAACGGCAGCGTTCCCATTATCAGCAGCACGTCGGAAATACGGCGAAAGGTGAGCCATAACAGCACAAAAATAATCATCAGCGTCACCGGCAGGACTATTTTCAGCTTAGCACTGGCGCGCTCCAGATATTCAAATTGCCCTGACCAGGAGAGCGTGACGCCCTGCGGCAATTTGACCTGTCGGGCCACCTGCTGCTGCATCTCATCGACAGCGGATTTCAAATCGCGATCGCGCAGATCGACATAGATCCAGTTTGACAGCCGGGCGTTTTCGCTTTTTAGCATTGGCGGACCGTCATTAATCGTGATTGTCGCCAGATCGCCCAGCGTCACCTGCCCGCCGCTGGCCGTCAGTACCGGCAGCATCCGCAGCTTGTCGAGGTTATCCCGCAGTTCGCGGGGATAGCGCACATTGATGGGATAGCGTTCACGGCCCTCAATGGTTTGCCCGATATTATCTCCGCCCACCAGCGTTGCCACCAGCGATTGCAGTTCCTGCACCGGGACACCATACCGCGCCGCCTGCACCCGATTGATGTCGATATCGACATAGCGCCCACCCGCCAGACGCTCAGCCAGCGCGGAGGTCACACCAGGAACCGTTTTCACCACCTGTTCAATGTGCCGGGCGACCTGCTCAATAGCGGCGATATTATCGCCATTGACCTTGATCCCCACCGGGCTTTTAATGCCCGTCGCCAGCATATCAAGACGGTTACGGATTGGCGGAACCCAGACATTAGCGATGCCCGGGATCGCCACAGTACGATCAAGCTCGGCAACCAGCTTTTCCGGCGTCATGCCGCTGCGCCACTGGTCGCGGGGCTTAAAGCGGATAGTGGTTTCCAGCATGGTTAACGGGGCAGGATCGGTTGCCGACTCCGCCCGCCCGGCTTTACCAAATACGCTCTCGACTTCCGGCACGCTTTTGATCAACCTGTCCGTCTGCTGTAGCAGTCGGGTCGCCTCGCGCGCCGAGATCCCCGGCAGGGTCGAAGGCATATAGAGCAAATCGCCTTCATCCAGCGGGGGCATAAATTCGCTGCCCAGCCTGCTGAGCGGCCAGAGCGTGGCGAGCAGCAGAATACAGGCCAGCCCCAGCGTTGCTTTTGGCCGCTGAAGTGCGCGATCCAGCAGCGGTTCATAAAGGCGAATCAACCAGCGATTAAGCGGATTCGCTTTCTCATCCGGGATCGTGCCGCGAATAAAATAGCCCATCAACACCGGTACAAGGGTGATGCCAAGACCGGCCGCCATCGCCATCGACCAGGTTTTGGTGAAGGCCAGCGGCGAAAACATCTTTCCCTCCTGCGCCTGGAGGGAGAAAACCGGAATAAACGACAGGGTAATAATCAGCAAACTACAAAACAGCGCAGGGCCAACCTCGATGGCCGCCTGCTCGCACACTCGCCAGTAGTCAACGCTCTCCGGCTGGCGTTCGGGATTATCATGACGCCACTGCTCCAGCGTTTTATGCATATTTTCGATCATCACGATGGCGGCATCCACCATCGCGCCGATGGCAATTGCAATGCCTCCAAGCGACATAATATTGGCGTTAACCCCTTGATAGTGCATCACCACAAATGCGCCCAGAATACCCAACGGGAGAGAGACAATGGCCACCAGCGCCGAGCGGAAATGAAACAGGAATAGCGTACAAACGGCGGCCACCACCAAAAACTCTTCAAGCAACTTGTGGCTGAGCGTTTCAACCGCGTGTTCAATTAGCGTTGAGCGGTCATATACCGGAACAATATCGACTCCGGCAGGCAGCGTTTGCTTAAGCGCCTGAAGGCGGATTTTGACCGCGCGAAGGGTCTCCAGCGCGTTCTCTCCGTAGCGCATCACGATGATGCCGCCGGCCACCTCTCCTTCCCCGTTCAGTTCGGCCACGCCACGGCGAATTTCCGGGCCAATGCGTACATCGGCGACATCAGATAGCATTACCGGCACGCCTTCACGGCTGGCGATCACCACCTGACGAAATGCGGTCAGATCCTGTAGATAGCCGCTGGTGCGCACCATATACTCAGCCTCCCCCATTTCAAGCAGCGCCCCACCGCTCTCCTGGTTTGCCGCTTTCAGCGACGTCACCAGCTGCTGATGTGTGATATTCAGCGCCCGCATCCGGGCCGGATCCGGGATGACCTGGTACTGCTTCACCATGCCGCCGACGCTTGCCACTTCTGATACGCCGGGCACCGTTTTGAGTTCATAACGCAACGTCCAGTCCTGAAGCGCGCGCAGATCGGCCAGGCTGTGCGTTCCGCTGCGATCGACCAGCGCATATTCGTAGATCCAGCCCACGCCGGTGGCATCCGGACCCAGCGCTACCGTAGCCCCTTCGGGCAGCTGCGCCTGAGTCTGACTCAGGTACTCCAGCACTCTGGCCCGCGCCCAGTACAGATCCACGCCCTCATCGAATAAGACGTAAACATACGCATCGCCAAACATGGAATAGCCACGCACGGTTTTAGCTCCCGGAACCGAAAGCATGGAGGTGGTCAGCGGCCAGGTCACCTGATCCTCAATAATCTGCGGGGCTTTTCCCGGATAGCTGGCGCGAACAATCACCTGCACATCGGACAAATCCGGCAGCGCATCCAGCGGTGCACGCTGTACTGCCCACAGCCCCCAGACCGCCATGCCAATGGCCGCAAGGATCACCAGCAGCCGGTTACGCAGCGAAGCACGGATAACAGCAGCAATCATTTCATTTCCTCCCCGACCGGCATCAGGTGCACAATGGTGGCACCCTGCCTGTCATCGAGCGTAAAGCTGAACATCACGTTATCGCCGACGTTAATTCCGCTGACCGGCGCACCGAGCGCAAATTCCATGGTCATTGCCCCCCAGTTCAGTTCCGGCACCGGCTGGTGCGCCAGCGTGATGGTAGTCGTGTCCAGCGCGGTAACCGTGCCGGTAGTTTGATAGCTTTTCACCGCCACCGGCTCCGGCTCCGGCTCTGGTAACGCGCTGCGCAGACTGGCTTCAGAATCGATCAGGAACTGTCCGGACGTGACGACCCGATCGCCCTCTTTTAGCCCGTGCCTGATTTCAGTCCAGCCTCCGGCGGTCACGCCAGTCGTTACGCTGGCGGCACTAAAGTGACCCGCATCGTCCGTGAGCACGACCCGGCTGGCGCTGCCGGTAGCGATGATTGACTCTTCAGGCACGGCTAATACCGGTGTTTCTTGCAGCGAAACGGGGTGACGCCTGATGGTTAAAAACATGCCGGGCTTGAGTTTTTGGTGGCGATTTTCCAGCACGATGCGCGCCCGTAATGTGCGGGTGGTGGTTTCAAGCTGCGGTAACAACTCGCTGACGCGGCCGTGAAATTGCTCCCCGGGCCAGCTATCAGATAGTGCCGTCATCTCGCTGCCAGGCGTTAATATCGCAGCCTGTGTAGGCGAGTAATCAACAATCACCCACACCGGATCAAGCGAGGCCAGTTCGAACAGCGGGGCCATGGCCGCCACCTGCGCCCCTTCCCGGGTCTCCAGTTTTGCCACATAACCCTCCTGCTCTGCACGCAGCGTCATACGGGTTTGCGGCTGTCCGCTGCGCTCCAGCTCGCGGATCACCGCCGGGGGCATAAATTGCACGGCCAGCCGCTCGCGGGCGGCGCGGGTCAGGGCCGGATCGCCCAATTGCCGTACCGCCAGATACTCTTGCTGAGCGACCGTCCAGTCCGGGATCCACAGTTGCGCCAGCGGCTCACCGGCGCTGACCCACTGCTGAGGCGCGCGAACAAACAGTTTTTCCACCACGCCTGACGCCGGCGCGGGAATAATTCGCACGCTACGCTCGTCGGTAGTGACCGTGGCAAAAGCGGAAAAATCGGCTGACAACGACCGTTTTTGCACGGTCGCCACTTTCATACCCAGATTCTGCTGCTGCGCGGCGCTAATCGTCACGCCACCTGCGGCAGGCGTTTCATCGGCATAGCGCGCTACCAGCGGCATATCCATAAAGGGTGACTTGCCGGGCTTGTCAAAACGCTGGTCGGGTACCATGGGATCGTACCACCAGAGTACCTTGCGCGCGCCGAATGAAGCAGGCTGTGCCGCAGAAGATGACGTCTGTCGTCCGGAATAAAAGCCGATAGCGGCAGCCATGACCGCCACCATAACAGCTGCCAGTATGCCTTTTATCATTGTGTTATCTCCTGAGGGATCAGCCAGCGGATCGCCGCCCAGCTGCGGGCCAGCTCTTTTTCTGCCTTAGTAGCTGCCAGTTCAGAGGTCAGCAGATCGCGGCGTGCGCCAAGCACGGAGGAGAGCGTTGATCGCCCGGCGCGATACTGGGCCATCAGCAGGTTCAGCCTGCGCTGCTGTACAGGAACAACCTCATCGCGCTGGCGTAGCCAGAGCGTCTGAGCAGCATGATAGCGGGCAATCAGCGCACTGAGTTCAGCGGTATGCTCCCGGGTAATTTGTGCCATACGATCGTTAGCCTGCATCGCCAGCGACACATCGGCTGCGTGATCGTTATCCTGTCGGCGCGACTGAAATAAAGGCAGGTCAACGGTAAACATCACACCGGCCATATCGTCGTACCCTTCCGCGCGGTGGGCATAGTAAATTTCTACGTCCACATCCGGGATCGCCGCTATCGCCGACTGCGCAGAACGCGATTTCGCGATGTCCGTCTCGCGTGCGGCAGCAATGATTTCAGGATGCAAAACAATGCCATCCCGCAGCGTGTTCTCGTCGGCAGGTAAACGCTGGTAGGGAGGAAGCGCCCCGGCAATCGCCGTCACGTCCTCACCGGTAAGCTGTAGCAGCCGGGCGCGTGCCAGCTGTACATCAAGACCGGCCTGAGTGACCTCATCGCGCAGGGCGCTGAGGGTTAGTTGCAACTCAGGCACGCTGTCGGGCATAGCGCTGCCGCTACTCACGCTGACGGTCTGGGCCGGCTGCTGGCGGGCGGTTTCGGCTACCGCCCGGCGCGCCGTGGCCAGTGCTTTTTCAGACAACGCCAGCTCGAGCCACGCCCCGGCGGCATCGCGCTGAAGAGCGGCCTGAATCACGGCAGACTGCGCGGTCACGCTGTGCGCCTGCGCCTCCAGGGTCAGCGCTTTACGCTCGCGCTTCTCACGACTGACGTAGCGCTGCATCACGCCAACTCGCTGCATTGTCATCCCTTCCCGGGTGACGCGACGGTGATTACTGCCCTGCACGGGCAGATTCTCAAGGCCAAATTTAAGCTGCGGATCGGGCAGTTCACGGGCGGAATATGCCATCGACTGTAGCGCGCGAGCCTCATTGTGACTGGCAGAAAGTCCGGCAGAATAGTGCCAGGCGGCGGCCAGGGTTTGTGGGAGGGTTAACGATTCAGCCTGGGTGGTCGCGGAAATCAGGCCGAGCAACGCCCCGCCGAGCCACAGGCTCAGCAAAGAATTTTTCATACGATCTCCGGATTAACGCAGCGCGTTCAGGCTAACTATCTGATAACCGGCATCACCCTTAATAAAGGTGAATTCGACCCGATCGCCTGGAGAGAACGATACCGGTCCGGCGCCAGTCGGAAGCACAAACTGCATGGTCATCGGCGGCCAGTTAAGATCGTGGATCGCCTGATGGGCAATCGTCACCGAGTGCGGCGTCATTTTTTTGATGCTGCCCTGCGCCTGGTATGTCGGGCCTGTCGCGCTTAGTGCAGATTGAGGGGAATGGTCGTGGGCCTGTACGGAAAACAGGGAAAAACTGAATAGCACGCCAGCCAGCGTGCGAAGATAAATAGACATAAAAACTCCTGATAATCGTGAATTTAGTTAAAAAAACGGTGGATTATCGGAGGCTATTCTCTGAAGCGACAAAAGCGGATAGTGGCAGGTGGGCCGGTGGCGGGCGGCGTTGAAAACGCGCTGCTGCGCGGGGCGGCCTGACAGGGCAACGGGACCACCGCAAGCGTCAGGGTGGCCGGCAGCGCCACGACGGGCGGATGATCCATTTTTTGTGCGGTATCGGGAAGGCAATGCTTATCACACAGCGGCGCTTTTGCGACCTGTGGCTGGTTCATCTGGTGATCCATATGCTGCATCATGACGGCTTCACCCTGTACGTTAATTGCACAGTCATGTGAAGCCAGCGCCATTTGACTCTGGATCAGCAGCCAGCCAAACGCCAGAAAAAGCATCAACAGATGCTTTTTCAAAAAGCGCAGGCGGTAGCTCCAGTGGGCGTGCATATCATTTCGCAAATGAATGAATCATTGCCCGAGTATACGCAGCACACATTTTTAAATTAAAGCAGTTTTTGGCGAATTTACGTTTCTCGGCAAACCGGGCCAGAATTTCAATTGAAATTAACTTTTATTTATCATTTTCATATCATGTCTATTTCATCGCCCATTCATGAACTTAATATTTCATCTCTACTTTGGCAGCCGAATGAAATATACTCACCGCGCTTTTTTTAATCACGTGTTTATTGATTTTTATCAGCACACATTGTCCAGTTATTCGGCACATTTTTGCCGAAGATTTTTATATTACTGTTCCGGCAGGATTTTCTCTGGGTTACCACGTCACAGGTGATATTAATGTTAACGTTTATTGAGCTCCTTATCGGAGTGGTGGTGATCGTCGGCGTCGCCCGATACATCATCAAAGGTTATTCGGCCACGGGCGTGCTGTTTGTCGGTGGCCTGCTGCTGCTGATCCTCAGTGCCGTTCTGGGGCATCAAATTTTACCCGCAGCCAACCCGAGCACGGGTTACTCGGCAACCGACATTGTTGAATATATTAAAATCCTGCTGATGAGTCGCGGTGGCGATCTCGGCATGATGATTATGATGCTGTGCGGCTTTGCGGCTTATATGACCCATATCGGCGCAAACGATATGGTGGTTAAGCTGGCGTCTAAACCCCTGCGTTATATCAACTCCCCGTACATTCTGATGATTGCCGCCTATTTTGTGGCCTGCCTGATGTCTCTTGCCGTCTCTTCGGCAACCGGGCTGGGCGTACTGTTGATGGCAACGCTGTTCCCGGTGATGGTCAACGTCGGGATTAGCCGCGGCGCTGCGGCAGCAATCTGCGCTTCACCTGCCGCCATAATTCTTTCACCGACCTCTGGCGACGTGGTGCTGGCGGCGAAAGCCGCTGAAATGCCGTTAATTGATTTCGCGTTTAAAACCACCCTGCCGATTTCTATCGCAGCCATCATCAGCATGGCGATTGCGCATTTCTTCTGGCAGCGCTATCTGGACAAGAAAGAACACATCGTGACGGAAATGCTCGATGTCAATGAAATTACCACCTCCGCGCCGTCGTTTTACGCCATTCTGCCGTTTACGCCGATTATCGGCGTGCTGATTTTTGACGGCAAATGGGGACCAGAACTGCATATCATCGCGATTCTGGTTATCTGTATTTTGCTGTCAGCCATTCTGGAATTCCTGCGCGGCTTTAACATTCAGAACGTGTTCTCCGGGCTGGATGTGGCCTGGCGTGGAATGGCAGATGCCTTTGCAGGCGTGGTCATGCTGCTGGTAGCCGCAGGCGTTTTTGCGCAGGGGCTGAGCACTATCGGCTTTATTCAAAGTTTGATCTCTATTGCTACCTCGTTTGGCTCTGCCAGCATTATCCTGATGCTGGTGCTGGTCGTACTGACCATGCTGGCGGCCATGACCACCGGCTCCGGCAACGCACCGTTTTACGCATTTGTTGAAATGATCCCTAAACTGGCCCACCAGTCAGGCATTAATCCGGCATATCTGTCTATTCCGATGCTGCAAGCTTCCAACCTTGGTCGCACCATCTCTCCGGTGTCAGGCGTTGTCGTAGCCGTTGCCGGAATGGCGAAAATCTCGCCGTTCGAGGTGGTTAAACGAACCTCAGTTCCGGTCATTGTTGGCCTGATTGTGGTGATCGTGGCAACGGAAATCCTGGTTCCCGGAATTCCGGTACAATGATCTCCGGCCCGGCAGCTATTTTGCCGCCGGGCTTTTTCCCTTTCGCCCCGCCTGATGACGTCATTTTATGCTTTAATTATCCTCAGGAATTAATCGAGTTATATCATCAGGAACACAAATGTTCAGGAAGTGTATCGCCGGTATCACTCTGCTGTGCGCGGCCAGCGCGTGTGCCACCCCGCTCGTTGCCACCCGGTATGCTGATTTTGACCGCTATGTGCTGGCGCTGTCATGGCAGACGGGTTTTTGCCAGAGCCAGCATGACAGGGAACGTAACGAGCCAGATGAATGCCGTTTGCAAAAAGAGAACGACGATAAAACCACTTTTCTTACCGTCCACGGCCTGTGGCCGGGCTTACCGAAATCCATTGCGGCACGCGGCGTTGACGACCGCCGGTGGATGCGATTTGGCTGCGCCTCGCGTCCTGTGCCTGATATGCCCGAAGCCCGGGCTAATCGTAAGTGCCAGGCGGCTGAAACCGGTATTTCCCTCGAGATGGCGGATAAACTCAACGGCGTGATGCCCGGTGCAGGCGGCACCTCGTGCCTGGAACGCTATGAATACGCGAAACACGGCGTCTGTTTCGGTTTTGATCCAGACGCCTGGGTAGGCACCATGGTGCGCCTGAATACTGAAGTCAAACAGAGCGAGCTGGGACGCTTTATTGCGGATAATTACGGCAGAAGCGTGAGCCGAATTGCCCTTAACTCGGCCATCGCCCAGGCATTCGGCGCGCGTAACGTCAGTGCGTTCAAACTCACCTGCAACGGTAACCCGGCTTACCTGACGGAGATCCAGATTTCACTTAACGCCTCTGCTATCAACGCTCCGTTAAATGCCGCGTCTTTCCTGCCGCAACCCCATCCCGGCAACTGCAATAAAACGTTTATTCTCGACGCCGTCGGGTATTAAGCCTGCTTTCTTGTGGGTTACGTGAACGACGTAACCCCGCTTTCATATCCTTTCCGTATAAGCGGATACGCGTCACATTTCAGATCCAGTGCATCAATTGTACGGCAAATGCATTATTTATCTGATTACCCCCCTTCTGTTTCCTGATCATAATCCGCTCAGTCTTTACAGGAGAAATTCACTATGACTAAGAAATTTATTGCACTCTGCGCCTGCCCTATGGGTCTTGCTCACACATTTATGGCGGCTCAGGCACTGGAAGATGCCGCTCAGGAAGCAGGCTACGACCATATCAAAATTGAAACTCAGGGCGCTGACGGTATTCAGAATCGCCTGACCGCCCAGGATATCGCCGAAGCCGACATTATCATTCACTCGGTGGCCGTCACGCCGGAAGATAACGAGCGCTTTGCGACTCGTGACGTCTATGAAATTACCCTCCAGGATGCGATCAAAAATGCGGCCGGCATCATTAAAGAAATCGAAGAGTTGATTGCCGCCGAACAACAATAAAACGTTCCAGGGATACCGCTTATGGCCATTAAAAAACGCAGTGCTACCGAGGGTCCCGGCGCGTCCGGGGCCACGGCGGTTAAAAACGCATCGGCCACCCGCACTGGCTTCTGGGGTGAGTTGCCGCAGCATGTAATGTCAGGTATTTCACGGATGGTCCCAACCCTGATTATGGGTGGAGTGATCCTCGCCTTTTCACAACTGATCGCCTACAGCTGGCTCCATATCCCCGCCGATACCGGGATTCTGGATGCACTTAACTCGGGCAAATTTACCGGTTTCGACCTCTCGTTATTGAAGTTTGCCTGGCTGTCACAGTCTTTCGGCGGCGTGCTGTTTGGCTTTGCGATCCCGATGTTTGCCGCCTTTGTTGCCAACTCTATTGGCGGCAAGCTGGCTTTCCCGGCAGGTTTCATCGGCGGCCTGATGTCCACGCAGCCGACACAACTGCTTAATTTTGATCCCAGCTCGCTCCAGTGGGTCACCACGGCTCCGGTACCGTCGACGTTTATTGGCGCGCTAATCATCTCGATTGCGGCGGGTTATTTCGTCAAGTGGATGAACCAGAAAATTCAGCTTCCGGACTTTCTGCTGGCATTTAAAACCACTTTCTTACTGCCGATTATCTCCGCCATTTTTGTCATGCTGGCGATGTATTACGTTATTACGCCGTTTGGCGGCTGGATCAACGGCGGCATTCGTACCCTGCTCACCGCTGCGGGTGATAAAGGCGTACTGATGTATGCCGGTGGCATTGCCGCAGCAACGGCGATTGACCTGGGCGGCCCGATTAACAAAGCGGCAGGGTTTGTGGCCTTTAGCTTCACCACCGACCACGTATTGCCCGTCACGGCGCGCTCAATCGCCATCGTGATCCCACCGATTGGCCTTGGTCTGGCAACGCTTCTTGACCGTCGCTTAACCGGCAAACGGTTGTTCAGCCCACAGCTGTATCCGCAGGGTAAGACCGCCATGTTCCTCGCTTTTATGGGGATCAGTGAAGGTGCTATCCCCTTTGCGCTGGAAAGCCCGATAACCGCTATCCCGGCTTATATGACCGGCGCTATTGTCGGCTCAACGACCGCAGTATGGCTCGGTGCCGTGCAGTGGTTCCCGGAATCGGCCATCTGGGCATGGCCGCTGGTGACTAACCTCGGCATGTATATGTTCGGGATTGTGCTGGGCGCGTTGATCACCGCTTTGATGGCGATTTTTCTGCGCAACATGCTTTACCGCAGAGGCAAGCTACTGCTCGACTCGCTTTAAGGACAGGGAGATAACTGATGACATGTCTTGCCACGCTGCGTCTCTGGCTTGAAGAGCAGTATCTCGATGCGGTACTGATTTCATCCCGGCAAAATAAGCAGCCGCATTTCGGTTTCGCCAGTAGCGCGGGTTATGTGCTAGTCACCCGTCAGACAGCGCATATCATGGTGGATTTTCGCTACTACGCTCAGGTAGCTGAAAATACCCGCGGCTATCAACTGCATCTGATGAATGACCAGAATACGATGCCTGCGATCGTTAATACGCTGATGGCCAGTGAACAGCTTCAGCATCTCGGTTTTGAGGGGCAGCAGATCAGCTGGCAAACCGGCTGCGAGTGGAAAAAGCACCTCAATGCAACACTGAAGGCCATTTCACTCGATGGGCTGCGGCAAATCAAAACGCCGGCGGAAATTGCGATAATACGTCAGGCCTGCCGCATTGCCGATCTGAGCGCGGAACATATTCGCGGCTTTATTACGCCGGGAATGCGCGAAAGTGACATCGCCGCAGAGCTGGAGTGGTTTATGAAACAACAGGGCGCACAGAAGCCCGCCTTCGATACTATTGTTGCCAGCGGCCCGCGCGGTGCGCTGCCTCACGCTAAAGCCTCAGAGAAGATCATTGTCGCAGGCGAGCTGGTCACGCTGGATTTTGGT
>Ga0302347_1004101_pt1 | contig 11974 bp, 6 predicted proteins | sample PhyWR1_FD_202178 | JGI IMG/M metagenome (GOLD analysis project Ga0302347, IMG submission 202178) | Leaf surface microbial communities from wheat plants in UC Gill Tract Community Farm, Albany, California, United States - DLSL W.R1 (v2)... | ecosystem: Host-associated > Plants > Phyllosphere >...
GTAATTGAAATAGACAATGGAATATTGTGGATTTTATTTTCAATCAAAATGTTTGACATGACGTAGATTATCGGCCAATGAACAAGGTAGATAGGGAATGATAATTTCCCTAGTACTTGCATAGCATTCTTTGATAATAAACTCTTCATGTTTTTATTAATTATTATTGAAGAAACAACAAATGCGCCTGAGAGTGCGTTGAGCACAGTATAGGTGTGTTTACCAAGGATATCTAAAAATAGGGTGTAGCTGTATGAGTTAACATGAACACCAGCAAAATATAGACCAATGATAAGTAATAGTAGACTTAATTTGTTGCTTTTTTCTAATTTCACCAGATTCGTCATATTCATTCCTATGAAGAAACAAAATATGCCAATAAACGTATTTACATTAACTAAAAGAAATAGAACTGAAAATACAAACATCGCTATCCGTGGTCTTTTAGTTTTGTAGGCTATATACAGCAAAACAGAGCCGTAAAACTCTATAGCCATAGTCCATAGGACTGGGTTGTATTTCATTGACCCTTTGATGTGAAAAATAGAGCGTATTGCACCATAGTATATAGAGTTTAATAAGCTTGCATTTTCTATTTCGAAAGAGTTGTTATATATATTATCAATTTCACCATAACCAATTCCATTCATTAAAGTCATACAGAAATAAGCTAAAACACAAGCTGAACATGCAGGTATTGCTAATCTTATATACCGTGATGATATTAACTTAAATAAATTCCTGTTTGACATTGATATGCTCAAAACAATGCCACTCATGATGAAAAATATATAAACAGCTGCGCTACCTGAGTAGAAAAATCCTAATGGGCTGTTATAAAACCATGACTGTATATAATTTTCACTAGGTATAGGGATGTTTTTTACATTATGTAGGTATGGAAAATAAAGTAGGGACAGATGTGATATAACAACAATGATGCTTGCGAGCCCTCGAAGTGAGTCAAGATATCCAAGTTTTTTATAATTGGTTACTGCGTGGTTTTCGCCATTGCCTAATATTAAGGAGGGTTTGATTTCAATATTCATTTTTACCAAAATGGTGTCTACATTGCTTTCGCAAAGATATTTAATTACTTGTTGTTACTATTTTATCAAACTACACACATGAAAAGAAGTGGCGTGTTTAGCAAAATATTACGGAGGATATCTAATGTAGGTTGAGCTGATAGTTTAAGAACTAAAAACTACCCGTTGCATGGGGTAACGTCAGCTATGAGCGAGAAGCAGACGTCATTGCTCCCGCCATACGGCACTGAGATGTCAATATTAGACGTGGTGATTCAGTTAGTCCTAGTATAAATTTAGGATTCAATTTCAGATAATTAGGGAAGCAGACATGTTGCAGAATTTACCGGGAATTGAAGTCTTATTTGTCGCAGGGTTTGGCCCTATCTCGCAGAATACTGAATCTAGCTCTGAATTTTATGTGCAGGTACTCGGTCTACCGCTTAAACCAATGGAAGGTAACGGCGATTACCTGCTATCGGAAGAGTCTATGCTGAAGGGCGTTAAGCATTTTGCCGTCTGGCCGTTATCACAGGCCGCAAATTCATGTTTTGGTGCTGATCAGTGGCCAACCGAATATCCAATACCGCAGGGGTGGATTGAATATGAGGTACAGGATCTCGCTTCAGCCACCCGCATCTTGAGCGAGAAGGGGTATCGCCTGTTGGTGGCTAACCGCATGGAGCCTTGGGGGCAAACAGTGACTCGTCTGCTTAGCCCTGAAGGGTTGCTCACAGGGCTTACAATAACCCCATGGCTTCGTGGGTAAACAATGTCTGCTTCAGACTCAGGGCCGCCAGCAATAACGCTGTGCGGCGGCTAAGAGCGAGAAGCGGACAATTCAAATTTTTAATCTGAAGCATCCGCAGACACCATGTCCATATGGGGGATGCCGTCATCTAGGTATTCACCGGACACCGTTTTAAACCCGAATCCCTCATAGAATCTAACAAGGTGAGACTGCGCCGAGAGCTTTATCGCCTTGCCTGGCTGATGATCGTGGATAAGGGACATCGTTTTTTCCATCAATCTGACGCCCAGCTTCTGCCCCCTGAATGTGTCATCAACAATCACCCGCGTGATTTTAGCCGCATCCGGAGAGTCATCCACATGCAGTACTCTCGCGTAGGCGACAAGCTTTTCGTTGCTGTAGCCAGCAACGTGGAGGGTACTCTCAGGCAGATCCTGCCCGTCAATATCCTGAAAAGGGCACGTCTGCTCCACGACAAAAACCGCGATGCGCAGCGCCAGAATATCATGCAACTGCCGTGCGCTGAGGCTGCTGCCCCGCAATGCCATCCAGCTTATTTCCATCTTTAATCCTTATCTACTCTCTGCCTTTCACCACGGTGCCGCCATTGGCTTTCGTCACTTATTGGCCACCCACCAACATTGGATATCCCTTTTTGCCTTCAAATTATGGAGGCTGAGGGCTTATTCTGGATATTTTACTGCTGCTCTCCACAATAGCTGAACGGCGCTGTACAGCCAATGCTGTCGTAACAACTTCATAAAACGCTGGATAGGGTTAAAGATTATCAGGGGCATGATGAATGACCACCGATTTGTTTTTATGGCTGATCATGCCGGTCCGGTTTAAATTATCCAGCGCCCGCGTAAGCTGTCTGACAGAAATGCCCAGCATTGATGCCAATGTTTCACGCTTGATTAACTGAAAACTATTACCATAAATCATTGATTGTATATAAAGATAACGATGTAGCCTCTCCGAGGTAGTCAGCAGCATAGATACTTTATTCTGGGAGGTTTCAAAAACTTTTTTAGCCAGATGCTGGCACAGAAATTTGAGAAACTTGGCGTCATTCAACCCAGAGGTATGTAAAGCCTGTTCTGGGAATAAAATAACGCGTGATGCCTGTAACGCCTGCACTGTACTGAATGTGCTGTGTTGGCAATCATCACAAAACAGTTCTAAGTCACCCACCACAGACAGTGCATTCTGCACGGTAAAAATAATATTGCCGCCATCTTTATCATACTGGCTAATCTGAAGCATACCATCGACGAGAAGATATATGCCTAGAGGTCGACTATTCTGCATAATCAAAAAATTATTTTTATGCAGGGTAATTAATTTCGCTGCGGACAATAGACCTTCAGGAATTATGGTATCAATGCTGAATGACCGGAGATAGTCTATTATGTGATGTTCTTTGCCCTGATGACTTCTTACCACTGGCATATTTATCTTATATTTCCCCGTTATATTCCGGTGGTTCCGGAATGGCTTTGCTACCTTCCTGATATCCAATCAACATAATTCTGAATATGTATTCCAGCTATGGGCAGGTTATGCATGATCGCGATAAAGCATAGCTGAGTCGCATCTGTATCGGCAATACCGGTAGCAAAAAATGGCCACATGTCCTTTTTCCGCTGTCAGGCTAATGCCAGAGTTAAGCCATCCACAGACAGGAGGGCATGATGAGAAAACTACTTATTGATACAGATACGGCTTCTGATGACGCAGTGGCATTATTGATGGCTTTGCGAGAACCATCAGTCAAGGTAGAAGCTATAACGGTGGTCGCGGGCAACTGTAAACTGGAACAATGTGTGCGTAATGCGCTGGTTAGCGTTGAAAGAGCCGGTACATATATCCCGCCTGTTTATGCAGGAATGACTCGCCCCCTTATGCGAGATCCTTTTGTCTCTCATCATATCCATGGGGCTGATGGAATGGGGGATATGGACATTCCATCACCCGCTCTGAAACAGGAACCTCTGCATGCGGTTGATGCAATTATTGACTATGCCGAAAAGTACGCAGGCGAACTGGAGATCGTCACACTTGGGCCGCTGACAAACTTGGCGATGGCCGTACTGAAGTCACCAGAACTCATCGAGAAAATAAAGCATGTGTACGTTATGGGCGGTGCCGGGCTGACACCCGGGAATATAACGCCGCTCGCTGAGTTTAATTTTTATGTCGATGCCGAGGCTGCCGACATTGTTATCAAATCAGGTTTAGCGCTTACCGTGGTTGGTTGGGAAATAGGCATGGGTGAGGCATTTATTAATGAGCAAGATATCGATTATCTTAACCGACTGAGCCCTCTGGGGCGCTTCACTGTGCGCTGCAATAAAACCCTGATGGAATTTAATGCGGGCAGAACAAAGCGCAAAGGCTTCGATTTGCCCGATCCCACCACGATGGCCGTAGCGCTGTATCCCGACATTATTCAGGAGGCCTTCGTTGGTTATTCCTGGGTGGAGTATAAAAGTCAGTCTTCATATGGACATTACGTTATTGACTCGACGAACCTTACCGGCAATGCCCCTAATGCCAAGATCGTGCTCAAAGTGAAAAGCGGATTATTTAAGGAGAAATTATTCGGATTGCTGGCTGAACCAGTCAATATGTGCGGAGAAAACAACTAATGAATTTTGATGCATGGAACATTCCCAAAATTGAACTACACGTTCATCTGGACACCTGTATCAGCTATCACTGCGCGCGGATGCTCATGCCATCGCTCAATCTCAGAATGTTCAGAACGCAGTTTATCGCCCCCGAAAAATGTAATGATTTGGGCGATTTCTTAAGCAGAATTACACCGCAGTTAGATTTATTACAGACCACTTGCGCATTGCGTCAGGCGGTTGATGACATCTTCGATCAGTTACATGCGGATGGTGTTATTTATGCTGAATTACGCTTTGCCCCCTTATTACATTTGAACCAGAACCTGACGGCCGAGCAGGTGGTTGAAACAGTTCTGGGAGCCATGCAGGCCAGAAGTCAGATATATGGCATAGAAGCTAATCTGATCCTGTGTACCTTGCGTCATTTTTCGGCACAGCAAAGTCTGGAAACCGCGAGGCTTGTAGCCCGCTATCTGGGAAAAGGTGTTGTTGCATTAGATCTGGCGGCGGATGAAGCGCGTTACTCTCTGGAGAACCACATAAAGGCATTTGAGTATGTCCGGAGTCATGGTGGGGACTGTATTGCTCATGCTGGAGAAGCACGCGGGTTCGCCAGTGTGAATGAAACGCTGGATAGCCTGCACGTATCGCGTATTGGACATGGTGTCAGGAGCGTTGAGGACAGCGCAACGCTGGACCGGCTCCTCAGGGATAACATCCATCTTGAGGTGTGCCCGGGTTGTAACATTGTCTGCAATATCTATCCGTCCATCGCGGAGCATCCTGTTAATACACTTTTTCATGAAGGGATCTCCCTGAGTATCAACACGGATGCAAGAACGGTAGCTAATACAACTCTGAATGAAGAGTACCAGCGTTTGCATCATATTTTTGGATGGAAGGATGAGGAGTTTCTGACCTGTAATCTGAACGCTGTACGGGCGTCCTTTGCCCTGCCGCGGGTCAAACAACGCCTTGAAGAGATCCTGCGGTGCCAGACGCTCTTGGATAAGCATGACGTGGTTTAAAGCCTGATATTTATGATTTTCTCCTAATGTAGGATTTTAAAAAACGGCTGTTGTGCGCGATAAGGTATGGGGAGTGAAGTGAAAAAGGTGCCAATATTTTTTTGTCTTGTTCTTTGTGTGATGACGTCGATTGCCGGTACCGATCTTGTATTACCTGCTATTCCGCAACTGATAAGGGTCTTTCATACCACGCCAGATGTATCTCAGTGGATACTTTCTGCCTATGTGGGTGGCAATGCTTGTGGCTTATTATTATTTGGCCGTCTTTCCGATTATTTCAGCAGAAAGAAACTACTTTGTTCCGCATTGTTTATTTTCTCACTGGCTTCGTTCGGATGCGCATATGCACCTAGTATATCCGTATTGGTAGCCATCCGGTTTGTCCAAGGAATGGCTTCAGCAGCAGCACCGGTATTCATTCCTGGCTTTATCCGAGAATTATTTGATGAGCGCAGAACCGTCCGGGCTATTGGCCTTTTGGGGAGTCTTCAGGCACTGGTCCCAGCCGCTGCTCCACTGGTTGGGGTCATCTTGCTGGCTTTATTTGACTGGAGCATTTCGTTCAAGTTGCTGGCGATACTGACTGTCGCTGCGGCTGGAATGGTAATGATTCAGAAGCTTCCTGAGGGGCACCGCCGCGACCGTTCCTCAGGAGATTTCACAAGTTTATTGCGAAATCCAATCTACCTGCGTTATGCGCTGACTCATGCTCTGACGGTAGGAGGGATGATCACATTTGTTTTTGGCGCGCCAACGGTTATCACGCTGACGATGCACGGTAACCTCAACGATTTCATCACCATGCAGGTCACCAATATTGCTGGATACATCGTGGCTGCAAATCTCTCCCCAGGGCTGGCAGAAAGATACGGTGCCGATAAAGTTATCATGGTAGGTACATGTCTGGCCTTATCAAGTGCCATCGCACTGACCGGGTATGGCATGCTGAATGGCACTGGCACCTATGTTTTAGCCGCGCTGTTTGCCCCCATGGGGATTGCAATTGGGCTGAGAGGCCCGACTGGATTTTACCGTGGTATTGTGATTTCAGGAGACAATAATGCAAGAGGGGCCGCTCTGATCGCGTTTTTCACTTTTACTATGGTGACACTGGGGTCACTTGTGAGCGCAGAATTTATTACTCATGGTCTGATGGCGCTGGCAGCCTTTGTCATGGCTATGCATCTGTTGTCATTATTGTTATTTGTGATGCTACCCCGACCATAAATCAGTCCCTGTAAACCGCATTCAGCGTGTTTATCTTGCGACATAAGCTGTGCATCACGCACGATTTCGTTTGGGGGGCGATGCTCCCTGAACCGTCCAATGGTTACTGAGCGTCCCCCCTGAGCGAGGGAATACACGCGCCGTCGCAATGTTTTTCCCGTGGGTTGCAGCGTTGTTGAAGTCGATGGCACTCCTAAGGGATATATATCAGCTATCTCGGAACGGATAAAATCATTCGTAGCCAGTAGAGCGCTAATACATTTAAGTTATTCAAATGTTTATTTTCAGGCGCGGATGCTACAGAGATAAATCAGAGTGATAATAATATGTAGTCTTACATGGTATTCAATTTTCCTCAAGCTGAGTTCTCCGTTTAATAAGATTTTTCCCAGTCACCTAGAATTTTCCTATGTTATTTATAGCAAGATCTCCCCAATAAATTACTCGTTAATAAGGTCGTGGAAATAATAAGGCTGACGTGTGATTTTCATTTCCTAAAACAGGCTATATGACGAGCTCAGACTATCAGTGTTGAATGATGATTGATGAAGATAAATCCTTTATATACAATTTGTTATATTGTCTTCGTGCTATATGGTGAGGCTGTGCGATGGGCTTATTGGCGATGCTGATACCATGCTGTATGACACTTGGAATTCGAAAAATCTTAATTAACTTTCTATGTTTTATGGGATTAATCTTAGCGTTTAGCTATCACTCAGCATATTCTTGCGTGGTATAGTAATACAAAATAAAGCACATTTTGATTCCCGCCTATATAAGCCTTTGCTTCATTAGCAAAGAAAGTATTTTGTGTGGCTTATATATAAATCTTAATGACTTATTGAGCATTTAGTTATGTTAGTGCGTCAGTTTTATTTATATGGCGAATAAAAATAATATGCTGAGAAGTTATTTCTTGGTTTGATTTGTTGAGGCAATGATGAATAAAATTTACCGTGTTGCATGGAACTTCGCCGTAATGGCATGGGTTGCTGTTTCTGAGCTAGGGAGAGGGAAGACTAAAACTTCCTCTCCCAAAAAACTGCAGCGACCTCGGCTTTGCAGCTATGGACTTGCTTCATCTATGCTGTTGTTCGCCGCTGGAGAAGCATCAGCTTTAGACGTCAATGGTTATACTGACTTTACGTCATCAACATCTATGTCGGATGGCCTGCAATGGAATACCACAGCAACAGTACAGGTAGATGCTGGTGCTGATGTCAATGTTTCAAATCCATCAGGTAGCTCAGCATTGAATATGGCTCCAGCTGCTGGAGGCAACACCTCTCTATGGATAAATGGCGGAACATTAACGGCCAATAATAATGGCAATTTACTGATGGGCAACAACAGTATGTTGCAAATAGGCGGCACCAAGTTGGGTGGTTCGAGTGCTGCTCAGCAAGGCGGGGGCGGAGGAACATTGTCCGTTGGCGAATTAAAAACAGCGCCAGGTGCAACGGATGCAAACATCTGGATGTTTGGCTCCGCTACATCGACCGCAAAACTAAATGTAGATAGCATTGATCTGGAAGCCGACAAAAATGATTTCTACATTGCCACGGCAGGCGCTCCGGAACTTGGCGCGGATATTCATGTTAAAAACGACATGACTATAATCAATAAAACCGCAGGTGAATTTGTTTTTTCTGGGGATTCAGATCTCAGCGTTGGTGGCAATCTTTATCTTGATACTACCAATGGCTCCTTGCTTTTTACCAATAGTGGAAACCACGGTGTTAATGTTGGCGGTGACTTAACATTGACAAATAATTTTAAATTATCGTCCGATCTCAATTCAGTTAACGTCAATGCATTGATCGCTGGCACCGTTTTTAATGTTAATGGCGATATCAACGTCATCGGTAAAAACGTTGGAAGTACAGGCTTGCAGATTATGAATTATGCGGTCACAGGAGTAACCACTCTTGGTGATTTTAATATTTCATCACTTGTAAGTGATAATACGACTGACGTTATTTTTGCTCATGGCGCTAAAATAACGAGTGCTAACAATATTAATCTTAGCAGTGTGAGTGGTGGTGCCGTAAATCTTTTCATTGGTGACTCTAAATATGGTGCGCCGGTAGATATTCTAGCAAAAAGTATTGTCATGAGCGGTGCGGGTAAAAACAAGGTTATTTTTAATAACAACCAAAAAAATCAACCAGGTACTGACGGCTATTTATTTGATGTTTCAATCAACGGCGTAGGTTCGGTTGAACAACAGTCTGGCCATACAACGCTTGAAAAGGCTTCTAATTACAATGGTGGAACCATAATTAATGGTGGCCTACTCTCTATTGCAAATAATAAAGCGTTAGGTAGTGAAAGTGTCTCTATCAATACCGATCCCAATGATAATAATACCGGACTTGATATTGCATATACGGATGGCTCCTCGTTTGAGAATAAATTATTAGGCAACGGCGATACAACGGTGTCCGGTAATGCACAGATAACAGGGGCTAACGATACTTATGCTGGTAACTGGAATATAACTGGGAAAGCGGCAACAGATAAAACCGTATCTTCTACGCTGAGTAATTTTGGTTCAGGAAATATCAATGTAGAAAGTGGCGGCTACCTAACCGCGAATACAACGGGTAAGTTCAGTTTCGATAATAAATTATCGGGTACGGGCTATGTTGTTGCCGACAATAACGGCAATGAGTTTAAATTCAGCTCTGCAACAGGAACGGGTTTTGCGGGTGATGTTCTTCTTAAGAACAACCTGTTCGCATTAGAAGGCGATAACTCTGCTGCGTTAACGAATGCTACGCTGCATCTCGGTAGCGGAAACGTGACTTCAGTCGGCACAGGAAACCAGAACCTAGCGGGGCTTGGGTTTGATGGCGGCACGCTTGCGTTTGGCGATGTTAATCCTGGTGATACAACTAGCGATCGTTTTGTTGAGACGACCAAAGATCTTAATTTAACGGGCAAGGGACAAATTCAGATTACCGACGGCGGAGACTTCGAAAACACGGTACAGCATCCTGACACATCCTTGCCATTACTCCAGCAAGATGACATGGGGGGCGTCGTTAAATTGGCGGATAGCCAAGGTACCGTGACCGGGGCTGGGGGTAATCTGAGCTTGGTTGATCAAAACGATGCTGTAATCTCGCAAAAAGTAACCTCTCAAATTACGCAAAATGGCGAAACCGTTGCTAACGGTGAGTATGACTACCGCCTTACCAGCGGAGACAATAGTGATGGCCTATACATTAACTACGGATTGACTCAGGTTGAATTACTGGCGCAGGGCGACAATGCGCTGACACTCAGCGCTGAAGGAAATACCGGTAACGCCGCTGACCTGAGTGCCAAGATTATTGGTACTGGCGATCTGCGTATCGACACTGATACAGATCTTTCTTTGTCTAACAGCGATAACAACTACACCGGTATGACGGACGTTGTTGCTGGCACCCTGAAAATGGGTAACAACAATGTATTGGGGCAGACCCGATTGCTTCACCTCAATAGTGGCAGCCAGCTCAATATGAACGGCTATGCTCAGACGTTGCAGAATATCCAGACTGATGTAGGCAGCACGCTCGATTTCAATCAAGGCAGTCTAACCGTTAACAACGGTACGGTAGATGGCAATATGACCGGTGCCGGTAGCCTAACGGTGGCTGGTGGAACATTGACGGTTAGCAGTGATAATTCGGGGATGAGTGCTGACACGACAATCGCATCGGATGGTATTATTCGTATGCTGTCTAGCCAAGCGCTGGGAACGGGTAGTGTGAATAACCAAGGTTTACTCTACCTTGGGCAAGATGATGATAGTCATATAACGCGTAATTCGGTAACAAACTATCAAACGGGTGCATTAACTAACAGTGGTACGGTCGTTATTGGTCATAGCGATGCATTGGGTCAAGTGATCGCGGGAACCACTCTGACGGTGAATGGCAACTATACGGGTGAGAATGGGCACCTGCAGTTCAATACCGCGTTAGGCAATGACAGTTCGGTCACGGATAAGCTCGTTGTGACGGGTGATACCTCTGGCGATACTGGAGTAAGTGTTAAGAATGCGGGGGGAGTTGGAGACAAAACCCTGAACGGCATTGAGCTAATTAGCGTGGGTGGTCAGTCTGACGGTACTTTCACCCAAGAAGGCCGTATTGTCGCTGGCGCATATGATTACTCTTTGGTACGCGGTCAGGGCAACAATCATGGTAACTGGTATTTAACCAGTCAAACCCCGCCAGTCGACCCTGTAGATCCTCCGGTTGATCCGGTTGATCCTCCAGTAGACCCCGTTGACCCGCCAGTGACACCACCGGCTGGAGGGGACCATGTTAATCGACCTGAAGGCGGGAGCTATATAGCCAACCTTGCAGCGGCAAATACGCTGTTTAATACGCGTTTGCACGACCGTTTAGGGGAAACCCAATATATCGACGCGCTGACCGGCGAGAAAAAAGTCACAAGCCTTTGGTTACGTCAGGTCGGTGGGCATAACAACTGGCGTGATAGTAGTGGCCAACTGAAAACACAAAGCAATAGCTATGTGGCTCAGCTGGGTGGCGATGTGGCTCAGTGGTCAACGGATGGTTTAAACCGAGGCCATCTGGGGCTCATGACAGGCTATGCCAACAGCCATAGTCAAACCCATTCTTCAGTCACCGGCTATGATTCTAAAGGTTCTGTCAGTGGCTACAGCGCTGGGGTTTACGGAACATGGTTTGCAAATGACGCCGATAAGAGCGGGTTATATGTAGATAGCTGGCTGCAATATAGTTGGTTTAATAACCACGTGAACGGTGAGCAATTGGCCAGCGAGTCCTATAAATCCAAAGGGCTAACAGCATCACTAGAAACGGGCTATACCCTGAAAATGGGGGAATTTACGGGCAGCAAAGGAACGCTTAACGAATGGTTTATTCAGCCACAGGCACAGGCGACGTGGATGGGCGTAGAGGCGGATAAACATCGCGAAGATAATGGTACGCGTGTGAACAGCGAAGGCGATGGCAACGTACAGACCCGTTTAGGTATGCGCGCTTATCTGAAGAGTCATCATGCCATGGACGAAGGCAAAGGTCGCACATTCGAACCGTTTATCGAAGCTAACTGGTTGCATAACACCCGCAGCTACAGCGCGAAGATGGATGATGTCCGCATCAACCAAGCTGGAGCACGTAACATCGGTGAAGTGAAAGTGGGTGTAGAAGGGCAAATCAATCCACGCCTGAACTTATGGGGCAATGTGGGAACGCAAGTCGGTGATAAAGGCTATAACGACAGCTCGGCAATGATTGGGGTGAAGTATAACTTTTA
>Ga0302347_1004104_pt1 | contig 11963 bp, 10 predicted proteins | sample PhyWR1_FD_202178 | JGI IMG/M metagenome (GOLD analysis project Ga0302347, IMG submission 202178) | Leaf surface microbial communities from wheat plants in UC Gill Tract Community Farm, Albany, California, United States - DLSL W.R1 (v2)... | ecosystem: Host-associated > Plants > Phyllosphere >...
TTGAAATCGCGGTCCAGATAATCCACCCGCTCGATGTTGGAATGGCTCTGCGCGATCGCCGCCGCCAACTGCGCCAGCACGCCGGTCCCGTTCTCCACCTCCACGATCAACGACGTGTCGTAATCCCCCGACACCGTCGTATCCCATCCGATCGGCACCCAGCGCTCCGGCGACTTGCGCAGCTCGGCCAGGTTCGGGCAGTCCAGACGGTGCACCACGATGCCCTTGCCGGCCGTGTGGTAGCCCATGATGTCGTCGCCCGGAATCGGCTGGCAACAGTTCGCGAAGCTCACCACCCCGCGCTCGCTGCCGTTGATCAGGATCTTTTCCTGCGAATGCTTCGAATGCGCCCCACCGCGCAGCTCCGCATACGCCATCAGCGCCTGTGCGGCCTGGTTGGGCATCCAGTTGCCCAGCGCCACTTCGGCCAGCAGGGCCTCCAGGCGCGGATACCGGTGCTCGGCCAGGAACGCATCCAGGCGGCCCTTCGGCAGCCGCTCCAGCGAGCTGTCCATCGCCTCCAGCGCGCGGTCCAGCATCCGATGGCCCAACTGCACCGCGTCCTCGTGCTCCAGCTGCTTGAGCTGATGACGAATCGCCGTGCGTGCCTTGGAACTGACCACGAACTCCAGCCACTGCGGCTTGGGCGTGGCCGAACGCGCGGTGATCACTTCCACCGTCTGCCCACTGACCAGCTTGGTGCGCAGCGGCACCAGCTTTTTGTCCACGCGCGAGGCCACGGCCATGTTGCCCACGTCGGTGTGCACCGCGTAGGCGAAATCGAGCGCGGTGGAATTGCGCGGCAGCGCCAGGATCTTGCCCTTGGGCGTGAACAGATAGACCTCGTCCGGGAACAGATCCACCTTGACGTTGTCCAGGAATTCCAGCGACGAGCCGGCGGCACGCTGCGAATCGATCAACTCCACGATCCACGCATGCGCACGGCTCTGCGCGCTGTTGGGCGAGTCGCCCCCGAACTTGTAGGTCCAGTGCGCGGCCACGCCGCGCTCGGCGATCAGGTCCATTTCCTCGGTGCGGATCTGCACCTCGATCGGCGAGCCATACGGCCCGAACAGCACCGTGTGCAGCGACTGGTAACCGTTGGCCTTGGGGATCGCGATGAAATCGCGGAAGCGCCCGTCCAGCGGCTTGAAGGTGGCATGCACCGCGCCGAGCGCGTGGTAGGCGCTGGGCACGTTGCGCACGACCAGGCGGAAGCCGAACACATCCATCACCTGGTCGAAGGATTTGTTCTCGTCGTGCATCTTGTTGTAGATGCTCCACGGGGTCTTGATGCGGCTGACCAGCCGGTGCTCCAGCCCTTCCTTGGCCAGCCGCTGGGACAGCTGCACCTCCACCTGCGCCATCGCCTCCCGGCGCACCACCGGCTGGCTGCGGATGTGCTTTTCCAGGATGGCGTGGCGCCACGGGTACAGCGCCTTGAAGCCCAGGTTCTGCAGCTCGCTTTTGACCAGGCTCATGCCCAGGCGCTGCGCGATGGGGGCGTAGATTTCCAGCGTTTCGCGGGCGATGCGGCCGCGCGCTTCGCGGCTTTGCGCACCCAGCGTACGCATGTTGTGCAGGCGGTCGGCCAGCTTGATCATGATCACGCGCAGGTCGCGCGACATCGCCAGCAGCATCTTGCGGAAACTCTCCGCCGCCGCCTCCTGGCGGTCGCGGAACTTCAGCTTGTCCAGCTTGGTGACGCCATCGACCAGTTCGGCCACGGCTTCGCCGAACTCGGCGGCCAGCTCCTCGCGGGTCAGCGGCGTGTCTTCGATGGTGTCGTGCAGGATCGCGGCGATCAGCGCCTCCACGTCCAGTCCGAGCTCGGCCAGCACCTGCGCCACGGCGACCGGATGGGTGATGTAGGGCTCGCCCGACTTGCGGGTCTGGCCGGCATGCGCGGCGGCGCCTACTTCCCAGGCGCGGCGCAGCAGTGGCAGTTGGTCGGGCGGCAGATAGTGCGCTGCGCGCTCAAGCTGGAGGACATAGTCGGGTACGGCCGCGCCGGCGGGCGTGGCGACCTTGGCAGTGGGGCCTGGGTTCATGCTCAAAGACTATGCCAGCGGCGTGATATCGGCAAATCCTGAACAGGGAGTTTCACCTGCAACAACACGGCCCCGCCGCGGCCACTGGCGGCACAAACGAAACAGCCCGCCAAAAGGCGGGCTGTTCGCAGCAACAACAACGGACGCGCGAGGCGATCAGTCGTCGTTCTTGGACATGTCTTCGTCGGCGACGACTTCGGCAGCGGCCCATTCCAGTGCTTCACGCTCGGCACGCTCGCGCTCGGCCTTCTCGACTTCGTCGATCAGGGCGTTGTCGATCTTGCGGGCGGCAATTTCGCGCAGCGCCAGCACGGTCGGCTTGTCTTCGGTTTCGCTGTTGTCCAGGGTGGCCTGGACGCCATTGGCCAGCTGACGGGCGCGCTTGGACGCCATCATGACCAGTTCGAAACGGTTGTTCACGACTTCCAGACAATCTTCTACGGTGATGCGGGCCATGCGGGCTCCCGGCAGCCGGTGAGGGCTGCTCAATCGAATGAGGGAAAGGGGACGGATTGTACCGGCCAGGGCTGGACAAAATCAAGCCAACCGGCTAGCACCCCGTTGAGAATCAGTCAGTTGTGGCCGGATCCTGGGTCAGCAGGGCCTGGATGAGGCCCGCGTGGCGGACCTTCTGGGCTTCCCGGCGCAGGCGGCTGGCCGTGAAGATGGCACACAGCTCGTCCACCGCGGTCTCGAAGACCTCGTTGACGATCACGTAGTCGAAGTCGTTGAAGTGCAGCATCTCTTCACGCGCGGCGGCCAGGCGCTGGGCGATCACCGCCTCGCTGTCCTGCCCGCGCTTGCGCATCCGGTCCTGCAGCGCCTGCTTGGACGGCGGCAGGATGAACACGGTGACCGTGCCTGGCACCAGCTGGCGGACCTGCTGGGCGCCCTGCCAGTCGATCTCCAGCAGCACGTCCTGGCCGGCCGACAGCTGCGGCTCGACCGACTGCCGCGCGGTGCCCTTCCAGTCGCCATGCACCCAGGCATGTTCGAAGAAGTCGCCGGCGGCGATCATCCGCTCGAATTCCTCGGCGCTGACGAAGTGGTAGTGCTCACCATTGATTTCACCCGGGCGCGTGGCGCGCGAGGTGAACGAGATCGACAGGGCGATCTGCGGGTCGCGGGCCAGGGTGGCGTTGACGATGCTGCTTTTGCCGGCCCCGGAAGGCGCGGCCACGATGTACAGGGTGCCGCGCGCAGGCGCGCCGACGGGCGGGATCGGGCTGCTCATTCGATGTTCTGCACCTGTTCGCGGATCTGGTCGATCAGCACCTTCAGCTCGACGGCGGCATTGGAGGTGCGGCTGTCCACCGATTTGGAGCCCAGCGTATTGGCCTCGCGGTTGAACTCCTGCAGCAGGAAGTCCAGGCGGCGACCGACCGGCTCACGCTGCTTGAAGACGCGGCGGATCTCGGCGATGTGGCTGCCCAGGCGGTCCAGCTCCTCATCCACGTCCAGCTTCTGCAGCCACATCACCAGTTCCTGTTCGGCACGACCGGGATCGACCGGGTGCGGCAGGTCGGCCAGGCGGGCCGCCAGCTTGGTGCGCTGGCCTTCGCGGATCAGCGGGATCAGGGTGGTGACCTCGGCGGCAATGCGCTCGATGCTGTCCACGCGCTCCTGGATCGCGGTGGCCAGCTTGTCGCCTTCACGCTCACGCGCGGCAACGAAGCCGTCCAGCGCCGTATCCAGCAGCGCCAGGGCTTCGGCATGCAGCGCGGCGGCATCGACCGCCTCGCCCTGCATGACACCCGGCATCTGCAGCAGTTCGGTGAAGCTCACCTGCAGGCTCGGGAAGCTCGAGGACAGCCGGGTCGCCAGCTCGCCGAGCTGGCCCAGCAGCGCATCGTTGACCACAAGTGCACCGGTGACCTCCGGCGCGCGCAGGCGAATGACCAGATCGATCTTGCCGCGGCTGCAGCGGGAAGCGACGCGCTCGCGCAGGTGCGGCTCCAACGCACGCAGTTCTTCGGGCAGGCGGACGCCGACCTCCAGGAACCGGTGGTTGACCGAGCGCAGCTCACAGGCCAGCGTGCCCCAGCGGGTGGCGCGCTCGCCGTTGGCATAGGCGGTCATGCTTCGAATCATGCGGGTTTCCGGTGCTCTCAAAGTGCAAATGGTACCCTAGCGGTCTCCTTAGAGCCTCCTCGCCCGCCGGTCCCCGGCCCGGGCGTGGCCCCGCATCCCCCGTCTTACCGGAACTTGAGCATGACTGATTCCCGTCCCAGTGGCCGCCAGGCCGACCAGCTGCGCGAAGTGCGCATCGAGCGCGCCTTCACCCGTCACGCCGAGGGCTCGGTGCTGATCAGCTTCGGCGAGACCCGCGTGCTGTGCACGGCCAGCGTGGAAAACCGCGTGCCGGGCTTCCTGCGTGGCAAGGGCGAAGGCTGGGTGACCGCCGAGTACGGCATGCTGCCGCGTTCGACCCACACCCGTAACGACCGCGAAGCCGCCCGCGGCAAGCAGGGTGGCCGTACCCTGGAAATCCAGCGCCTGATCGGCCGCACGCTGCGCGCCTGCATCGACCGCGGCGCGCTGGGCGAGCGCACCATCACCCTGGACTGCGACGTGCTGCAGGCCGATGGCGGCACCCGTACCGCCGCCATCACCGGCGCCTACGTGGCCCTGGTGGATGCGGTGAACTTCCTGATCAAGCGCGGCGACATCAAGCGCAACCCGATCTTCGGCGCCGTCGCGGCGGTGTCGGTGGGCGTGTACCGCGGCACCCCGGTGCTGGATCTGGATTACGCCGAAGACAGCGACTGCGATACCGACATGAACGTCGTGATGAACGACGGTGGCGGTTTCATCGAACTGCAGGGCACCGCCGAAGGCCACGCCTTCCGCCGTGATGAACTGGATGCGCTGCTGGTCCTGGCCGAAAAGGGCATCAAGGATCTGTTCGCTGCGCAGCAGGCGGCCCTGGCCAAGGCATGAACCGTCGTATCGCCCTGACCACCCTGGTAGTGGCCGACTACGACGAGGCGATCGCCTGGTACACCGGCGCGCTGGGCTTCAGCCTGATCGATGACATCGACCAGGGCGACAAGCGCTGGGTGGTGGTCGGGCCGGGCGACGGCAGCGCGGCCGCCTTGTTGCTGGCGCGTGCCAGCAACGACGAACAGCGCGCGCGGATCGGCAACCAGACCGGTGGCCGGGTCGGATTTTTCCTGAACACCGATGATTTCTGGCGCGACCACGCAGCGATGACCGCGCGTGGCGTGGTCTTCCTCGAAACCCCACGCGAGGAGGTCTACGCGACGGTCGCGGTGTTCCGCGATCTGTACGGCAACACGTGGGATCTGCTGGAGCCCAAGCAATGAAACTGGTCCTGGCCAGCGGCAACGCCGGCAAACTGAAGGAACTGCAGGCCATGCTCGGCGGCCTGCCGCTGGAGATCGTGGCGCAGGGCGAACTGGGCGTCAGCGACGTCCCGGAAACCGGCCTGACCTTCGTCGAGAACGCCCTGATCAAGGCGCGCCATGCCTGCCAGAGCACCGGCCTGCCGGCGCTGGCCGACGATTCGGGCCTGATCGTGGATGCGCTCGACGGCGCACCCGGCCTGTACAGCGCGCGCTATGCCGGCAGCCCGACCAACGATGCCGCCAACAACGCCAAGCTGCTCGAGGCGATGCGCGATGTACCGGCCGATCGGCGCAGCGCCCGCTTCTATGCGGTGATCGTGCTGCTGCGCCATGCCGATGATCCGCAGCCGCTGATCTGTGAAGGCAGCTGGGAGGGCGTGATCCTCGATGAGCTGCGTGGCAGCCACGGCTTCGGCTACAACCCGCTGTTCCTGGACCCGGTGCTGGCGCAGACCGCGGCTGAAATGGCGCCGGACCTGAAGAACGCGATGAGCCACCGCGCCAAAGCCCTGCAGCTGCTCAAGCAGAAGCTGCCCGCCCTGCTGTGATGGCACACGACCCCTGCTCCCACCTGCCCGGCGAAACCTGCACGGGTGATCACGACCACGCTCCGCGGTTGGTTACGCCGCCGCTGGCGTTGTACGTGCATCTGCCGTGGTGCGTGCGCAAATGCCCGTACTGCGATTTCAACTCGCATGCGGCCAAGGGCGAGCTGCCGTTCGAGGCGTACATCGACGCGTTGATCCGCGATCTCGATCAGGATCTGCCGCTGGTCTGGGGCCGGGTGGTGAGCAGTGTGTTCTTCGGTGGCGGCACGCCGAGCCTGTTCCCGCCGGAGGCGATCGACCGTTTCCTGCAGGCGGCCTCGGCCCGGCTGCGTTTCGCGCCGAACCTGGAAGTGACCCTGGAAACCAACCCGGGCACCGCCGAGCACGGCCGGTTCGACCGTTATCGCGCCGCCGGGGTGAACCGGATCAGCTTCGGCATCCAGACCTTCAACGACGAGGCGCTCAAGCGCCTGGGCCGCATCCACGACAGCGGCGAAGCCGAGCGTGCGGTGAAGCTGGCCCAGGATGCGGGCTACGACAACTTCAACATCGACCTGATGTACGCGTTGCCGCAGCAGACGCTGGCCCAGGCCGAACATGACCTGGAGCGCGCGTTCGCGCTGCAGCCCACCCACATGTCGCACTACCAGCTCACCCTGGAGCCGAACACCGTGTTCTTCGCGCGGCCGCCGCAGGGCATCCCCGATGAAGATTCGGCATGGGACATCCAGGAGCACTGCCAGCAGATGCTGGCCGAGGCCGGCTATGCGCAGTACGAGGTCAGCGCCTACGCAAAACCGGGCCGGCAGAGCCAGCACAACCTCAATTACTGGCGCTTTGGCGACTACCTGGGGATCGGCGCTGGTGCACACGGCAAGATCAGCAGCGGCGCTGAAGAACACGTGCTGCGCCGCTGGAAGCACAAGCATCCGCAGACCTTCATGGACACTGCCGGAACCGCAGCCTCGATCGGCGGCGACGATGTGATCAGCGCCGAGCGACTGCCGTTCGAGTACATGCTCAACCTGCTGCGCCTGCATGAAGGCTTCAGCCTGAAGGATTTCGAATCGCGGACCGGCCTGCACCGGGCACGGATCGCCGAGCCGCTGCGCATTGCCGTGGCCAAGGGCTGGATGACCGTGGCCGGCGATGACGCCATGCCAACCGAACTGGGCCGGCGCTTCACCAACGACGTGGTCGAGCTGTTCCTGCCCTGAGCAGGCGGCGCCTGCCCGGACGGTAATGCCGGCCGCTGGCCGGCGCCGGGAACCTCGAACCTTGTCGCTTCTGGCAGGGACCGGGCGAAACCGTTAGATTCCGTGTTCTCAGGGGAGCTGGAAGAACATCGGATGTCTGCGCCCGCACCTTCGTCGTCCCAGCCCGACATGACCCGCTTTGCGGACGTGGCCGCGCCGCCGCGCGTGCGTCGCCTGCTGGCCGCGCTGCACGGGCTGGCAGTGCAGACCCTCACCGCGCCACTCAAGCTGACCATCGTGGAGCTCGAGCGCGAGCTGTTCCGCGATGCCGAGCGCGCGCGCAACAGCCAGATCCAGGCCGACATATTCGCGCAGGCCCGCCAGCTGCATGAGGTCAACGCGCAGTTCGGCCCACGCTTCCTGGAGGCGGTGGCGGTGAGCCTGGCCAGTTTGCGCGGCCCACGCCACGCCCAGCGCATCGTCCCGACCGAGGTATCCGTTTCGGCCACCGCGCTGACCCTGGTCAACGACACCGACGTGGACCGCGACATCGTGCTGGTGGACATCATCCGCCGCGAAGCCCAGCGCTCGGCCACCGCCCTGCAGTTGCTCGGCCAACGCTTCGGGGTGCTCGCCGCCGGACCGGCCTTCGATGTCGATGACCTGCCGTTCGGCCCGCAGGCGCTGTGCCGGATCGTGCGCGAACTGGGTGAAGACTTCGCGCTGGGCCTGGAAACACAGCTGGCGCTGTACCGCGTGTTCGACCGTCAACTGCTGGAGCGGCTGGGTGAACTGCTGGAGCGCGCCAACATCCTGTTGGGGCACGAAGGCGTCCTGCCCGGGCTGGTCTACACCCCGTATCTGGCGCGCTCGGCCACGACGCGCCGGATCATCACCGGCCCCGAGCGCGGCCTGCCCGGCGCACGCGGCGGCGCGGCGGCGCGGCCCCTGACCGGCTGGAACGGCAGCGCGCCGAGCACCGGCTGGGCAGCAATGACCGAGCACGCCATGGCCTTGACCACGGCGTCCACCGCGCCGGACAGCACCACACCCATCGGTGGCGCGGCGGCGGCCTCGCCGACGGCATCGGCGTCAGTGTCAGTGTCAGTGTCAGCGCCGAGCCTCTCCACCAGCCCCACTGCCGCCGACCTCGGTGCACCGGCGATGTCAGCGCTGCACCAGCTGTTGGGGGCTGCCCGGCAGGCACATGCGGCCGGCGCGGTACCTGGCGGCGGAGCGCTGGCCGCGCAAGCCGTCGGCGCCTCGGCCCAGGCCGTTGCCACCCCCACGGAAAACGCCTTCCTGGCGCCCGAGGCGCTCCCCGCGCTGGCGGTACCCGCCGAAGCCGTGCACGCCACGCTGGCCAGGCTGCAGGGCCAAGCGGTCGCTCCCGGCGGCGCCCGCCGCAGCATGGCCGACCTGCACAACGCGCTGCTCGCCCAGGTCCGTGCCGAGCATGGCGCGCAGGCCTCATTGACGGTCAAGGACAGCGACACCTTCGACCTGCTCGACATGCTGTATGGACAGATCCAGCGCGAGGTGCGGCCCGAGGCCGTGGCCGCCGACCTGCTGACCCGCCTGCAGGTGCCGGTCGCCCGCGCGGCCCTGTCCGACCCGGCCTTCTTCGTGCGCGACCAGCACCCGGCGCGCGAGCTGCTCAATGCGGTGGCCGAGGCCGGCGCCAACTGGCTGGGCGAGGAAGATGTGGATCCGCAGCTGGTGCAGAAGCTCGGCCACGCCGTCGACCAGGTGGTCAAGGCGTACGACGGCGATGTGGCGGTCTTCGACACCGCCAACGAGGAGATCCAGCAGCACTTCCGCGCGCTGGCGCACAAGGCCGAACTGGCCGAGCGCCGTCATGTCGAAGCCGCCCGCGGCAAGGAGCGCCTGGAGGCGGCCAAGCAACAGGCCAGCACCAGCATCGAGCAGGTGTGCGCGCAGGCCGCGCCCCCGCGCTTCGTGCAGGCGCTGCTGAAACAGGCGTGGTCGGATGTGCTCACGCTCACCCTGCTGCGCAACGGCGAGACCTCGCCGCAGTGGCAGCAGCGCCAGCAGGAAACCGCCCGGATCGCCGAGGTGACCTGCCTGGCGCCGGGCGTGGCCGAGCGCGATGATGCGCTGGGCCAGCAGGTCGAGTCCGCTCTGCTGCAGGTCGGCTATCACCAGGACGAAGCAGCCGCGATCGCGCGGCGCCTGTCCACGCCCGGCGGCGAGGATGACAGCAGTTCACGTACCGAACTCACCGCCCGCCTGCGCGCCCGCACCCGGCTGGGCGAACAGGCCGATGCCAGTGATCCGCGCAAGGTCGCCCCGCTCGCGCGCAGCACCGCCGAGGACGACTGCTATCGCCAGCTGCGCACCCTGCCGTTCGGGACCTGGTTCGAGTTCACCACCAACCAGCAGGGCGACGTGCGCCGGCAGCGGTTGTCCTGGTACAGCCTGATCACCGATAACGCGCTGTTCGTCAATCAACGTGGGCAGAAAGTGGGCGAGCATTCGCTGGATGCCCTGTCGCGGTTGATGGCCCATGGCCAGGTGCGGATCGTCACCGAAGACAAGGGCAGGCTGATTGATCGTGCCTGGCAGGCCACCCTGCGGACCCTGCGCTCGCTGGCCGGCACGCCTGCGGAGAGCGCCGAATGACCACACCCGATACCCGCCGCGCGCCGCGTCGCCAGGTGGCCGAGCTGGTCCCCGTGACCGATCTGATGGCCGAGACCGTGATCGGCCGGCTCGGCAATGTCTCTGAAACCGGCATGCTGATGCTGGCCTCGGTGCCGATGCAGGACGATGCGCTGTACCAGCTGCAGTTCACCATCCCCGGCCCGCAGGGTCAGCCGCTGCTGATCGACGTCGGCGTGCACCTGCTCTGGAGCGAGCAGACCCATGCACCGGGCCAGGCCTGGGTGGGCTTCCGCTTCCTGACCTTGGCGCGCGAATCACGCGAGCAGCTGCGGCAATGGATCGCCGAGGAAACTTCGGCAGTCTGAGCGCCGGTTCCGGCACAGCGCCCGCTGGCGGATTGCGGCAGAATCTAGGGCTGCATTCCGCACTGCCAGCGAGCTTCATGCCATGAACCAGCCAGACCTCGGCGCCCTGTATTCCCACCATGCCAGCGTGATGCGCCAGCGCGCCGATGAAGCGCTGGCCCGTGGCGGCTTCGACCATCTGGTGATTCCCAGTGGCACCCTGCATTACCAGGCCTTTGATGATCGCGATTACCCGTATGCGGTGAACCCGAACTTCAAGGCCTGGCTGCCGCTGACCAAGCTGCCCAACAGCTGGCTGGTGTACACCCCCGGCAAGCGCCCGACCCTGATCTTCCATCAGCCCTTCGATTACTGGCACGTGGTGCCCGGTGCGCCGAATGGCTGGTGGGTGGAGCATGTCGATATCCAGATCATCCGCACGCCGGACGAGGCGCTGGCGCTGCTGCCCAAGGATGCCGCGCGCTGCGCGATCCTCGGTGAGCCGCAGAGTGCGCTGGGCGCCTTCGTACCGAACAATCCCGCACCGGTCATCGATTACCTGGACTGGCAGCGCGGCTACAAAACGCCGTATGAAATCGCCTTGATGCGCGAAGCGCAGCGACTGGGCGTGCGCGGCCACCGTGCCGCCGAAGCCGCCTTCCGCGCTGGCACCAGCGAGTTCGAGATCCACATGGCGTACTGCCGTGCGGTCGGCCAGGACGCCAACGAACTGCCCTACGGCAACATCATCGGCCTCAACGAACACGCGGCCGTGCTGCACTACACCGATCTGGGCCGCAGCACGCCGACCCCGCTGCGCAGCTTCCTGATCGACGCCGGCGCCAGCGCGTACGGCTATGCCAGCGATATCACGCGCACCTATGCGGCCAGCGGCCATGACGAATTCCAGGCGCTGATCGATGCGGTGGATGCGGCCCAGCAGCAGATGGGCGCCGGCGTGCGCGCGGGCGTGGATTACAAGCAGCTGCACATCGACGCGCACCTGTCGCTGATGGGCATCCTCAAGGACTTCGGCGTGCTCAACGTCTCGCCGGAAGCGGCGCTGGCCACCGGCGTGAGCGCGGCCTTCTTCCCGCATGGCCTGGGCCATCTGATCGGGCTGCAGGTGCATGACGTGGCCGGCTTTGCGGCCAGTGACCGCGGTGGCCGCATCGAGCGTCCGCAGGGCCACCCGTACCTGCGCATGACCCGCGCGCTGGAGCCGGGCATGGTGGTGACCATCGAGCCGGGCGTGTACTTCATCGACATGCTGCTGGACGAAGTGAAGCAGGCCGGCAACGGCGCCAGCATCAACTGGGACCGCGTGGACTTCTTCCGTCCGTATGGCGGCGTCCGCATCGAGGATGAAGTGCTGTGCACCGAAGGCGATGCCGACAACCTGACCCGGCCGGTGTTCGCGGCGGCCAGCTGAGGGGACATGCGGGTGCCGACCAACGGTCGGCACCACCCCGACAATCCCGACATCGCGGTAGTGCCGGCCGCTGGCCGGCTCCTCACGATGCCTGGATTCCATGAGGAGCCGGCCAGCGGCCGGCACTACCGGTGTGATGCGCCGCACGGCCACCGGTGCCTTCGTCACGCACCCCGCCGCCACCCATGGGGTGGCTCTACCCTGAAGCGGATCAGCGCTTCGCCATTTCTTCTTCGATCTCATCGGCACTGCGTGCCAACGCAGCCGTCAGTACCTGATGGCCGTCCTCGGTGATCAGCACGTCATCTTCGGTACGGATGCCGATACCGCGCCAGCGCGCTTCCACGCTGCGGTCGTCCGGTGAGACATACAGGCCCGGCTCGATGGTGAACACCATGC
>Ga0302347_1004105_pt1 | contig 11960 bp, 8 predicted proteins | sample PhyWR1_FD_202178 | JGI IMG/M metagenome (GOLD analysis project Ga0302347, IMG submission 202178) | Leaf surface microbial communities from wheat plants in UC Gill Tract Community Farm, Albany, California, United States - DLSL W.R1 (v2)... | ecosystem: Host-associated > Plants > Phyllosphere >...
AACACCGCGAACGCCTGCTGGCGGCCGGGTTCTCGAAAGTCGTGCCGTGGTTCCAGTGTCTTAACTTTGCCTCGTTGATTGCCTTGCCATGATTGATCTGTCCCCTCTTGCCCGGCGTCTGGCCGGTACTCCATTGGCTGAATGGGCCAACACCCTGCAGGCTCAACTCGACGTCAAGATGGAGAAAGGCCACGGCGACCTGGAACGCTGGCAAAGCGCACTGGATGCGCTGCCCGACGTCAAACCGACCGAGATTGACCTGCTCGATGGCCTGACCCTGAACACCGACTGCGACGATGAGACCCGTGTGCGCATGCGTGAAGCGCTGATGGGCCTGTCACCGTGGCGCAAGGGCCCGTTTGACCTGTTTGGCGTGCATGTCGATACCGAATGGCACTCGGACTGGAAATGGTCACGGGTCGCGCCGCATATCGATCTCAAGAGCAAGCGCATCCTCGATGTGGGTTGCGGCAATGGCTACTATATGTGGCGCATGCTAGGGGCCGGCGCCCATAGCGTGATCGGAGTTGATCCCAACTGGCTGTTCTTCTGCCAGTTTCAGGCCGTGCAGCGCTTTTTGCAGCAAGAAGCCGCCTGGCACCTGCCCTTCCCGTTCGAAGACCTGCCGGCGAACCTCGAAGGCTTCGACACCGTGTTTTCCATGGGCGTGTTTTACCATCGCCGTTCGCCCATCGAGCATTTGCTGGCGTTGAAAGATTGCCTGGTCAAAGGCGGCGAACTGGTGCTGGAAACCCTGGTGATTGAAGGCGATGTCAATCAGGTGCTGGTGCCGGAAGACCGCTATGCGCAAATGCGCAATGTGTGGTTCCTGCCGTCGATCCCGGCGCTGGAGCGCTGGCTGCGCCGTGCCGGTTTCAGCGATGTGCGCTGTGTCGACGTAAGCGTCACCACGGTCGAAGAACAGCGCGCCACTGAATGGATGAAATACCAGTCGCTGAGTGACTACCTGGATCCCGACGACCACAGCAAAACCATCGAAGGCCTCCCGGCACCGATGCGTGCGGTGATTGTGGCCAGGAAGTAACACTTAACCCTATGTGGGGGGTGAAGCCCCAGCAGGTTCAGGTTTTGGCTCGTCTGGCCTTGAAAAACTCGCTGAGAATCGCCCCGCATTCTTCGGCCAGCACCCCGCCTTCGAACAACACCCGGTGGTTGAGAAAGCCCTGGGTGAAAAACTGCCCCTGACTCTGCACAATCCCTGCCTTGGGCTCCAGCGCGCCGTAGACCACCCGCGCCACCCGTGAATGCACGATCAGCCCCGCGCACATGCTGCACGGCTCCAGGGTCACGTACAGCGTGCTGCCCGGCAGCCGATAATTGCTGGCCGCCGCCGCTGCGGCACGGATGGCAACCATCTCGGCATGGGCGCTGGGGTCGCTGCCGCTGATCGGGCAATTAAAGCCACGGCCAATGATTTCACCGTCCTGCACCAACACCGCGCCCACCGGCACTTCACCCAGTGCCGCGCCCTGTGCGGCCAGGGCCAGCGCTTCTCGCATAAAGTCTTGATCGCGGCTGCGGTCGATGATCTGGGGTTGACGCCCTTGTCGCATCAGGAAACCTCAATAGCGGCCATCAGGCCGGTTTCCATGTGGTCAATCACATGGCAGTGGAACATCCACACACCGGGATTATCGGCCACCAGTGCCACGCGGGCACGCTCGTTTTTGCCCAGCAGGTAAGTGTCGGTGAAATACGGAATGATTTTTTTGCGATTGGACGCCAGCACCTTGAAGCTCATGCCGTGCAAATGGATCGGGTGCTGGTACTGGGTCATGTTCTTCAATTCGAAGATATAGCTCTGGCCCAGCTTGAGTTTGGCGATGGGCCGATCGGCACAGGTCTTGTCCTTGATATCCCAGGCCACGCCGTTGATCTGCCACAGGCTTGGCGGCTGGTCGGGCCCCAGATCCTCGGACACTGATCCGACCCACTCAAAGTTGAAGTTGATCTTCTCGGCATTCGCCACATCCGGTTCGGCCACCGGATTGGCCGGCAACGCAGGCGGCCATTCGCCGGGCGCGTCGTTGCTGGCAACCGAACGCAAGGTGCCCAGGCGTACCGGGCCATCACGCAAAGACAGCTCCTTACCCGCAGGCGGAGCCTTGATTGCCAGACAGATGCGCATGCCCGGGCCCAGCCAGTAGTCCTTGCCCAACGGCCTTGGCTCGATGGGGTTGCCGTCCAGTGCGTAGATTCTGGCCTCGACGCCGGGGATATTCAGGCGATAGGTCAGGGTATTGTCGAGGTTAAGGATGCGCACACGGGTGATCTGCCCGGCGGGCAAATCAATGGTCGGCACATGAGTGCCGTTGATGGTCGACAGTCGCCCTGCGGTACCGCCACGGGCGGCTTCGCGGGTGATGCTGAAGGGCAGGAAACCGCCCTCTTCGTCCACGTGCCAGTTTTTGATGCTCAGGGTGCGTTCATGCTTGAAACCGGTGGGCTCGCGCTCTTCGACAATCAGCGGCCCGACCAGGCCACGGCCCAGTTCTTCGCTGCTATTAACGTGAGGGTGATACCAGTAGCTGCCGGCATCGGGCACACGAAATTTGTAGTCGAAGTATTCACCGGGCAGTACCGGCAATTGCGAGACGTAGGGTACGCCGTCCATTTCCAGTGGCAGGCGGATACCGTGCCAGTGGATGGTGGTCGCGACCGGCAGATGGTTGATAAAGCGCACCCGCAACCACTCACCCTGACGCACCCGCAACTCGGTGCCGGGGGCCGAAGGACCAAAGGCCCAGGCCTCGGTCTTGTGACCGGGCACCAACTCAACATCCAGTGGCGCACTGATCAGTTCGTAATCGTGGCCGGCGTTTTCAGCGGCCACCTTGCCCAACCAGTAACGCGAAGCGCCTCCTGCGCCAACACCCACCACTACCAGGCCGGCCAGACCACCGAGTATTTGTCGACGGGTAAAGGACATGGATTCTGCTACCTCTCGTATCCGACGCGGGCGTGGAGCCCGCAAAAGGCGAATACGATACACCTGCAATTGCGAAACAGTAAGGCCCCGGTGGCGAACGGCCGCAGGCTGGGGTGAGGGGCTTTCAGGTCAAAGCCCCACCACCAGATGCACCAACCCGCCCGGCAGGCTCAAGATCCCCGGCACGCCAGCCGCACGCAGTGCTTGCGGGTCAAGCCGGGTGATATCCGCAAGTTCAACGCGGATACGGGTCAACGCCACCCGCTGTTCGGACTTCACATTACCGGCGCCACCCAAGGCAGCCAACACTGCAGGCTGCAGTACCGATTCATGCTTGCCAGATTCATCCACCACCAGATCCGGGGTCAGGGCTTTCCAGAATGCCTTGCGCACGTTATCGAACATCATCAGTACTCCAACACGGTCATGGGCTGCTGCAGAGGTTGCAAGGCGGCACGCACCTGCCCGGCACTTTCCAGCTCCAGCACTTGCTGCGCCAGGCTCTGGCAGGCAGCGAAATCCAGCTCGCGCACCCGCGCCTTGATCGCTGGAATCAACGGCACACTCACCGACAGTTCATCCACCCCCAGCCCCAGCAACACCGGCACCGCCAGCGTCTCGGAAGCCAACGCACCGCATACTCCGACCCACTTGCCATGGGCATGGGCGGCCTTGACCGTGCTGGCGATCAAGCGCAGTACCGCCGGGTGAAAGCTGTCGGCCTGGCTGGCCAGGCGCGGATGGTCGCGATCCATGGCCAGGGTGTATTGGGTCAGGTCGTTGGTGCCAATGGAGAAGAAGTCCACCTCGGGCGCAAACAGGTCCGCCATCAACGCGGCAGCCGGGACTTCAATCATGATCCCCAGCTTGGGCAGAGTCTTTACACCCAGCACCAGCGCCTCTTCCTCCAGTAGCTGACGGGCCATACGCAATTCAGACAACTGGGTAACCATCGGCAACATGATATGCAAGCGGGTCAGCTCGGCACTGGCCAGAATCGCGCGCAACTGCTCACGCAGCAGTTGCGGGCGCTCCAGGCACAGGCGAATCCCGCGCATGCCCAAAAACGGATTGAGCTCATGGTCCATCGGCACATAGGCCAGCGGTTTGTCGCCACCCACATCCAGGGTGCGCACCACCAGGTTGTGCTCCGTGCCCACCGTGCGGGCGATGGCGCTATAAGTAGCGACCTGCTCGTCGTGACTGGGCGCGCTGTTACGCTCCAGATACAAAAATTCCGAACGCAGCAGGCCCACCCCTTCAGCCCCCAGAGTTACCGCCTGCTCGGCTTCGGCCAAAGACGCGATATTGGCGCTGACTTCGATCCGTTGACCGTCACGGGTACAGGCTGCCAGAGCGGCCTGCTGCAAATCCTGTTGCTGACGTTGACGCTGCTGCTCACGCTGCCTGTCGAGCTGCTTGATGCGCTCCGGGTCCGGCTGCAGATGCAACAACCCCGCATCGGCATCGAGCAAAACCTGCGTACCATTGGCCAGCGCCAGCACCTGGGGTGCCACCCCGCAAATCGCCGGCAAACCCAGCGCCCTGGCCAGAATCGCCACATGGCTGGTGGCGCCACCGCCAACGGTGGCAAAGCCCGCCACCTTGCGCGTATCCAGCGCGGCGGTTTGGGACGGGGTCAGTTGTTCGGCAATCAGGATCGCGTTGTCGGGCAACTCCAGTACGCGATCCTGCACGCCAAGCATCAACTTGAGCACGCGCTGACCAACATCTTGCAGATCCAGCGCCCGCTCGGCCAGCAAGCGGTTGCCCAGGCCCTTGAACAGGGTCGCCGTCTCCTGGGTAGCGCTTTGCCAGGCGAACGCTGCGCTCTTGCCCTGGTCGATCAGCGCAAAGGCCTGCTCCAGCAGGCCCGGGTCTTCCAGCAACTCCTGATGAGCCTTGAAAATCTCGGCCTGGGCATTGCCCGGAGCATTGTCGCAAAGTGCTTGCAGCGCCGTCGCGGCCTCTGCCAGCCCCTGCTTTAAACACTGGTTCTCCAGGGATGAGTCCGTGGCGAGTTCGTCAATCTGCAGCGCGTTTTCGCTCAGTTGAACCACAGGCCCGAACACCGAGCCCGGTGATGCACAAACACCGCGCAGCATATCGCTGGCAACCTGCTCAGGCATCACCATCGGTTGCGCTTCGACCACTTCGATCGCAACCTCCTCACCGCAACCGGACGCCAGCAATTCGGACAATACCTTGAGCGCTTGCCCGGCATCAGCCCCCACCGCACTGAGATAAACACTGTCGCCGTGCACTGTCTGCAAGGCCATGATTGCTACCAGTGACTTGGCATTGGCATTGGCGCTGGCGCCCTGCTTGTGTAGGTGAATGGTGGCCGCAAAACCTTTCGCCGCCTGGGCGAACACTGCCGCAGGGCGGGCGTGCAAACCGTTGGGATTGGGCAACGTCTGCGACGCTGAAAGCTGCGCTGCGCCGGTTTGTTCCTCTGCCAGCGCTGGAGTCTCAGCCAATTGCAAAGCCAGCAACGGCTGGCCGCTTTCAACCAGGTCCGCACCCGGCACCAACGGCACAAAGCTTTCGCCGCTGACCACCAGCATCAGGGTCAACAGGCTGCGGGCATTGAGGGCGACAAAGTCAGCGTCAAATTCGATCAACGCCTGCCCCGCGGCTACCTGCTGGCCCTCTTCAACCAGCGGCGTAAAACCCTTGCCGGCCAGGTTCACGGTATCCAGGCCAATATGCAGCAACACCTGCACACCGTTGGCACCGGTGATGCTGATAGCGTGGCCGGTGTGCTGCAGGTTGCTGATCACTCCGGCAAGCGGCGCGCACAGCACCTGGGACGTGGGGTCGATGCACAGGCCATCGCCAATCATGCGGCTGGAGAACACCGGGTCCGGCACGTTATCCAGCGCCATCAGAACACCGGACAGCGGCGCCAGCAATTGGAGTTGTTGGGATGAAACCATGACTTCACCTGCGGTTGATTCGGTTAAATGCCGATGGAGCGTGAGCCCCGACAGCTCGCTTACTTCCACCAGTATTCGACTTGCAAACCTGCGTTGGAACCGTGCCGGGCCGAGCCGAAGGCACCACTGTCGGACAGCGCGGAGCCTGAATCAAATTCATTGGCGGCGCGTTGTGCGGCGGCGTTCCAGCTGGCATAGGTGTAATACAGACGCACCTCCGGACGCGTCCAGAAACCTGGGCCTTTAGGCGACCAGGTTGGCGCGAAGGTGAACTTGCTCAGCTTGCGCGTACCATCTGCGGCCTTGACCTGGTCATGCCCCAGCTCGGTGACCAGCTTGAACTGCTCACTGATCGCGTAGGTCGGCCGCACGCCCAGGGACAGCCACTCCTGATTACCGCCATCCGGGCGAAAATCCTTCTGGTACACCGCCTCGACCTGCCCACCAAAACGCGGCGTCACTTGCCAGTCAAAGAACTCGACAATGCGATAGCGCTTGCTGCTGTTATCGAGGCGCAAGTCACCGGTGTAGCCCAAACCGGTGCCCGAGCCTTCGCCGTACTGCACGGCGAATTTGTTCTTGCCGCCCAAAAATTCGCTTTGCACATGCTGCGCGGTGATGGCCCAGCCGCTGTGGGCGTCGGTGCGCTCGGGCTTGTCGAGGTAACTGAGGCCAAACTCCAGCTGACCACCGGGATTGGTGTTAAAGCCTGCCACGTTGAAGTCATGACGGGTTACGTAGTTTTCCTGATACAGACTGTCTTTACGCGACAGGGCATAGCTGTATTTCAGTCCGCCGATCAGCACGTCTTCAATACCGGCGCCGGTAGCGCTCTGGTTCCAGTAGTAGAAGTCGGAAATATGGATATCGTTACGCTTGTAGTAACGGCGTCCGGCCCACAGCGAGCCGCCGTTTAGGCTCGGCAGATTGGACCACTGCGCATACAACTGCGGCAGGCGGGCCGAGCCGTTGTCACCCTGAAAGGTCAACTGGCGGTTGTACTGGTTGTACAACGAGGCCATGCCATCGACGCTCAATACCGAGCCATCGTCGAAGTTGTACACGTCCTGGCGCAGCTCCAGCTCAGCGTACTGTTCGCACTCGTTGCCCAGGCGGTACTTGGACTCGGCGCCGGGCAGCTTGAAACAGGATTGTTTGCCACCATTGAGCGAATTGCCAACGCCACTGCGCAAATACCCTGCGAACTCCAGAGCGTTGGCTGAAAGTGGCGCCAGCAGGCACAGGCTGGCGATACAGATGCTGTAATTGAGTGATGATTTCATGGCACGACCTTTTTTATTTTTATTGAACTAATCGCAACTTTCATTTGTGGGAGCGGGCTTGCTCGCGATGGCATCACCGCGCTGATTCAGACATCCCGAGTTGCCTGAATCGCGAGCAAGCCCGCTCCCACAGAGGAATCCAACTTCAGGTTTTCAGGTACAGAACAAATGACTCATACGGGCGCAGCGAGATGCGGTGACTGCGTACCGGGCAATCGTCGTAGTTACTGATCAACAACCGTTGCGCCACGTCTTCACCGATCACAGCTTCAGGCAACTCGATATCGCAGGGTGTGCCGTAGAAGTTGTTGACCACCAACAGGCTCTCACCCTCGCCTTGACGCAGATACGCCCACACCTGTAAATGCTCAGGCAGCAACTGGCGATATTCGCCGTGTTGCAGCAACGGTTCTTCGCGGCGCAATGCAACCAGGTGCCGGTAGTGATGCAGCACCGAAGCCGGGTCATTGAGCTGGTCTTCAACGTTGATCACGGTCGCATTCGCAGGTATGCCAATCCACGGTTCGACGCTGCTGAAACCGGCATTGGCCTGATGGTCCCATTGCATCGGTGTGCGGCTGTTGTCCCGCGACTTTTGCTTGATCGCCGCCATGCATTCATCGTGGGGCACACCTGCCTCACGCTTGAGGCGATAGATATTCAGGGTCTCGACATCGCGGTACAGCTCGATGCTTTCGAACCCCGGATTGGTCATGCCTATCTCTTCGCCCTGGTACACATAGGGCGTGCCCTGCAGAAAGTGCAATGCGGTAGCCAGCATCTTGGCCGAGACCACGCGGTGCTCGCCGTCATCGCCGAAGCGCGAGACCACCCGCGGCTGATCGTGGTTACACCAGAACAGGGCGTTCCAGCCGCCACCGGCCTGCATGCCGACCTGCCAGTCCGACAGGATGCGTTTGAGCTCAAGGAAGTCAAAATCCGCTCGCACCCACTTCTGCATATTCGGGTAATCGACTTTCAGATGATGAAAGTTGAAGGTCATCGACAGCTCATTGCTGTCAGGGCGCGAATAACGGATGCAGTGCTCAAGGCTGGTGGACGACATCTCGCCCACACTGACCAGATCGTGGCCGGCAAATACTTCGCGGTGCATCTCCTGCAGGTACTCATGCACATGGGGGCCATCGGTGTAAAAGCGGCGCCCGTCACTGTCATCCTGGGGGAAGTGTGCAGGCTTGGAGATCAGGTTGATCACGTCCAGGCGGAAACCGCCCACGCCCTTGTCCCGCCAGAAACACATCAGCTTGTAGACTTCGGCCCGTACCCTGGGGTTATCCCAATTAAGGTCGGCCTGGGTGTGATCAAACAGATGCAGGTAGTACTGGCCAGTTTGCGCCTCGTATTCCCAGGCCGAGCCACCGAACTTGGACTCCCAGTTGTTCGGCTGATCGCGCCAGATATAAAAGTCGCGGTACGGGTTGTCGAGGCTGCTGCGCGCCTGCTGGAACCACTCGTGTTCAATAGAGGTGTGATTGACCACGATATCGAGCATCAGCTTGATCCCGCGAGCCCTGGCTTCGCGGATCAGCAGCTCACAGTCGGCAATGCTCCCGTAGCTCGGGTCGATGGCGTAGTAATCGCTGATGTCATAGCCGTTGTCGCGCTGGGGCGAACGCAGAAACGGCGTCAGCCACAGGTAGTCCACACCCAGCCATTGCAGGTAATCGAGTTTGTCGACCACCCCCAGCAAGTCACCGGTCGCGTTGCCCGCGTGGCTGTAAAAGCTTTTTGGGTAGATCTGATAGATCACCGAACGCTGCCAGTCTTGCATAAAAAATCCTGCTCATTGGACTCTGTAGTCGCTGCCGAAGGCTGCGAGCTGTTGCCCCTTAAAGGCTCGCCGCCTTCGGCAGCGACTACGGGGAAACGGGGTTAGGCGACGCGGTATCCGGGGCGCACGATTTTCAGGCTAAGAACACAGGTCAGGACAAACGGCACGACAATCGCCACCAGCATGCCGATCACAAACATCGGGATGTACTGCGGGACGATCGAGATAAAACCGGGCAAGCCGCCGACACCGATGGCCGATGCCTGGACCTTGTTCAACGACAGGAAAATGCTGCCCAGCGCCGAGCCGATCAGCGCCGCATAAAACGGGAATTTGTAGCGCAGGTTGATCCCGAACATGGCCGGTTCGGTGATGCCGAAATAGGCAGACACCGCAGAGGTCGAGGCCATGCTGCGCTCACGCACATTGCGGCTCATATAGAACACCCCGAGCGCGGCGCTGCCCTGGGCCAGGTTGGACATGACAATCATCGGCCAGATAAAGGTGCCGCCATGATTGGCAATCAGCTGCAGGTCGACGGCGAGGAACATATGGTGCATGCCGGTAATCACCAGCGGCGCATACAGCAGGCCGAAGATCATTCCGCCGAGTACGGGGGCCAGGTCAAACAGCATGACCACGCCTTCGGTAATCAGAATCCCCAGATGACGGGTCACCGGGCCAATGATCGCCAGCGCCAGCACGCCGGTGATGACGATGGTGGTAATGGGCACTACCAGCAATTGAATGGCATTGGGCACCCGCGCCCGCAGCCATTTTTCGATCACGCTCATCACATAGGCGGCCATCAGGATCGGCAGGATTTGCCCCTGATAGCCCACTTTCTCGATCTGGAACAGGCCCAGGATATTGAAGTACGGCAGACTCTGGCCATCCAGCCCGGCCACGGCCTTGCCGTAGTTCCAGGCATTGAGCAGATCGGGGTGAACCAGCATCAGGCCCAGCACGATGCCGAGGATTTCACTGCCGCCAAAACGCTTGGCCGCCGACCAGCCCACCAGCGCAGGCAGGAACACAAAAGAGGTATTGGCCATCAGGTTGATCAGGCTCCACACACCGTCCAGTTGCGGATAGGCATCGAGCAGGGTTTTGCCCTCGATAAACATGCCCTTGGCGCCGAGCAGGTTGTTCACCCCCATCAGCAGGCCGGCAATGATCAGGGCGGGCAGGATGGGCATAAACACATCGGAGAACACCCGCACCAGACGCTGCATGGCATTGGCCTTATCGGCGCCCTTTTGCTTGACGTCAGCAATGGTGGCGGCGGCCAGGCCGGTCTGCTGGCGCAGGGCGGTGTAAACCTTTTCGACTTCGCCGGGGCCGATCACTATTTGATACAGGCCACCGGTAAAGAAGGAGCCTTTGACCAGATCGATCTGGTTAAGGGTGGCGCTGTCGACCAGGCTCGGGTCCTTGAGCGCCAAACGCAAACGCGTGACGCAATGCGCGGCCTGCTCAACGTTATCGGCGCCACCGAGGCTATGCAGCAACTCGCTGGCGATCTTGGAATAGTCGTGGCTCATGCGTTGTCTTCCGCTTGAATTTTTATTATGGAGCGTCGTTTTGGCAGCACGCAGAAACGAAAAATACTCGTCTGTACGAGTTAAAGCAACAACTGGTACAGACGAGTTTGATTTTTTTTACCCGCAGGCTTTACTACAGTGCTTGCACTGCCTACCCCCTACCCTTAAGGTTCCGGGCCCCGAGCCCACACGGCATAGAGCCATCGCCATGACCAAATACAATCAGATCTACACCGATCTGCTTGCCAGCATCACCACTGAACGTTTGGCCCGCGGCGCACGTCTGCCGTCCGAAGCCGACTTGATGGCCAGCTATGAGGCCAGCCGTGGCACCGTGCGCAAAGCCATCGAGCAGTTGCAGGAACGCGGTTTCGCGCAAAAGATCCATGGCAAAGGCACCTTTGTGCTGTCATCCAGCCCCATCGAGTTTCAGTTGGGCGGCATTGTCAGCTTCCAGGAAACCTACCCGCGCCTGGGGGATAACGTCAGCACTGACGTGGTGGAGTTCACCCAGTTCGTGCTTGAAGGGGCGCTGTGCGAGAAGTTCGATGTGGCAGCAGGCAGCCTGATAACCCGCATTAAACGGGTACGCCGTATTGATGGCAAACGGGTGATTCTGGACATCAACCACTTCGTCAGCGACCTGATTCCGGGGCTGAATCAGGAGATTGCCCAGCACTCGATTTACGCCTATATCGAGCAAACGCTAAACCTGCAGATCAGCTACGCGCAACGTACCATCGAAGCAGTGCCGCGCAGTAAAGACGACCAGCAGCACCTGGACCTCGATGGTCAGAGCCATGTGATCGTGGTGAGCAACCAGACGTTCTTGCAGGATGGGCGCCAGTTCGAGTACACCGAGTCGCGGCATACGCTAGACAAGTTTTACTTTTCGGATGTGGCGCGGCGCTGAAGCGAAAGCGCCCTCACCCTGGCCCTCTCCCGCAGGGAGAGGGGGCTAGATCTGTGCAGCATCACCGGCCGGCTCCCTGCGGGAGAGGTCCGGGGTGAGGGCTTTTTTACTTGGCCACAAACTTCGAACCACGCCCGCCATCAAGCTGAGCCTGCAACATCCCCCACTCCCGCGCAATGATCGAGTACGGAATAAAGATACTCACCCTCTGCGCGCCCTTCAACTCAGGCAAAGTTATCGCACTGTTCAGGCTGGTCGAATAAAAACCGGCATTGATCCCCACCACGCAACCGTCATCGGCGATCACCGGCCCGCCCGACATGCCCTTGACCAGCGGGGCATCATGGATGGCATACAGGTCGCCACTGTGTTCTTCAGTGTTGCGAAAGGGCGTTTTATACACCCGCCCCTTGCCCGTGGTGGTCACAAGGTAAGGGCTCACACCCACCGCCGTGATGCTCTCGCCCACGCGCGATGCACGCCATGCCGGATAGCGGCCGTTAGCTTTGTGCTTGATAAAGACCAGATCGCAGTGGGTG
>Ga0302347_1004106_pt1 | contig 11956 bp, 11 predicted proteins | sample PhyWR1_FD_202178 | JGI IMG/M metagenome (GOLD analysis project Ga0302347, IMG submission 202178) | Leaf surface microbial communities from wheat plants in UC Gill Tract Community Farm, Albany, California, United States - DLSL W.R1 (v2)... | ecosystem: Host-associated > Plants > Phyllosphere >...
AAGGCAATAGTTACACCGCGACGAAGAAAATACTATTATTCTCTCAAAATAAGTTTTGCGCATAGTATTTTCAGTCGTTATCAATTGACGCATTATAGCGTAACGATGAATGCCTTTCATGGAACCAAAGTATCAGGTAGTATTGATTGGCTTATTACAAATCATTAACAAAAATCAGTAACAACCAGAAGCGCTCGAAGGAGAGGTGAATGGAAAGCAAAGTAGTTGTTCCGGCGGAAGGTAGTAAAATCACCCTACAAAACGGCAAGCTAAACGTTCCGAATAACCCGATTATCCCCTTCATTGAAGGTGATGGCATCGGTGTTGACGTCACGCCAGCCATGCTGAAAGTGGTCGATGCCGCCGTTGAAAAGGCCTATAAAGGCGAGCGTAAGATCTCCTGGATGGAGATTTATACCGGTGAAAAATCTACCCACGTTTATGGCCAGGACGTCTGGCTACCCCCTGAAACACTCGATCTGATCCGTGAATATCGCGTCGCCATTAAAGGCCCTCTGACCACTCCGGTTGGCGGCGGCATTCGCTCTCTTAACGTTGCGCTGCGTCAGGAACTGGACCTTTACGTCTGCCTGCGCCCGGTTCGTTATTATCAGGGCACGCCAAGCCCGGTTAAACATCCTGAACTGACCGATATGGTTATCTTCCGTGAGAACTCCGAAGATATCTACGCGGGTATAGAGTGGAAAGCCGACTCTGCCGACGCAGAGAAAGTGATTAAGTTCCTGCGTGAAGAAATGGGCGTGAAAAAAATTCGCTTCCCGGAACATTGCGGTATCGGTATTAAACCGTGTTCTGAAGAAGGGACTAAGCGTCTGGTTCGTGCGGCGCTTGAATACGCTATCACCAACGATCGCGATTCACTGACCCTGGTTCACAAGGGTAACATTATGAAGTTTACCGAAGGCGCGTTCAAAGACTGGGGCTACCAGATTGCGCGTGAAGAGTTCGGCGGTGAACTGATCGACGGCGGCCCGTGGCTGAAAATCAAAAACCCAAAAACCGGTAAAGAGATCGTCGTTAAAGATGTCATTGCCGATGCGTTCCTGCAGCAGATCCTTCTGCGTCCGGCAGAATATGATGTTATCGCCTGTATGAACCTCAACGGCGACTACATTTCTGACGCCCTGGCGGCACAGGTTGGCGGTATCGGTATCGCACCGGGCGCCAACATTGGTGATGAATGCGCACTGTTCGAAGCCACCCACGGAACCGCACCGAAATACGCCGGTCAGGACAAAGTGAACCCAGGTTCGATTATCCTCTCCGCAGAAATGATGCTGCGTCATATGGAATGGTTCGAAGCCGCAGACCTGATCGTCAAAGGCACCGAAGGCGCGATCGCGGCGAAAACCGTGACCTATGACTTCGAGCGTCTGATGGAAGGCGCTAAACTGCTGAAATGTTCAGAGTTTGGCGACGCGATCATCGAGAACATGTAATTTCTGATATTGTAAAATCACAACGGGAGCCTGAGTGCTCCCGTTTTTTATTGTTCAATTTCCTTCCCCAAAAATGCTGCAAAGCGATGGAAGAAAACGGGCAGCGTGGTGGATTTGTTGAACGAAACGCGACAGCGCAAATTGATGGCGATTATGCCCATCGATATCAGAAAGGGGGGATCATGTTGGGTGACTTTTTTAGCCAGGGCGTAGTGCAGCTAAATCTGTTCGATGATATTGCCTCACGCGCAGACAGTGAAGTGTTGATGATGCTGATGGACAAGCTGAACAAACAGGGAAGGGGAACGCTTTATTTTGCCGGGCAGGGGAGCGAGCAGTCATGGAAGATGAAGCGGGAGATGTTGTCACCCTGCTATACAACGAGGTGGTCGGATTTACCGCTCGTACGGGCGAAATGACTATTCGTGAAAAGGGATTATTGTGACTCCTGGATGATTTAACCCGGCACTGCTTATGCAGAGCTTTGGTCCGCTATGAGCGAACAGCGGAAGTTCAGGTTGCCAGGTAAGATCATATAGCCATTTTCAGCCAGGGAAATCAGCCCGATGACAAAGAACGATCGACAGGCCTACAGATTTTTGTAGTTTTAAGATGTAATCGGTAAAAACCCCTTAAGATTCCAATTGATTAGTCGATACTAATCTAGTATTTTCAATTCAAGGTACATGTTAAATCACGTGTAAGTTATAAAATAATAGGAATTTTAATGGCGGACCATAAAATACTCCTCACTACTAATAGTAATGAGGTCATTAGTAAAAAATCATATTGGTCAATGTTCTATTATGCGATAATTTCCACAATTAGGCAGCAGAAAACATTAACTACTCCGTGGAATGATAAATTAAAAAGCCTTCAGTCTTATAAGGGCCAATTGATTGATAGCTCTTTCTTTAGCAATATGATTGGTTCAATAAAAAATCATGGATTTGAGTATCTCATGGTTGAGTTTTTACGCACCGAGGAAGGTTGGTGGGCTTTCGAGGATTTATGTGAGTCCATACTTGAAGACCATGATATATTTAATTTTAATATCAAATACTATAATATTATAAAAACTGGGGTCGATTATTCTCTTTATGAAAATCAATTAAAACACAATACACAAAACGTTAATTTTTTGCTCCCTGGTAAAAGCAGGCTAAAACAATCATCAATTGTCACACCTTTGAACGGGAATCTCGAAGACATCTATATTAGAATGATAAAAAACTCTGACATTTACATTGAGGTTTCTGATGGGCATGAGCGTTTTTCATTTGTAGGTGAAGTTGAAGGAAATGATGGTGATAAAATGCTTAGGCCAGGTTTTTTTAAAGGTATAAAGGGACTGTATAGTACGTTTGGTATCTGCGCATCGGATAGAAAAAGATACAGTTCGGTTCCTATTGATGAGCCGGTGAAAGTTCTTTGGGCTCCAAATACAGGACACTGGATTTTGCATTTTAAAAAATCAGATGAATTTTATTTAGATTATATTACGGCCGCTGAAAATATGAGGAAACTTGTAAATGGCCATCACTCTAATTTAATGGAGGAGTTAAGAAAGGATCCAGACCATCAATCCGTACTTCAAATAATAAATAATAACTGGCAATCAAATGTTACTAATTTGCTAAATTTGCTCATAGAATCCATTTCGTTCATTAATGATGATAAGGAAGTGTATAATCTAGATATTTTACCAGATAATTCTTTAGCATTTACCCCTTCGCAACTTATTATGTCTACTGGGAAGCAGTATTACAGTACTATTAAAAAATAGCTAACCCATTATGAGTGACTTGATTTTCGAAGTATCATTCCCAATGATATACCCATCAGCCTACCACCATAATGATTGGCTCTTAAATTAAATTATCTCTGTCAGAACTCACTTTCTGATCGATTGCATTTGCAATGCAGATTGCCTTAGGTAATTATTCAGGTTGATGAAGGATCTGTTTAACACATAAATCCTGGAATTTCTCACACCTTATCAAAATTTCAATTCTAGTAATATATTTTCAACGACACATCAATTTTCCTGTGAGAATAGACCATATGCAGTAATCTTCTTAGGATATTTAGGTATGTCCGCTCCTGGCACACAGCAGCCACACTGACTGAGCAGAAGGTCCGTTGTAAGCGAAGGGCTGGCGGACATGGCCATTAGTGCTTGTGGCACAACCTTAAAAGTCCAACCGCACTCCTGTGCGCCGCGCCGGATCGAAACCCATTTTAATTTCCGCTTCTTTCTGGCGTGCCGGGTGGAGCGGGCAGGATTCGCCTTCCACTATTTCAAAACCCAACGAGGCGTAAAATTTTGCATTAAAGGCGACCATCTTATTAGTTGTCAATGTGGCTTCTGCCAGACCGCGCTGCCGCCCGGAACGGCTATGGGCCTGTCGCTCCACTACCAGCGCGTGGCCTGCATATCGATGACAAAGCGATACTTAACGTCTCCTTTAAGCATACGGGCGAAGGCAGCCTCAATGTCCTCGCCACCGATCATTTCAATATCGGCGGTAATATTATGCTCGCCGCAGAAGTCCAACATCTCCTGGGTTTCCTGAATGCTGCCAATTGACGAGCCGCTGATGCTTAAACGCCGAAACACCATGGACGTAATATTCGGCGAGTCGTGTGGTTGGTCTGGAATACCTACCAACACCAGGCGGCCATTGGTTTTCAGCGTAGCCAGATAAGGATTCAGGTCGTGCGGTGCCGCCACGCAGTCAATGATAAAATCCAGCGAGGTTTGGCAGGCCGCCATTTGCGTGGCATCGCGCGATACCACGACCCGTTTTGCTCCCAGACGACGGGCATCTTCTCCCTTCTCCGGGGAGGTTGTAAACAGCGTCACTTCCGCCCCCATCGCACTGGCCAGCTTCACGGCCATATGGCCTAATCCTCCGAGGCCCACAACACCAACGCGATCGCCTGCAGTAACGTTGAAATGGCGCAGCGGAGACCAGACAGTCACACCCGCGCATAACAGCGGAGCAACCCCGGCAAGCGACAGGTTACGCGGTACAGAAACAACAAAATGTTGATCGACAATCACGCTCTGGGCATAGCCGCCCCGGGTTCTTTCGCCGGTATATTTATCCATGCCATTGTAAGTAGCCGTAAAGCCGGCTTCACAGTACTGTTCTTCATGGTTCTTGCAGAAATGGCATTCGCGGCAAGAGTCGACCATTACGCCCACACCGACGATATCACCGGGTTTAAAATGGGTGGCCTCGTCGCCAACGTCTATCACTCGCCCGACAATCTCATGCCCTGGCACCAGTGGATATTGACTTACCGCCCATTCGTTACGCGCCATATGGAGATCGGAGTGGCACACGCCGCAATAGAGGATCTCAATTTTGACATCCTGCTTCTGTAACGGGCGCAGCGAAATCTGGCCTGATAGTAAGGGTTGTGTCGCGTCATGTGCGACTAATGCATTGATCTTCATCTCACCTCAAGAATGTGCTGGTTTAGGCTAACTCAAGGAGGCAGACTATAGTCAACAGGATCCCATATTGATAGTAGTTACCATTTGGTTACCATAAGCAGAGGACAGAACAGTGCCAGCCTGGGTTGAAGGTAAACTTTATTTCTATGCGGACTCGCCGCCGCGCCGTCTGATGGAACTCTTTTCCGGTAAATGGAGCACAATGGTGCTCCACGCGCTGTATCACTGGCCGGATGAACGCGCGCGTACCGGCGAGTTACAGCGTAGCCTGCAGGGAATTTCTAAGAAAATGCTGTTCCAGACGCTGAAAGAGTTAGAACTGCGAGGTTTGATTACCCGCCATGTGTACGACGTGATCCCACCCAAAGTCGACTACCGACTGACCCCCCTGGGCAGAACCTTTGCCGAACCTATTGAGCAAATGTACCAATGGGGGTTAGAAAACCAGGCTGCACTCGATGAAATGGAAACCTGTTATCAGGCGGCGTCCAGCTAACGGCTTTGCAACACCATTATGCTGCTATGAGCGAAAAGCGGACATTGACCGCTGCCCGATTACCGCCAGACAGTTGTAATTAAGCGGCTCAGTGTAGCTGAAAGTCTGGGGTGATTCTGTATCATCCGCAGCCATACAAAATATGTCCAGAGTGCTGGTCAGACTCTATTCGACATGAACAGACCGCAACATCTGGCCTGCACTGCACCCGATCATGAAAGAGATTCACGTTACCTTGAGATATGGTCACTTTCTCTTGCTCCGCGTTTCTGGCAAAACTATAGCGGAAGGGTAACGGTAACACTTCACGTTACACATGCATTGCCAGGGCTCGCGCCCCTCCGGTCACGTACGCCTGTACGCGCCGGGGATCTGCTTACTTGCCACCTTTGCTTGACTCGAATTATGTCGAATACAGAGGCACTACAATTTAATATCAAACGTCGGATGCGGGTTCTATGACTACACAATTTACTTTCACGATTAAGAGCGGGCGTTTTGACGAACATTATAACCCCTCCGAAAGTACGCGTATCACCACTAACTTTGCCAATCTGGCAAGAGGTCAGAATCGTCAGCAGAATCTGCGTAATACTCTGGCGATGATCAACAATCGTTTTAACAGCTTAGCCAGCTGGGATAATCCTGAAAGCGATCGTTATGCCGTTGAACTGGATATTATTTCCGTGACGATGAATATCGTCGGTAGTGGTAACACCTTTCCGGCAATCGAAATATTGAACACCACGATCGTCGATAAAAAAACCGATCGGCGCATCGCAGGGATTACCGGTAATAATTTCTCCTCCTACGTGCGCGATTATGACTTTAGCGTGCGTCTGCTGGACCACAATAAAAATCAGTCAGCATTTACTATTCCGGATGATTTTGGTGACCTGCACGGCACGATATTTAAGCATTTTGTCAGCTCTGATAAATACAAAAATGCGTTTGAAAAACCACCGGTGATCTGCCTGAGTGTGTCCAATAAAAACGCATATTATCGCACCGGCAATCAGCATCCTGTTTTAGGATTCGAATACCAGCAGGATGGCACATCGCTGACTGAAACCTATTTCAAAAAAATGGGCCTGCAGGTACGGTACTTCATGCCGTCAGGTAGCGTTGCGCCGTTCGCCTTCTTCTTTATTGGCGATCTGCTGAGTGATTACAGCAATCTGGAACTTATCAGCACTATCAGCACGATGGAAACGTTCCAGAAGATTTATCGCCCGGAGATTTATAACGCAAACGCCGCAGCGGGCCTGCATTATCAGCCCAACCTGAATAATCAGGATCACTCATTAACCAAAATTGTTTACGATCGCGAAGAGCGTAGCCAGCTGGCGATTGAGCAGGGGAAGTTTACGGAAAAACATTTTATCGAACCCTACAGGGATATCCTTGAGCAATGGTCCGCCCGCTGCCCGCTTTGATTTATTAAAAATATAAGGTCACCTGCTATGAAAACATTGCTTCCCACGTCTACCGCCGGTAGCTTGCCTAAACCCTCCTGGCTGGCCCAGCCCGAAACGCTCTGGTCGCCATGGAAACTGCAGAAAGAAGAACTTATCGCCGGCAAACAGGATGCGCTGCGCTTGTCTCTTGATGAACAGTTACGGGCCGGAATTGATATTGTCAGCGACGGCGAGCAGACCCGTCAGCACTTTGTCACCACTTTTATCGAACATCTGAGCGGCGTCGATTTTGAGAAACGCGAAACCGTCAGGATTCGTAATCGTTACGATGCCAGCGTCCCGACCGTTGTGGGTGCCGTGGAGCGTCAGAGACCGGTATTTGTTGACGATGCCCGTTATCTACGCCAGTTGACGAACCAGCCAATCAAATGGGCGTTACCGGGGCCGATGACGATGATCGATACCCTTTACGATAATCATTATAAAAGCCGTGAAAAGCTCGCCTGGGAGTTTGCTAAAATTCTCAACCAAGAAGCCCGTGAATTAGAGGCGGCAGGGGTGGATATTATCCAGTTCGACGAACCGGCGTTTAATGTGTTTTTCGATGAGGTCAACGACTGGGGCATTGCCACTCTGGAAAGAGCTATCGAAGGGCTTAAGTGCGAAACCGCCGTACACATCTGCTATGGCTATGGGATCAAAGCCAACACCGACTGGAAAAAGACGCTGGGTTCAGAATGGCGTCAGTACGAACAGGCGTTTCCGAAACTGCAAGCCTCAGGTATCGATATTATCTCGCTGGAGTGTCATAACTCCCGTGTACCGATGGACCTCCTTGAACTGATCCGTGGCAAAAAAGTGATGGTCGGGGCTATTGATGTGGCAACCAGTGCGGTTGAAACCCCGGAGGAGGTTGCTGATACGCTGCGTAAGGCGTTGCAGTTTGTCGATGCCGATAAGCTCTATCCCTGCACCAACTGCGGAATGGCTCCGCTGTCGCGGCAGGTCGCCAACGGCAAGCTTAAGGCCTTAAGCGCAGGTGCGGATATTATTCGCCGCGAGATCCTGAATAAATAAATCTGACCCACGACGAAAATAATAAACCTGTCTGGCGAGCGGGACGTTCGCCAGACCCTCTGAAAGCCGTCTCCTGGTTCAAGTACGCCATGCGGGATAGTGCGCGGCGGCCTGCTGTCCGCTGTCGTTGATTCACTGCCTGTTCTTCCATTGCGAATTGCTGCTTTTCGGGCCACCGTGCTCAGCCTGCGGCACCTGACACAGGCCATGTCCTGACCCCCTCACTGATTAATTCCTTTCTGATATTATTAGGCTTTATATCTATAAAACCGCAGGGCTGTTTCAGCGCGGTTTATTTTTATCGGCGACCGCCTGTGGTATTATTTAATTAGTGATAGTACTGATGTGGAATTTATTATTGCTTATTCTGTTACTGATCTAATATCGGCTGGTGTTGCCAGGTTGTGTATAGTTTTCTTAAAGATTAATCCTGGTGCTGGCATTTATCGGTAGCAAAGTACGTTTTAAGCGCCCGTTTGCAGGTATATATAACGATCTACCCCCTTATATAGCACCTGGCGAGTATGTTTAACCCGCGCGATGAGTTGTGGTCAAGGAGCTGAACCGATGGTTCGCCAGTTAGCATTTTTTCAAAAATATGGTCCGGTGATTACGCCAGGGCGTGCCGCCTTGCATGCATTACTCTTCTGCATGGTGGCGAGCCTGACAGGCTGTGTGCACGCCGGAGCACCCGCTTTATCCCTGATAGGGTCGTTTGTTCCTTACTGGATGTTCTGCGTTGCCCTGGCCCTGATCCTGACCATTATTATTCGCGTTGCATTTATCAAATGGGGAATAGATGATGTCATGCCTGTCCGGCTGGTGGTCTATTTCTGTCTGATGTTGACGCTGACTTTTATTTTTTCGTTATTCTTTTTATAGGCTTTATGATGGCCACTATAAAACACTCCGCAATCAAACGCAAAATAGCCCTCGTTATTGCCGCAGTCATTATTTTGGCGGCCTGCTTCTTCGGTTGGCTAACCCTAAAAACCAGCCGGCTTAACCCGCTATCTGAAGATGCGGTACTTAATGCCAATATTGTTAATATCAGCAGTTCCGTACCAGGACGCATTATTACACTGGATGCGGTAGAAAACGGCCGGGTTAAAAAAGGCGACGTCCTTTTTACTCTCGACCCTTACATCTACCAGATGGCGGTGGACCAGGCCCGCGCCGATTTAGAAATAGCGGAAGCCACGATGAGCACCCAGCACCGCACGGTGGTGGCCGAGCGCTCCAACTCCGGGATTACTCAGGATCAGATAAGCAGTGCTCAGGCAAACCTCAATCTGGCTACCCAGACGCTCGCCCGATTGCAGCCGCTGGAGGCCAAAGGCTATGTTACCCGCCAGCAGCTTGATGATGCGGCGACGGCAAAACGTAATGCTGAAATCATGCTGCAGCAGGCAAAAAAACAGAATGTTGCTGCGGATGCGCTGGTAAGTAATACCGATGCCTCCCAGGCCCTGGTACGGGCACGCCGCGCCGCGCTGGCCATTGCCGAGAAACAGCTTGCCGATACCGTTATTCGCGCTCCTCACGATGGCTTAGTCGTAGGGCTAAATATCGCTGCGGGAGAAAACGTACTGCCCAATCAGTCTATTTTTACGCTGATTGATAGCCAGCGCTGGTATGCATCTGCCTACTACCGGGAAACCGAGTTACCCCACATCAGGATTGGTGACTGCGCCACGGTGTACGCCATGCAGGACCGCCGCACGATGATGACAGGCCGGGTGCAGGGCATCGGCTGGGGCGTCATCTCCCAGGACCAGATCAATCTGCCGCGCAGCCTGCCCTACGTACCAAAATCGCTCAACTGGGTCCGGGTTGAGCAACGTTTCCCGGTGCGTATTGTCATCGATAAGCCGGTGGCAGAATTAATGCGCGTGGGAGCAACTGCCACTGTGACTGTACGAAGCCAGGATGATTGCCAGTAACATGTTAAAGCGCACGCTACGCCAGGTTAATGCCGACCTACGTCCCTTTCCAGGGCGGTTCGCCACCGCCTGGCGGATTGGGCTATTAAGCGCATTGATGAGCTTTGTGGCCATGTTCTATGGCATTCCTGAGTCCGCTATCAGCTGTTATCTCATTCTGTTTGTGATGAAACCGGACGGGGTGGTCAGCATGATAATGGCGGCGGCTATTATTATCCTGGTCACGCTGGTAGTCGGCATTATTCTCCTGATCCTGCCCTGGACCCTGGAATCTATTCCGCTACGCATGATGGTACTTATCGGCAGCTCCTTTTTCTTTTTATGGCTGGGTGCCGCCTCTGCGCTGGGTGAGGTAGGCAATATTATTGCCCTGGTTATTGCCTTTATTATGGGACTCATCGGCGTTGCCCCTGACGGCGAGTTAGCCACCCGCGCCATTCTCTACTGCTGGCTGATGGTTGCCTCACCCATGATGTTACTGATCATATTCAACCTGGTGATGGGGCGCTGGCCGGTAAAAATTCTCTATGGCAATTTGGCGGAACGCGTACGCTTAGCAGAAGCCGCGCTGCGCGCGCCCGATAGCGAACATCTACACGCGGTGCATCTGGCGCTGGCAGAAGGCCAGGCAGATAACGAGCAGCGGGCCATGTTGATCCGGCGCCTGCATCTGGGGCGCGGTAGCGAAAATATCTGGCTGACGGCGGCAGTCCACAATAGTTACCGTCTGCTGCTGGGCGTTGCCGAGCAGGCTGAAACGCTGACTGATATTTCCCGCCAGCAGCTGGCCGATGCCTGCCGCGACGTCGCGCGCGCCCTCGATAATCGGCAACAGCCGGAGCCTTTTGTCGCTCCCCCGGACAGGCCGGCAAATGAAATTGCGTCTGCTATCGTCGCCCTTACTTCAGCGCATTCAGGCCCGCTGCCTTCAGCAGCTAAAACGTCCTTCATGGCGAAAGACGCCCTGATCAACCCCCGCTACTGCTATTTTGCCCTGAAAACGACTCTGGCCAGCGTCATCTGTTATGCGGCTTATACCATCATGGACTGGCAGGATATTCATACTGCAATGATCACCTGTTACGTGGTGGCGCTAGGCACTGCCGGGGAAACGGCACATAAGCTAACACTGCGGATTATCGGTTGTTTGATTGGGGCCGGACTGGGCATCGTCTCTCTGGTAGTTGTGGTACCCGCCATGAGCGATATTGGTCAGCTAATGATTCTGGTATTTCTGGTTTTAACGTTGTCAGCCTGGGTTTCAACGGGCGATGAGCGCATTGCCTACTGTGGGATCCAGATTGGTCTTGCCTTCTTATTGACCGTGCTACATGGATTTTCACCAGGCGACGATCTGACGCCTGCCAGCGGAAGAATTATGGGCATCCTGATGGGCAATCTGGTTATCTATCTTATTTTCAGCCTGATCTGGCCTGCGTCTATTGTGGATGCTGTGGGTAAACGTATTCATGCGGCTCTGAACGCATTGGCCACCCTTGCGGCTACCCCCACCGCAGAGCGAATGCAATGCGCGATGCAAACCGCGCGTATCGAGCAAGAGATAGCCAGCGCACGCAGTACCCTGCAATTGATGCCATTCGAACCCAAACACTTACGGCCTGGGGCAGAGGAACACCAACGGCTGATAAAAATACTGGCTGTATTAAATGACACCGGACGCGCCCTGTTTATCTCCCGGCAGAATAATCATCATGAACGGCTGCGCCTGAGTGCGCTGATCCAGCCGTATACCGATTCCGGCGATACGACCGCTTTGCCTGACGATGCTTCACCGGTGGTTAATGCAGCACCGACCGCAGGCGATGCCCGGCCGGGTGCCTGTAGCGTAAGCCCCAGAATAGAACATAACTTTCAGAAACTTAAGAGATTATTAAAATGAGCTGGCTCCAGTATATGATGAGCAAAGCCCCGGCCCGGCTGACGGCTGTCGTGGGCATAGCGCTTATCCTGAATGGCTGCGTAACGGACTCTGCGGATCGTGCGCCTCCCTCGTCTTCTGTACCATGGCAGGTGCCACCCTCTTCGGCAGAATTTACGCCACCGCCATCCTCAGCAGTGACGCTGGACCCGGCTCA
>Ga0302347_1004110_pt1 | contig 11936 bp, 9 predicted proteins | sample PhyWR1_FD_202178 | JGI IMG/M metagenome (GOLD analysis project Ga0302347, IMG submission 202178) | Leaf surface microbial communities from wheat plants in UC Gill Tract Community Farm, Albany, California, United States - DLSL W.R1 (v2)... | ecosystem: Host-associated > Plants > Phyllosphere >...
TCACAGATAGCACGTAACTCCACCGGGAGATGAAGCTCCATAAAATCACGGGCAATGTCCGGCTGTCTCAGGAACTGCTGGAATGTCGCGTCATGGGGTGTCGGGATGCTGTTTTTCCGTTTCATAGTTCCTGCCTCCGCAATGATTGAGGGAGGCTATTACAATCGACCTGTCACTAATATCAAGAAACCATCCTGATAAGTTTAAAACGAATAAAGGTGCCCGGCGGAATTTGACCGGCCAAATTCAGATGATAGTCAGCGACTACCGCAATCACCGGATACCCACCAGTAACCGGATTATCACGTAGAAATAATACAGGTTGTCCGTTCGCGGGAACCTGAATCGCCCCACTACAGGTTCCTTCACTGGGTAGCTCATCAGTATAACTGCGGACCAGAGCCTCGTTACCTGCCAGCCGTAAACCAATGCGATTAGACTGGGAGGTAACCTGCCAGCATTGTGTCGTGAGCTGATTAGCGGATTCGGGAGTAAACCAGTCACTGCGTGGTCCCAGCATAATATCAAGTGTGACCGTTTCACCAGGAGCTGGCAAAATGCCAGTCGGCTGCTCGTCAAGCAATACTGCGCGATGGCTCGGATTGCTACCTGTCTGTATACTTTCGCCTGGACACAAAGGCTGTGGTCCTACTTGCGACAGTGTATCCCTGGAACAACTGTCCAGTACTGGAGGGACAATAAAACCACCTCTCACTGCCAGATAACTGCGCAGACCACGGGATGGATGACTGAGCGCGAGTTCATCCCCAGCGGCTAAATTCAGTGGGCGGTAACCTGCCAGCAAAAAATCTTCCCCGTCTACGGTTGTCAGTTTCAGCGGGCAAGGCGCCCCCGTCAGGGCAATAACGATATCTTTATTGGCCCTGATACGTAATCCACCCAGAGTAGTTTCCAGACAGCAGGCATCACGTGGGTTGCCAACAATACGATTGGCGCTATACAGCGCCTGCTTATCCATCGCACCAGAGGCAGAAAGCCCCATTGATGCTTTCCCTGCTCGCCCGTCATCTTGCCACAGTGTCTGAAGCCCGGTCGCCAGTATGGTCAGGCTCGCGTCCTTTTCTGAAGGCTTGGGCACTGACTGTTTTCGGGGTGGTAATGAAATAGTTTTACGACTCTCACTGGCAATAAATTGGACTTGAGCACCCGGAGTGAGTAAAGCCGGAGAGACCTGATTGAGATCCCACATCGCCCGTTCGGTATGGCCAAGAAGCTGCCAGCCCCCAGGGCTTGCTTGCGGATAAATACCGCTAAAGGCCCCTGCCACTGCTACCGAACCTGCGGGGATCCGTGTACGCGGGGTACTCCGTCGGGGTATTTTCCATTGCCAATCCGGGGAAGAAAGGTAAGCAAATCCCGGAGCAAAACCGGTAAAAGCGACTTTCCAGACTGACTCCTGATGATGCTGGATAACCTGCGAAACAGTTATTCCTAATAAATCAGCAAGGGAACTAACATCTTCTCCCTGATACTGAACCGGGATGGTGATCATCTGGTTCTGCCGCTGGGATACAAATACCCGCGGACGCTGGGCGATATCAGTCGCCAGCTGATGCATATTTGCTTGTAGCGGCTGAAAACGAATCAGTAAGGTCCGGGCCGCCGGGATAATTTCTTCTATACCTGATAGTGGCGTATCGGTGAGTGAGTCAAACAGAGCAAGAGTCTCTTCCAGAGAGGAGAGTTCGACCAAAAAATGGGTCAAATTAACCGCAATAAATCGCATTTTATACTCCCATCCATTTCTGGAATCTCTGACAGTCCATTACTCAGACAAAAAGGAATCAATCACTATGCCTTGTGATTCCAGCAACTGTCGAATTTGTGTGGCCATCGCTACCGCTTCAGGCGTATCGCCATGCACACAAATTGACTGAGCCTCAATGGGAGTAAACTGCCCTTCAATAGAGGTAAGCCCTCCTTCTGTCACCCATTGCAGCATATGCTCTGCTGCCTCCCGAGCATCATAAATTACCGCACCCGCTTGCTGGCGGGACACCAGAGTGCCATCAGAATGATAAGCGCGGTCAGCAAAAGCTTCAGCAACTGTGATCAGCCCTTTTTGTTGTGCCAGACTCAATAAAGGAGAGCCTGCCAGACCCACTAATGGCAGGCTGGGGTTAATGGCCAGTATCGCATCAATCACCGCCAGTGCCTGACGTTCGTTATAAGCAATAGTATTGTAGAGCGCGCCATGGGGTTTAACATAACGCACCGCCGTTCCAGCTGCGTGCGCCAGACCTTGTAAAGCACCTATCTGATAAATAACGTCAGCCGTCAGCTCTTCACTGGCAATATCCATATTACGCCGCCCAAAACCTACTAAATCGGGATAACTGACATGTGCGCCAACCACCACATTTCGCACCGCAGCGGCTTTCAGTGTTTTCAGTAAATGAGCAGGTGAGCCTGCGTGAAAACCGCAAGCGACGTTTGCACTGCTGACGAGGTGTAAAATAGCCGCATCATCACCCAGCTGCCATTGGCCAAAGCTCTCACCTAAATCACTATTTAAATCTATTTTTTTCAGCATAGGATTTTCTTTGCGTTAACAGATAAAAAAGAAAGCAACGAAATACTCTATTCGCCACGGAATATGTTCTTTCCGGACTTATCATTAGCACCAACACCGTGTACCGTAAAAAGAGCCTTAAAAATTATAACCAATTGGTAAATAATATTTTTTCACAACATCCAACAGATAAGTTTATCCATAAATAAACGCCTACTGATAGTGAGTCTCATTTATGAAAAATTTGCTCCATTTTAGCTGATTGATAAGACGAAAAATTCAGACTTTAAAACGATCAGTGTCACAATTTTGAGACACTTGTTTTTAATTTATGCTTAGGAGTACATTAGCGCCATCGGGGTAATGATGACCTATTTTTATCTATACCCAAAATAATTCGAGTTGCCTGTAGGCGCAAAGGAAAGCCCGTCGATGAGCATAGATAAACTCTGTGATTAGGCGGGTTGGACGCAGACAACACCCAGGCTACTTGAAGTATGGCGGGTATAATACATGTGCAAAAGCACGGAGCGATATTAAGTGAAATACTTTCTGATGGGCACTTCGTTCATGGTGATGTTATGGGCCGGTACGTTTTTCTTCATGATTGAATAACTGACGCCAGACAAAACACAGAAAACGACAGGCTTGCTAACCTGTCGTTGTCTTAAAAAGAATATTTTATTTAAGGCAGTTTTCCGCTTTCAGTTACTCGGCCAAGTCTGCGTTATTTTTCGGGCTATTCGGCAACAATCCATCAGTACGAAACATCGTTTTTATACCGCGTACTGCCTGACGGATACGATCACTATTTTCAATCAGTGCAAAACGGACATGGGTATCACCATACTCGCCGAAGCCAATTCCTGGAGAGACGCAAACTTTTGCATCCTGGAGCATTTTTTTAGCAAATTCCAGCGACCCCATTTCCTGATAAGCTTCCGGAATCTTTGCCCAGACATACATTGATGCTTTCGGACATTCGACCATCCAACCCGCTTCATGCAACCCTTTTACCAGTACATCGCGGCGACGTTTATATTGCTCTGCAATATCACGTACGCACTGCTGATCGCCTTCAAGTGCCGCAATCGCAGCAACTTGCAGAGGAGTAAAAGTGCCGTAGTCGTGGTAGCTCTTGATACGCGCTAGCGCACTCACCAGCTCCTGATTTCCCACCATAAAACCAATACGCCAGCCGGCCATATTGTAACTTTTAGAGAGAGTGAAAAATTCTACCGCGACATCTCGTGCACCTGGTACTTCCATAATTGATGGCGCTTTCCAGCCATCATAGACAATATCCGCGTAAGCTAAATCGTGAATAACCAGTACGTCATAGCGTTTGGCCAAAGCAACAACTTTCTCGAAAAACTCCAGTTCTACGCACTGCGCTGTCGGGTTAGAAGGAAAACCAAGGATCATCATCTTTGGTTTCGGATAACTTTCCCTGATTGCACGTTCTAGTTCAGCGAAAAAGTCTATCCCTTCGATTAGAGGGACGGAACGAACCTGTGCTCCCGCGATAACAGCTCCGTAGATATGAATAGGATAACTGGGGTTAGGTACCAGTACCGTATCACCATGATCCAGTGTCGCCAGCATAAGATGAGCCAGGCCTTCTTTGGAGCCTATCGTGACAATGGCTTCCGTTTCCGGATCAATATCAACGTTGTACCTTTCTTTGTACCAGCCCGAAATAGCTCTGCGTAAGCGTGGAATACCACGCGAGGTTGAATAACCATGGGTATCATCGCGTTGTGCTACGGTACAGAGTTTTTCAACGATATGAGGTGGTGTCGCACCGTCAGGATTCCCCATACTGAAATCGATAATATCTTCGCCGCGCCGACGCGCAGCCATTTTCAATTCAGCGGTAATATTAAATACATAGGGGGGAAGACGATCGATACGAGAAAAATGACGCTTTGGACTGGAGTCAGCCATAAATACCTCTGATAACGTGAGCGCCCGGACCATCCGAGCGACGCTGCCACATGGGGTGGCATACCGCTGACAATAGCCTGAAATAAAATAGACTGTCGAGGGGAGGAGAAAAATATTTTACTGATCAGACCACTATCGGACGCGCACAATACCAGAGTAAAATATCAATTGTTAATTAAATAAAAGAACAAAAAACCATAAAAAAGAGAGTTTACATCTATAAAGCGCGGCAATAAAACAACAGCAGGCACCGAAGTGCCTGGGTGAATTATCGTTCAAAAGTAGAGCAAGGAGTATTACAGCACTTTGCCGAGTACCTGACGCAGATGCGCGCCCGCACCTAATAAACCTGGCTGATCATGAGCAATCAGAAAGACGGGAATATCTTTAACATATTCTTTAAAACGCCCTTTATCTTCAAACGCGGCACGGAAGCCGGAGGCTTTGAAGAAGTCCATAAAGCGCGGCACAATACCACCAGCGATATAAACGCCGCCAAAAGTGCCAAGATTCAGCGCCAGGTTGCCACCAAAGCGTCCCATAATTACGCAGAATAGTGACAGAGCGCGACGACAATCAGTGCAGCTGTCAGCCAGAGCACGTTCGGTAATATCACTCGGCTGATAGTTTTCCGGCGTCCGGTTATCCGCTTTAACAATCGCACGATACAGGTTAACTAACCCAGGGCCTGACAGAACACGTTCTGCCGAAACATGGCCAATTTCGGCTCGTAGTACTTCCAGGATAATGCTTTCTTCTTCACTATTAGGTGCAAAATCGACGTGTCCGCCTTCACCAGGTAAACTAACCCAGCGTTTATCAACATGAACCAAGTGACTCACGCCCAGACCTGTACCAGCCCCATAGACGGCAACAGGTTTGTCTGCTACTGGCTTACCGCCACCAAACTGAATCAAGTGCTCAGGTTTGATCATCGGAATAGCCATCGACACAGCCGTGAAGTCATTGATTATCTCCAGATTATCCAAACCGAGGTTCTTTCTCATCTCCTCGATAGAAAAAGCCCATGTGTGGTTAGTCATAGCCACCCAGTCACCCGTAATAGGGCAAGCAATGGCAATAGAGGCGTCTTTTATTGTGGCATCAATCGTAGTCAGATAATGAGCGACGACAGCTTCCAGGCTCGGAAAATCCAGTCCAGAGTAGGTCTTGATCTGTTCAATATCACCATTATCCAGACTGCACAATGCCAGTCGAGCATTAGTGCCCCCGACATCACCTACCAAAGCATATTTGGTCATGGTTTACTCACTCCAGTAAAGTCAAAATATAATCTGTGGACACTGTAGATTTTGCCCGCTGAAACAACAAGACGATCATTCAGGAACCACGTAAACAGTGAAGTAGATCACATTACGGGGCGACTCGATTCAGCTAACGACTGGCACAAGGTTTGCTTGTCGGTACTTAACGAAACGTGCCAGTGAACGTTAAATTAAGAATTATGCCAATATCGCGCCTTGTTGTTACCGATAATATGGCGCTACAGGCCATTGGGGGCCGATGTATATCCAGGAGTACTAAGTATGCTAAAGCCACTGATGCTAGCGTTAACGTTACTCATCAGCGCACCTGTTATGGTACACGCCGCTGAGATAACGCTGCTTCCTTCAATAAAGTTACAAATCGGTGACAAGGATTATCGCGGCAACTATTGGGACGGCGGAAAATGGCTCAACAGCAATGACTGGCATGATAATTATCGGTGGAGAAAAAATAGCTGGCATCGTTACGACAGAGGCTGGGATCGTGGCAGAGACAGAGGTCGCGATAACTATATGCGTGGTTATCGTGATGGATATCAAGACAGGAAACACAGTAAAGACCGCCATCATCGTCGCCATTGATGCACTTCGGGCAGGGAATCGAACCTCTGCCCGTCTTAACTGATTAAAGTGGCGAAAATAAGCCAAAAATTCAACGCAACCACTATCAGCACAATCATCCAGACGATAACAGACATACGACGAGTATTGACTAAGTCTCCCATCAATTTTTTATTATTGGTAAACAGCAGTAACGGAACCAGAGCCAGAGCGATACCAAAACTCAGTAACACCTGGCTCATTACCAGGATGCGAGTAGGATCCAGCCCTAATAAGATAACTACAAAAGAAGGGATCATGGTTATCACTCTGCGTAACCATAACGAGATAGAGAATTGAACAAATCCCTGCATCACGACCTGCCCGGCTAGCGTTCCAACGACAGTGGAAGAGAGTCCGGCAGCCACCAGACTCAAACCAAAAATAGTTGCTGCGGCATGGCCCAGTAACGGTTCCAACGCTTTGTAAGCATCTTCCAGTTCAGCAACGCCAGAATAGCCACTAAAGTGAAACGCCGCAGCTGCGGTGGCCATCATGGCGATATTAACAAACCCGGCAATGGTCATCGCAATCGATACATCCCATTTTGTCGCAGAATACCGTTCAGCTCTACTACCCGTCCCCTGCCCTTGTGTCAGGGATGAATGAAGATAAATGACATGCGGCATGATAGTGGCTCCCAGCACTCCGGCAGCCAGAAATATCGCTTCAGAATTTGGCAGACTGGGCATAAGCATGCCTTGCCCTAGTTTCACCATATCAGGCCGAGAGAAAATCAGTTCCACCAGATAAGCCGCCGCCACAAATAGCAGCAAGCCAGCAATAACAACTTCCAGAGGCTTCTGGCCGCGATTTTGCAGCATCAGAATGAGAAAGGTCGCAATTCCAGTCAGAACAGCACCTTGAAGCAGCGAGATACCCAGAATCAGTTTAAAACCAATAGCCGCACCGATAAATTCCGCCAGGTCGGTCGCCATGGCAATGATTTCGGCCTGAATCCAATAGAACCACACCACCGGCTTAGGGTAGTTATCACGAATATGTTCCGCCAGGTTCTTTCCTGTTGCGATACCCAGTTTTGCCGACAGAACCTGGATAAGCGCAGCCATGATATTTGCCCAGACCACCACCCACAGTAACTGGTAGCCAAAACGGGCACCGGCCTGGATATTAGTTGCAAAATTACCGGGATCGATGTATCCAATTGCCGCGATAAAGGCAGGTCCCATTAACGCCAGACGTAATTTGCGACTTGTACGCCCGGTGCTATGTTTAATGTGACGTTCACTCACTGCAGATCTCCGGGACATAGCCTTTGCTATATCTAATGCTAACAAATTAGGACACGCAGGCAAGTGCAACTTCAACAGGCTCGACAGAATTTAACCCGGAGGATATATCCGTTATCAGAAAAAGAGCGTGGCAATTCACATTATGTCATTGGACTGACAGGTAACACTTATCGATAGTCACTAACACAAACACATCATTTTGGTAACATACACGAATTGTATGACAGATCACTATTTTGGTTTTGAATTATAGAACATTCCTATTTTGTGGCGGCGATCTCATTTTCTTATTTGCCGTTGCATAGAATGTGCAACGAAACTAAACTTGCCTCATATTCGGAGCAAATATGTCCCATATTCTGCATTTCATTTTAGCGCTTGCTGTTGTTGCACTGCTAGCTATCCTAGTCAGTCCTAACCGCAAACAAATACGCATTCGCTTTATTATCCAACTTCTGGTTATCGAAGTATTGCTGGCCTGGTTCTTCCTGACTTCGAATGCGGGTTTGGGATTTGTTCAAGGTTTCGCGGGTATGTTCGAGAAACTGCTCGGCTTTGCTAACGTAGGTACTGATTTTGTCTTTGGCAAAATGAATGATGAAGGTCTGGCGTTCTTCTTCCTGAAGGTACTCTGCCCTATTATCTTTATCTCTGCTCTTATCGGTATTTTGCAGCATATTCGTGTACTGCCAATTGTTATCCGTGCTATCGGTACCGTGCTTTCTAAAATCAACGGTATGGGTAAACTGGAATCTTTCAACGCCGTTAGCTCCCTGATCCTCGGCCAGTCTGAGAACTTTATTGCCTATAAAGATATTCTCGGCAAGATGTCTCGTAACCGCATGTACACCATGTCAGCAACCGCAATGTCGACAGTTTCTATGTCGATTGTTGGTGCTTATATGACGATGTTACAGCCTCAATATGTTGTCGCAGCACTGGTATTGAACATGTTCAGTACCTTTATCATTGTTTCGCTTATTAACCCTTACCAGGTTGACGAAGCAGAAGACAAGCTGGAAATGTCCAACGCTCATGAAGGACAAAGCTTCTTTGAAATGCTGGGCGAATACATTCTGGCCGGTTTCAAAGTTGCCGTTATCGTCGCAGCGATGCTGATTGGTTTTATCGCACTTATTTCTGCACTGAACGCACTGTTCTCTACCGTACTGGGTATCTCCTTCCAGGGCATTCTGGGTTATATCTTCTATCCAATCGCCTGGGTTATGGGTGTTCCAGCGGGTGAAGCGTTGCAGGTGGGCAGTATCATGGCAACCAAACTGGTCTCGAATGAATTCGTGGCTATGATGGACTTGCAGAAAATTGTCGGCACCCTGTCTCCACGCGCTGAAGGCATCTTGTCAGTGTTCCTGGTCTCCTTCGCTAACTTCTCATCCATTGGTATTATCGCTGGTGCGATTAAAGGCCTGAATGAAGAGCAAGGTAACGTGGTATCACGTTTCGGCCTGAAACTGCTGTATGGTTCAACTCTGGTAAGTATTCTGTCTGCATCAATCGCAGCTCTGGTTATCTAATACCAGGCGTTCTCTGATAAGATAGAGAATGAGATTTGACCTAAAAAACCGGGACCTTTTGGCCCGGTTTTTTGTCATTTAATGACAGTCAAAAAGGCTTTTATACGGTATGCAGGGGAAGTTTTTGGCTATCAAAAGTACAAAAGCAAAAACCCCCGCAATTGCGAGGGTTTCGAATGTGGTGGAGCTAAGCGGGATCGAACCGCTGACCTCTTGCATGCCATGCAAGCGCTCTCCCAGCTGAGCTATAGCCCCACATTGTCGGTTTTTCTATGGTCCAAATCTTGCTGGTAAAGATTTGGTGGAGCTAAGCGGGATCGAACCGCTGACCTCTTGCATGCCATGCAAGCGCTCTCCCAGCTGAGCTATAGCCCCAGACCATATAACCTTGTCGTGCTGACGGGCGGCATAATATGAGACCCATCATTCACTGTCAACGGCAAATTGTTTTTCCACGCTCAATCGCCTAAAAAGTCGTCGTCTTGATGAAATCCTGATTGCATCAAGGCGCGTTGTAGTTAATTCTGTCACAGTTTGAGGTAAAGTACTTCAATAAAATAAACCACTAACCCCTCCCTTCAGGAAATGAAAAGGAATCACCGTGCTCAAGGAAAGAATGACACCCGAGGAATTAGCTCTAGTTACTGGTTACAGCCGCCAAACTATCAATAAATGGGTTCGAAGACAAAGCTGGACAACCTCGCCAAAACCGGGAGTCCAGGGTGGCAAAGCTCGGCTTATCCATGTTGATGAACATGTTCGAGAGTTTATCAATAGTGCCAGGCGCGTCACTGATAACCAAGTTCGCTACAACGTCAACGATACACCGCTGGAAAATCTGCTATTGAATTCACTTCAGCAAATGTCAGATAGCGAGCAACAGAAGATGGCTGCGATATTATTGCGAGACGGTATTGCAGGTGTTTTAACTCGACTGGGGATCAGGGATGAGTAGCCAGTTCAGTTATTGAACTGAGGTTATACCGCTGTAGATATAAAAAAGTAACAGAGGGGGACGTACAACGACTCTCTGTTACTCAAAGAAGCTTATAAGCCGGCAACCCATGCCGGCTATTCAGACCGAATCAGCAGTTACTGCCCTTCACGCTCGCTAATAAACGCCAGAGCTTTTGTAATTCGCTCTATCGCACGCGTTTTCCCGATGGCATGAACAGTCACGTCCAGGCCCGGGGACTGGCCACCGCCCGTTACAGCGACACGTAGTGGCATTCCCACTTTACCCATGCCCACTTCCAGCTCATCTGCGGTTGCCTGAATCGCCTGATGAACATTTTCAGCGTTCCAGTCAGTAATCGCCGCTAATTTGTCACGCACCACCTCTAAAGGCTGACGAGCAACAGGACGCAAATGTTTTTTCGCTGCATCGGCATCGAATTCAGCAAAATCTTCATAAAAATAGCGGCAGGTCTGCGCCATTTCTTTAAGTGTCTTACAACGTTCACCTAACAGCTTAACTAAATCAGCTAACTGTGGTCCGGTGCGCGTATCAATATTTTCATTCTCAATATGCCACTGTAGCTGAGTAGCAACATATTCTGGTGGCAAATGATTGATATAATAGTGGTTAAGCCACTGTAATTTTTCTGTATTGAAAGCGCTGGCTGACTTACTTACTGAGTTCAGAGCAAATAATTCTATCATCTCTGCACGGGTAAAAATTTCCTGATCGCCATGAGCCCAACCCAGACGAACCAGGTAGTTAAGCAATGCCTCAGGTAAGTAGCCATCATCACGGTATTGCATGACGCTCACTGCACCATGACGTTTGGATAATTTTTTACCGTCATCACCATTAATCATGGACACGTGGCCATAAAGAGGAACTGGTGCATTCAGCGCTTTCAGGATATTTATTTGACGCGGAGTGTTGTTGATATGGTCTTCACCACGAATGACGTGGGTGATTTGCATATCCCAGTCATCAACCACCACACAGAAGTTATAGGTTGGAGCGCCATCAGTACGACGGATGATTAAATCGTCAAGTTCCTGGTTACTGAATTCAATAGGACCACGAATTTGGTCATCAAAAATCACTGACCCTTCTTGCGGGTTAGCAAAACGCACTACGCAAGGCTCATCCGCGGCATGTTCATGAGTATCATGACGACAACGTCCGTCATAGCGCGGTTTTTCGTGATTCGCCATTTGCGTTTCACGCAGCTCATCAAGACGTTCTTTGGAGCAGTAGCACTTATATGCTGTACCCGCTTCCAGCATTTCATCTATGGCTGCATTGTAGCGATCAAAACGTTTAGTCTGGAAATAAGGACCTTCATCCCATTCAAGACTCAGCCAGTTCATACCATCCATAATGGCTTCGATGGCTTCAGGGGTTGAGCGTTCGAGATCTGTATCTTCGATACGTAATACAAACTCGCCGCCGTTATGGCGAGCAAAAAGCCAGGAATAAAGAGCAGTACGAGCACCACCGACGTGTAGATAGCCAGTCGGGCTTGGCGCAAAGCGAGTTTTGATTTTCATTAAAAGGCCTTAATTACGCAGAAATGCCGAAAAAACGGCAGTTGCCAGAGAAAGTTCACCCTAACATTCTATCACTGTGGGCTAATTCCTCAATGTTACAGCCCGGCAAGAGTGATATTCCTGATGATTTGATGGCAAATCAAACACGCATAAGTCTTTCTTGTCGATATCGTTTATTTTTAAGACTAACAGAAAAAAACTTAACAAAATGCGTTGACTCATTTTCAACTCTCCCTATAATGCGACTCCACACAGCGGGGGTGATTAGCTCAGCTGG
>Ga0302347_1004120_pt1 | contig 11898 bp, 11 predicted proteins | sample PhyWR1_FD_202178 | JGI IMG/M metagenome (GOLD analysis project Ga0302347, IMG submission 202178) | Leaf surface microbial communities from wheat plants in UC Gill Tract Community Farm, Albany, California, United States - DLSL W.R1 (v2)... | ecosystem: Host-associated > Plants > Phyllosphere >...
GCAGCACATACTCCGTTGCCCGTTCCCCCTGCCCTTCCCGGCAAGCGATGCCCAACTGCCGCCATAACCCCGGCCGCAGCGGCCTGCGCATAACACGCCGGTCCAGCTCCGCCGCCTCACCTTCCTGCGGCAACAACGTCGCCCCATACCCGGCGCCGACCAGGCTCTTGATCGCATCGTTGTAGTTCAGCTCGATCCGCGGCTCGGGGTACAGCCCCGCCGCTGCGAACCACTCCCCGGTCACCCGCGACAGCTGGGTGCTGCTGTCGTTGAGGATCAACGCCCGCTGCGCCAGCCAGGCCGGCGTAACCTTCGCCGGTGGCTGCCAGTCGGCAGGCACATAAGCCAGGATCGGGTCGCGCCGCCAAGGGGTTACCGTCAACCCTTTCCCCGCCACCTGCGGCAAGGCCACCAGGCCGATGTCCAGCGTGCCCTCGCGCAGCCGTGCCAGCGACGCCTGCGAGGTCAGCACCTGCACTTGCACGTCGATCCTCGGGTGCTCCACCCGCAGCTGCTCCAGCGCCTGAGGCAACAAGTGGGCGATGGCCCCGGTGGACGCGCCCAGCCGCACCCGGCCGGTCAGCCCCTCGACCTGCCGGCGCACTTCTTCAAGCGCCAGGTCGGCATCGGCCAGCAAGCGACGGGCACGCGCCAGCAGCGTTTCGCCGATCGCGGTGGGCCGAACCTGGCCGCGGGTGCGGCTGAGCAAAGCACCGCCAACCCGCGCCTCCAGCTCGGCCACGTGCAGGCTGATGGTGGGCGGCGCCAGGTTGAGCTGGCGTGCAGCCTCGGCAAACGAGCCAAGGTCGCTGATGACCACCAAGGTGCGGAGGCGGTCGAGGCTGATTTCGCGCATTGTCTATACCGTCCACTTCGCAGGAAGAGCCTGAGGGCCTGTCAAACCCAGCCCCGTCCGTGTAGAAGCGGCGGTGCGGCGATCCGATCTACCCGCTAAAGGGCCGGCCTTGACATGTTCGTTCAGAAAATCTGAACACTACCGTCATGATATTCAAATTTCCTTAATCAAAGCCACAGGCGAGCATAACCCACCCCTCCCCAACCGGACCCCGACCATGCATACCCCTGTTGTCTTCATCGATGGCGACCAAGGCACCACCGGCCTGCAAATCCACGCCCGTCTGCAAGGCCGCAGCGACTTGCGCCTGCTGACCCTGCCCGAAAGCGAACGCAAAGACCCGCAACGCCGCCGCGAGGCAATCAACAGCGCCGACATCGCCCTGCTGTGCCTGCCCGACGACGCTGCCCGCGAGGCCGTGGCGGCCATCTACAACCCGCAGGTGCGGGTAATCGACGCCAGCTCCGCGCACCGCACCACCCCGGGCTGGGTCTATGGCCTGCCAGAGCTGGACGACCAACAAGCCGAGCGCATTGCGCAAAGCAAGCGTGTCAGCAACCCCGGCTGCTACCCCACCGGGGCCATTGCCCTGCTCCGCCCACTGGTAAAGGCCGGCCTGCTGCCTGCCGACTATCCGCTGAACATCCACGCCATCTCTGGCTACTCCGGCGGCGGACGCGCTGCAGTCGAACGGCATGAACAGCCCGACGCAAGCAAGGCCCCGACCCTGCAGCTCTATGGCCTGGAACTGGCGCACAAGCACGTACCAGAGATCCAGCAGCACGCCGGCCTGTCGGCCCGGCCGATGTTCATGCCCGGCTACGGCGCCTACCGCCAGGGCATCGTGCTGAGCATTCCCCTGCAGTTGCGCCTGCTGCCTGGCCAGGTCAGCGCCGGCCAGCTGCAAGCCTGCCTGGAACAGCACTATCAAGGTGCCCGGCACGTCCAGGTCATGCCCCTGCACCAGCACGGCGCTGCGGCCAACCTCGACCCCGAGGCGCTCAACGACAGCAACGACCTGCGCCTGGCGCTGTTCGCCAACCCCGAGCACGGCCAGGTACTGCTGACTGCGGTGTTCGACAACCTGGGCAAAGGCGCCTCGGGCGCGGCGGTGCAAAACCTGGACCTGATGCTTGGTGCGTTACAGGCACAAGGCTGAAACGGAAAAACCGGTTAAACTGTACAGCCCGCGCCAGCACGGCGCGGGCTGTATTCCCACCCGCCGGAGCCCGTCACCCGATGTTCATCCTGAGCCGCCTCGACAGCGTGCCGCCCGAATCTTTCCAGAACCAGATCCGCGAGCTGGTGATCCACAATGTCAGCGAACTGAGCAGTGTCGCCATCACTGCCGACAACCCCCTGTATCCGCTGTACCAGTACGGCGTCGGCATGGAGGTGCACCAGTACCTGCAAGCCATGGACGGCACCCGCGGCCTGGCGGTGGCGCTGACACTGGCGCTGGACGCCGAGGCGCCCGACCAGCTGCTGGGCTTTGCCCTGTCGCTGCCGGCCGAGGACGACGAACAGGCCTGCGCGCTGGCGTTCCTGGCCGTGCAACCCAGCCACCGCCGCCAAGGTATCGCCCGCGCCTTGCTGGGTGATCTGCAGGCGCGGCATGCCTGCGTGGAACTGAACGCCTTTGCCAGCCAGGTGCCGTGGTTCGAGGCCATGGGCATGCAGGCAGTGGCCGCCAACGGGCCGCAGGTGCTGATGAGCAGTACCGGGCAAGCCAGCGGTGCGTTGATCGGGCGGCTGGACATTGCACCGATCTACGAGGCGGTTGAAGTGATGCAGATTCATACCTACCTGCTTAACCAGCAGGGTGAAGATGCGATGATCGAAGCGGAACAGATGCGCGATGAGCGGCTGGACGAGCTGGCCGTTCAGGCGCGGGAGTGTGTGCGGCAGCGCAAGACCGTACATTGATCGAGGGGCCTTTTCGCGGGCTCGCCCGCTCCCACAGGGATATCACAAGACCCAAGGGCGATGAATACCGGTGGGAGCGGACAAGCCCGCGAAGAAACCTCATAGGCCCATCAGCCATGCACCCAGCGCCGATGCAGCCCTCGCGCAAAGGCATCCAGCACAAAGCCCAGCACCCCGATCAGCAGCACCATCGCCATCAGCTCGGAATACGCCAGCCGGTCGCGGGTATCGAGGATGAAGTACCCCAGCCCCGCACTGACCCCGAGCATTTCGCACGGCACCAGCACGATCCACAAGATGCCGATGGCCAGCCGCACCCCGGTCAGCACATGGCCGATCACCCCCGGCACGATCACCTTGCACAAGGTTTCCCGGCGCGTGGCGCTCAGGCTGCGGCTCAACTGCAGCCAGCGTGGGTCCAGTTGCCTGACCCCGGCAGCGGTGTTCAGCAGAATCGGCCACAACGCGGCAAACGCCAGCAGGAAATAGATCGGCTGGTCGCCCACGCCCATCAGCATCACCACCACCGGCATCCACGACAGCGGCGAGATCATGCGCAGGAACTGGAATGCTGGCGTGGTCGCCGCCTCCAGGTGCCGGTAGCTACCCACCAGCAGGCCCAGCGGCACACCAATCAGCAGCGCCAGCAGCAGCCCGATCAGGATGCGTTTCAGGCTCACCCAGATATGCCCGTAGACCTCCCCCTGCCCCAGCAGCTCGACCAGGCTGGCCAGGGTTGCGTTGGGCGAAAAGCGCGCCGACAAGCCATCGGCCTGGCCAAACACTGCAACACCCGCCCACCACAACAGTAACAAACCGAGCAAACCCGCCAGACCAAGCCCGGCGTGCAGGACATGCGTGCGCATCAGACCGCGAACTCCTCGTTACGCTCGTAGCTGTCGGCAATGCCGAACACCGACGGCCCGCCCACGGCGGTAATGGCGTTACGCACGAAGCGGTCGTCGACCAGGTCCCTGGCGGTCTGCACCGGGTCAAGGGCGGCAAGGAACGCGTTGTCACCCTCGATCAGGGTGGTCTGCAAGCGCTTGACCAGCGCTTCGGTGTAGCTGGGGTACGGGTACGGCTGGAAGTCGATGCGTTTTTCGTCCCACTGCTGATGGCGGATGGCACCACTTGCAATGTAGCCAGCCCGGTCCTCGGCGGCCGGCGCCAGCACCTTGGCCAGCACCGCAGGCTCGTGCGGGGTGTACTTGTTGGGGCCGGCCCTGGACAGCAAGGCCGCCGCTTCGGCGCGGTGATCGCGCGTCCACTGTTGCGCCTTGACGATGGCGTTGACCACTTTCTGCGACCATTCCGGGCGATTGTTCAGGTCATGCTCGTGCATGAACACCACGCAGCAGGCGTGATTGCGCCACACATCGCCGGTGAAACGCTGCACCCGGCCAACCTTGAGGTTCTCGGCCAGGGCGTTGAACGGCTCGGCAACGATGTAGCCGGCAATGCGTTTGCTGGCCAGGGCTGGCGGCATGTCGGACGGCGGCAGCACCAGCAGGTTGACTTCATTGGCGCCCAGCTGGGCAGTGACCGGCCTCGACACCGGCGTCAGGCCGTTGTCGTTGAGCATCTGCTGCAGCACCACGTTGTGGATCGAATACCAGAACGGGATGGCCACGGTCTTGCCACCTAACTGCTTGAGGTCGGTGATGTCCGGGGCCACGGTCAGGCCCGAGCCCCCCACGTGGTTCCAGGCCACCACCTTGGCCGGCACCTTGCTGGCATAGCGCGCCCACACTGTCATCGGCGACAGCAGGTGGATGACATTGACCTGGCCGGAGATGAACGCCTCGATCACCTGGGCCCAGCTGCGCAGCAGCACCGGGCGCTCGGCCTTGATGCCTTCGGCTTCGAACAGGCCATTGTTGTGCGCCACCAGCAGCGGCGTGGCGTCGGTGATCGGCAGGTAGCCGATGCGCACCGGCGCGTCCGGTTCGGCGGCGGCGCGGGCCTGCAGGCTTGAAAGCAATGGCAGCGCGCCGGCTGCCGTGAGCATGGCACCGAGCTTGAGGAAATCGCGACGTGAAGAAGCGGAACAGCAGTCATCCATGCACATGGACAGCCTCCGAGGGCAACGGGGTTGGGGTGGGTTCGACTGTGCGGCTTGCCCGCCGAAGGGTCTTGAGGATTTCGATACGCAGGGCGCCCAGCTCGTCGACCCGCTGCGCGCGCGGCTGCGGCAGGTCGACGAGCCACTGCCCGAGGATGTGCGCTGGGTGGTTGCCCAGTAGCAGCACCCGATCGGACAGCAGCAGGGCTTCGTCAATATCGTGGGTGATCAGCACCGCCGCCGTGTTGTGGGTGGCGATCAGCTGCAGCAGCAGTTGCTGCATGTCGGCCCGGGTCACTTCGTCCAGCGCGCCGAACGGCTCGTCGAGCAACAGCACCTCGGGCTGGCGGGCCAGGCAACGGGCCAGTGCAGTGCGCTGGGCCATGCCGCCGGACAGCTGCGCCGGGAACTGGCCACGGGCATGGGCCAGGCCCACGGCCGCGATGGCATGGTCGATGCGTGCACGCCGCTCGGCTGCGGCCAGTCTGGGCTGGCGGGCGAAGTCCAGGCCGAAGGCGACGTTTCTCTCCAGGCTCAGCCAAGGCAGCAGACTGGGGTCCTGGAACGCTACGGCCAGCCGGGGGTGCGGCCCTTGCAACGGCTGACCGTGCAGGGTGACGCTGCCAGCGCGTGGCTGCTGCAGGCCGGCCAGTACGCGCAGCAGGCTGGACTTGCCAACCCCACTGGGGCCAAGAATGCTCACCACTTCGCCCGGTGCCAGCTGCAGGTCGAACTGCGCCAGCACCTGCTGCCAGCCCTCCTCGCGCGGGTAGCCCAGGCTGATGTCGCGGGCTTCGAGCAACACTGGGCTCATGCCGCGCCTGCCTGGCGCTGCAGTTCGGCGCGCAGTTGCACCAGGCTGGGCGTGACAATCGGCACGAAGGCCGATTCGCGCCAGCGGCGGGCAAACCCTTCGCCATACTCGCTCAGGTAAGCCTTGCCACCGCTGGCCTGCAGCTCCAGTTGTACGGCGTCGGCGGCGCTTTCAGCCAAGGTGATGCGCAGCTTGAACAACGCCGCCGGTTGCTGCTGGAAGCGGCCATCGAGCAGGCCCTGTTTCAGTTCGCTTACGGTATTTTCCAGACGCTCGCCGAGCACCTGGCGGGCCTCCTCCAGGAACGAGGCACGACCATTCAGATGCGCCCGTACTTCCTCCAGTGCACGTCGCGCCAGGCCGATGGCCATGCCACACTGCAACGCCAGAAACGCGGGGCGTACCCGCGGCAGGAACTCGCGGGCATTCTCATGCAGCAGCCATTCCCGCGACAACTGCACCTGGCGCAAAGCCAGCGCCGCCGTGTTGCTCGACTGCAGGCCCATCAGTTGCAGGTCATCCGAACGCTCCAGGCCTTGCACGTCCGATGGAATGGCCAGCACGAACGGCGCGCTTCCGGCCTCGTCTTCAATCGCTGCCGCCACCACGAATCCACTTTTGCGCAGGTTGGTCACCCAGTGCAGGCGCCCATCCAGGTCCCAGCCATCGGCTGCCGGCCGACCGCGCACCTGCAGCGCTTCGATACCGGACAGAAACTTCATGGCGTTGGACAGCCCGGTAGCCCCGGCCAATTCGCCGGTCAGCAAGCGCGGCAACAGGCGCTCGCGCAGGGGCTGGTTGGGACTGTGCAGCAGGTACTCGATGAAGGCGCGTTGGCCCCAGCAGACAAAGGCTGCGGCCAGCGAGCGACTGGCGATGGCGGCAATGGCTTCGACCGCGTCGGTAACCTGCCCGCCCGTGCCGCCAAGGGCCGGGTCTACACCAATACGCAGCAGCTGCGATTCGGCAATCTGCGCCAATACCAATTGCGGTTCGCACTGGCCCCGGTCGATGGCCTCGGCATTGGCGTCCAGCCATCGTCGAAATGCACAATCTTGCATGGTCTTGCTCCTTGGGAAACGCCAGGGCCGCTGTGCGGCCCATTCGCGGCACAAAGCCGCTCCTACAACCACCGCGTTATGGCAGGTGTCACGCGCGGATCAAGCGGAAGGCTGCCAGCGATACTTGCCAAGCTCTTCATTGAGCGGCGTCTGGGCGAACACATTAGCAAAGTTGCACAGCGTTGCCAGACTCACGCCCAGAATCACCTCCAGGGCGTTGCCCTCGCTGAAACCGGCTGCGCGCAAAGCCTGGTAGGTGGCTTCACTGACGTTGCCGCGGGTGGCGATCACTTCACGGGCGAACGCGGCGAGGGTTTCGTAGCGGGCATCGGGCAGCTCGCCGCGGGCGCGCAGGGCATCGACCACTTCCTGCGGCAGCTTGGCTTTGTTCAGGGCCACGGCGGTGTGGCCGGCGACACAGAAATCGCAGCCATGCTGGGTAGCGGCGATCAGCTGCACCACTTCGCGCTCGGCCAGGGTCAGTTCGGACTTGCCATTGAGCGCCGAAACGGTCACATAGGTTTCCAGCGCTGCCGGGGCGTTGGCCAGCACGCCGAGCAGGTTGGGGATGAAGCCGGATGCCTTCTGAGCGTTCTCGAGGAACGGACGGGCCGCTTCCGGTGCGGTCTGCAGGGTGTGTAGAGTAATGCGCGAGGACATGCAGTGGTCTCCTTTGATGGGTGTCACTACAGTCTGTTGGTTATAAGAATTACCCTCCATATTCATCAGTCGCCTTTCCTTGCTCCCGAGTCTTTGTATTAGATGATTTCGTCCAGCCCCCTTGTCGATTGGTTATTAGAAGGCCTGGAGCTCGATGCCAGCCTGTTCCATGTCGGTCGCTACTGTGGCGGTTGGCACGCCAGCACCCAAGGCATGGGCCGGGCCAGCTTCCACCTGGTGGTTCAGGGGCATTGCTGGCTGCACATCGACGGCCATGCCCAGGCGCTGCGCCTGGAGGCCGGGGACGCGGTGTTCCTGCTGCGTGACCTTGGTTATCGCTTGTCCAGCGACCAGGACCCGGCCAGCGCCTGCGCCCAGCCGCGCCAGCACATGCAGGCACTGGAAGCGGATGCGGTCGAGGGGGTTGGGCTGGTGTGCGGTTTCTTCCATTTCAAGCCAGGCTTGTCACCGCTGATCGTCGAAGGGCTGGCCGACTGGATAACGCTGCGCGGCAACGAACCGGCCGGGCATGCGGCACGCGCGTTGTTCGAGCTGATTCTGCAAGAATGCCAACGCGACGCCGGGCCATCACAGACATTGCTGGAGCGGCTGACGCATTTGCTGTTCCTGTATGTGCTGCGCCAGCAGGTGCATGCCGGGCAATCGTTGGGCGGGCTGGTTGCACTGGCCCGGCAGGCGGCGTTTGCCGGGTTGTTGCAGCAGTTGATCGAGCACCCGGGGCAAGCCTGGACGCTGGAGAGCATGGCCGCGTGTACCGGTTTGTCGCGGTCGGCGTTTTTCAAGCGGTTCAGTGAGGTCGCGGGGCAGTCGCCGGGGCAAGTGCTGCTGGCTTTGCGTATGCGCCATGCAAGCCAGCTGCTCAGAACCGGGCACACGGTAGAACAGGTTGGCGCGCAGGTGGGGTATCAGTCGGTGGCGGCGTTTACCAGGGCGTTTGCCAAGGCCGTGGGGGTGCAGCCAGGGGCTTATCGCAGGCAGCATGAAGGGCGGTGAGCCACAGAGCGCTACCCATCGATAAGACCGCCACAGCCAACAGATTCACACTTGTTTAACCGGAATATCCCCTGCTCCTTTACCATCCCGCCGCTCGCCCATCCAGGCATTGACCTTCTGCCCGAACTCGGCCGGCGCCTTGCGCCCGAAGCGTCGCGCCAGGTCGAGAATCGTCTGCTGCGCCAGGGCCTCCTCCATGCGCTTCTGCGCGCCCAGCATTACCGCGTGAATGGCACAGGTGCCCTCGGTCGCCCAGCTGGGTGCCGAGCCCTCAAACAGGCTGCAACGTTCACGGATCTCGCGGCAGTCGAAGATCTTTTTCGGCCCATCGATGGCATTGACGATATCCAGCACGGTGATTTCATCGGACGGCCGGGCCAGGCGGAAGCCACCGCGCACGCCCTCGGTGGCGGCCACCAGCCCGGCTCGGGCCAGTTTGGTGAACACCTTGGCCAGGTATTCCTGGGGTACACCCTGCAACTCTGCCAGATCGCGCACGCTGGAATCTCGCGAATCACCGCGCTCGTCCACCAGGAACAGCAGGCAATGGATGCCGTATTCGACGCCAGCACTGTAGAGCGACATAGTAATCTCCGACCAATATTGTCGCAAATAATACGCTTTGGGAGAGGGATAGCGCAAAGTGTGAATCTGTCGGTTGCGGGCCTGGTTGTGGGGGATGGGCTGATGGTCGTGGGGTTGGGGCTGAGAGGTGACCGGCATGAGAGTTTCAGCGCCTGTCAGCCCCACCCCGCACAACCGACCGGCCTGCCCCATACACCCATCTCCCCAAGGCCATTCCACTCGGCCAAAAACCCCAACACCCGGAAAAAACACTTGCACCAAGTAACTCCGACAAATACAGTCGTAGTTATTCGAGCGACCCCAACACGTGCTCGAAGCCCTCTTCGACCCTTGCGGAGCACCTACATGAAATCGAACATCCTCATCATCGGTTCTGGTTTTGCCGGCGTCTGGAGCGCCCTCAGCGCCGCACGCCTCCTGGACCAGGCGCAGCGCGACGACCTGAGCATCAGCGTGCTGGCCCCGCAACCGGAACTACGCATCCGCCCGCGCTTCTACGAAGCCGATGTGCACAGCATGAAAGCGTCGGTCAGCGACCTGTTCGAGGCCGTAGGCGTGCGTTTCATCACCGGCAATGCCGAGGGCATCGATGCCGCTGGCCGTAGCGTCAGCTACACCGACACCAACGGCCAGCGCCAGCAGATCGGCTACGAGCGCCTGATCCTCGCCGCTGGCAGCCAGGTCGCCCGCCCGGCAGTGCCAGGCCTTGCAGAACATGTCTTCGATGTCGACCAGATGGAGTCGGCGATCAAGCTGGAGCAGCACCTGGCCGGTCTGGCCGCCCTGCCCACCTCGCCGGCACGCAATACCGTGGTGGTCTGTGGCGGTGGCTTCACCGGCATCGAGACCGCCACCGAGATGCCCGCGCGCTTGCGTACCTTGCTTGGCAGCGATGCGCCGGTACGGGTGCTGGTGGTGGACCGCGGCGCCAAGATCGGGGCGGCGCTGGGCGCAGGCATCACGCCGTCGATCATTGCAGCGTGCGAGCAGGCCGGTGTCGAATGGCGGGCGGGTACGTCGGTGGTGGCCGTCGATGCCGGTGGGGTGACCCTGGACAACGGCGAGTACATCGCCAGCAACACGGTAATCTGGACCGTCGGCGTCAAGGCCAGCCCGCTGACTGCGCAGGTGGACGGCGAGCGTGACAACTTCGGCCGGCTCAAGGTAGACGACCACCTGAGAGTAATCGGCCAGGAGCACATCTACGCCACCGGCGATACTGCCTGGGCGGCCGTCGACGAGCTGGGCAACCATGCCCTGATGACCTGCCAGCACGCCATCCCCATGGGCCGGCACTCTGGCAATAACGCCATGGCCGACCTGTTGGGCATGCAGCCGGTGGTCTACCGCCAGCCCAAGTATGTCACCTGCCTGGACCTCGGCGACTGGGGCGCAGCCTTCAGTGAAGGCTGGGAGCGCGAACTGAAGCTGCATGGCCAGGAAGGCAAGGACCTCAAGCGCCAGATCAACTCGGTATGGATCTACCCGCCAGCAGCGGACCGCGCCCTGGCCCTGGCAGCGGCCGACCCGCTGATCGCGATCGTTTGACGGCTATTTCCAGACAGAACCGCCAGCAAATGGCGGTTTTGTCACTTCATGCCGTAACGCCGCCACCGCCGTCAACCAGGTGACCGCGGCGGTGGAACTTGAATGCCTTACAACCATTCACGGCGACTGGTTCCGATGTTCAGAGTGGGTCGTGTCCTCCAGTGGACAGGATCTGAATTTGTCTGAGTTCTGCTAGCCTGTTTTCAACAGCCGCGATCTCTCCTCCTCCCTGGGTTCGCTGATGATTGGGAATCATCTCATGACGAGAAAACGGGCGTTGGCCTGGCCGGTGTTCCCAAAACCTGTCATCGCCTGACTGATTGATAGTTGGCCCCTTTGAGCGAGTACGGGCGACCCAGGTCGTTGGTAGCTTCAAGAGATCTTTTTGGGGAGCGCTTTCTCCCACCAAAATGTCCGTTCGACTCACACTACGCTCCGAAAGGGGCGGACGCGTGCCCTTGTAACTCCCCGGTCCATTCCTCTGAGCTGGTTCAACTTTGACTTGGGGATAGGGCATCACCTTGGCGACAGGCAATGCTGTGATGTCATTTCTAGTCGTGGAGAATGGCTCTAGATGGCCAATCCTGAACGCCCGTCCAGGCCAGGGTGCTTTTCCCGTCGGATCAACCCAGTTGATCGGGTCACCTGCGCAATAGGCATAACTGTTCAGCCCACCGTCACCAAATGGACTCAACTGGTCCGGGCTGATAAAACGCATGAGAGAGGGAGCGTATGACCGATGCCCGTTGCCAAGCCAATAACCCTGAATCAACCCATCCAGCAGTTGGCCGTTGAACCCCAACATTGCCTCAGCACTGCTGACTGGCAGGTAACCATACGCCGTATAGTTGAGTCGGCAGTCTGAGACTTGATTGCGGCGCCGGTTCATTCCATCACCTTCACGAACTACTTTTCGTAAGACTGTGCGGAAAAATGATCTCTTGTTGAACTGGCATTTTTACCAGGCAACGCGGCGGCCGGCTTGCAGTGGGTGTGACTGGCCGGGTCGAGCAATACAACGCATGACCTGAAACAGCTGGGGCCGCTTTGCGGCCCATCGCAGGCAAGCCAGCTCCTACACCGATTGCACATTTCCCATGGCTTGCGCTGTACCTGTAGGAGCTGGCTTGCCTGCGATGGGCTGCAAAGCAGCCCCTGTCACAGCACCAACAATCTATCAGTCGCTAACGCCTACAACCCGCCCCGCCTTCTCGGCAGCCTTGCCGCGAGTCGCCAGGCAGTAATACAGCGGCACCGTCACCAGCAAGCCGAACAGCCACGACAGGTCAGCCCCTTCGACAATGTTCGAATACGGCCCCACATACAGCGATGTATTGGCAAACGGCAACTGCACCAGGATGCCGCAGGC
>Ga0302347_1004121_pt1 | contig 11897 bp, 14 predicted proteins | sample PhyWR1_FD_202178 | JGI IMG/M metagenome (GOLD analysis project Ga0302347, IMG submission 202178) | Leaf surface microbial communities from wheat plants in UC Gill Tract Community Farm, Albany, California, United States - DLSL W.R1 (v2)... | ecosystem: Host-associated > Plants > Phyllosphere >...
GCTGGTCGCAGCTGATCGTCTATCCCAACGCATTCCGCGTGCACCGCAGCCAGGTGGATGCGGCCGGCGTGCTGCACGAATGGGACGATGCGTTGATCGGCGAATCGTGGGACAGCGGTCCGCTGATCTTGTCGTGGGCCGATATCCAGGCCGACATCGCCGATCCGGAAGCCGGGTTCTGCGTGGCGGTACATGAGATGGCACACAAGATTGACGCGCTGGACGGGGCGATCGACGGCACGCCGCCCTTGCCGCGCGCGTGGCAGAAACAATGGGCGGCGGACTTCCAGCAGGCCTATGACGCGTTCTGCGCGGAGGTGGATCAGGGCCGCGAGACGCTGATCGATCCGTATGCCTCCGAAGCGCCGGAAGAATTTTTCGCGGTGGTCAGCGAATACCACTTCTCCGCACCGGCACTGCTCGCACGCGAGATGCCGGCGGTTGCGGCGCATCTGCAGCGGTTCTATGGTCCGTCACCGCTGATGCGGTGATGCGTTACGGCCCGGGCGGCAACTTCACTTCGAAGCGAGCGCCACCCAGCTCCGGCGAACGCTTCACCTGCAGCTCGCCGCGGTAATCCTTGATCAGGTCCTGCACGATCGACAGGCCGATGCCGTGGCCCTGCACGCGCTCATCGCCACGCACGCCACGCTGCAGCACCTTGGCGATGTCTTCCGGTGCGATGCCCGGGCCATCGTCATCCACCGACAGCACCAGGCCCGCGCGGCGCGCACCGGGTGCCGGCAACGGATGCGCGGTCAGCAGCACGCGGCGCTTGGCCCACTTGAAGGCGTTCTCCAGCAGGTTGCCGAGCAGTTCCTGCAGATCACCAGGCTCACCGTGGAAACGCGCGGCCGGGTCGATATCGAATTCGCAGAGCACGCCCTTGGAGGCGTAGACCTTTTCCAGCCCACGCACGATTTCTTCGGCGTTGGATTCGATCGGCAATGGTGCGGAGAACAGCTTGTGCCCGGAGGACGCCGCACGTGCCAGCTGGTAGGACACCAGGTTGTTCATGCGCCGCAACTGGACATCGAATTCTTCGCGCAGGTCCTCGTCGCGTGCGCCGCTGTCGAGCTGCGTGCGCAGCACTGCGAGCGGCGTTTTCAGGCTGTGCGCGAGATCGGCCAAGGTATTGCGCTGGCGTTCGAGATTCTCGCGCTCGCTTTCGATGAAGGCGTTGATGCTGTCGGTCAAGGGTTCGAGTTCGCGCGGGTGGCGCTCGCTCATGCGCGCGGTTTCGCCGCGCTGGACCTTGGTCAACTCGGTGATCACGCGCCGCATCGGGCGCAGGCTCCACTGCAGAATGACCGTCTGCAGCAGCAGCAGGATCAGACCGATGCCGCCAAGGTAGAACCACACGCGCCCGCGGAACACGCGCAGCTGTGCGCCGAGCGCGCGCGAGTCTTCGAGCACGTAGATGGTGTACGGGAACTCGGTGGCCGGGTCGGCGTCGGCATCCCAGACCAGGCCCATGCCATAGCGGTAGGCCGAGCCCTCGCTGCCGTCGATCTGGATCATCGGCAACGGGCCTTCGAAGACTTCCTGGCGCGGCGCCAGCATGCCGCCGCCGACCGTTGGCAGCATCGGGCCTTCGGCGGACATGGAGTTGCCCTTGCCGTCCGGCATCACGACCTGCAGATAGAGGCCGCTGCCCGGCACATCGAAGCGCGGATCCGGCGGTTGCTCACGGATGTACAGCGACCGGTCGCGGGTGAAGTCGATGCCTGCCGCGTAGGCCGTGGCGTAGTTCTTCAACCGCTCGCGCAGGTTGGCCTTCGCGGTATCGGCGAAGGCCGCGTCCAGCGCATAGCCGGCCAGGGCCAGGAAGGCCACCAGACCCACCGAGGCGGCCAACAGCTGGCGCGCCTGCAGTGAGCGCGGCCGCCAGCGTTTAAAGAACCACAGACGGCCGGACATCATCTATCGCCAGCCGCAGCTCAGCCTTCGTTGCGCGGGATGGCGAAACGGTAACCGCGGCCACGCACGGTTTCGATCGGCTTGAGTTCGCCGTCGGCATCGAGCTTCTTGCGCAGGCGGCCGATGAAGACCTCCAGCACGTTGGAGTCGCGGTCGAAGTCCTGCTGATAGATGTGCTCGGTGAGGTCGGCCTTGGAGACCAGTTCACCGGCATGCATCATCAGGTACTCCAGCACCTTGTACTCGTAGCTGGTGAGATCCACGTTGCTGCCGTTGACGCTGACCGTCTGTGCAGCAAGATCCAGCGCGACCGGGCCGCACTCCAGCGTCGGCTTGCTCCAGCCGGCGGCACGGCGCAGCAGCGCATTGACGCGGGCCAGCAGCTCTTCGACGTGGAACGGCTTGACGAGGTAATCGTCGGCGCCCTGCTTGAGGCCCTCGACCTTGTCCTGCCAGCTCGAACGCGCGGTCAGGATCAGCACCGGGAATTTCTTGCCCTCGTCGCGCAGGGCCTTGATCAGCTCCATGCCCGACATCTTGGGCAGGCCAAGATCGATGATGCCGACGTCGAACGGAACTTCGCGGCCCATGTACAGACCTTCCTCACCGTCCTGCGCAGCATCGACGGCAAAGCCTTCGCGCTTGAGCCGGGCTGCCAGTGTTTCCCGCAGCGGGGCTTCGTCTTCGACCAGAAGGATACGCATGAACTCTCCCTAGTGTCCTGGGTATGGCCCCATGGGGCCAGTGGGTAATGCAGATGACTGCGGACAACTATCCCTGTTCAGGGGTTATCGCCGCGTAGTGATGACATATCCGAGCGCGGCGTGCGGGGCTGTGAACGCGATGTCGCCGGATCGTCCATATAGCGGACGCGACCGCGGTCATCCATGTACTTCACCCGGTTGATATCGCGCCCATCGAAGGGCACGCGCTCGGCGCCAAGGATGTGTCCACCGGTAGTACGTTGAACCCGACGCACGGCATCGGACAGCGAGCGCTCCTGCGGACCGCCGCGTTCGGCCGTACGCATCATCTCGGCACGGGCCGCTTCCGGCGGCGGCATCTGCGCCCACGCACTGGTGGAGGCAGCTGCGCCCGTCGCCAGAAGGGCGAAGGCGGCAATGCGGCGGTGGCGGGTCACGGAGAACATCGGTCTGATCCTAGCGGAGCGCGGCTAAACGTTCAAAAGTTGTGAATCGGCAACCGCCAGCCTGGGCCGGCGCTTTACGAATCTTTAGCGAATTCTTGGTTTTAGCCAGTGAATCCGGTCTGAACTTTTCCGCCTGCCTCCCCGCTTTGTTCATCTAAGTGAACATTGGCGGCTAAACCGGGGTCCTTGTCAAGCTGACAAGGTGACGCGGCTCACGCCGCGACGCGCTCGGCCTGGGCACGGGTCACCGCCAGCGCCTGCTCGATCAGGTTCCAGTCGGCCCCGACGCGGTGCGAGCCTTCGCTCAGGATCTGGCGGAAGGCGCGCCCGCCCGGCTGGCCGTGGAACAGGCCCAGCAGGTGGCGGGTGATGTGCTTGAGCGCCAGCCCACGGGCCAGCTGGGCCTCGATGTAGGGCTGCATGGCGCGCAGCAGCGCCTCGCGTGACTGCAGCGGGGCACCGGTCTGGGCGGACTCCAGCTGATGCAGCACGTAGGGGTCGTGGTAGGCCGCACGGCCCAGCATCACCCCATCCAGCGCCGGCAACTGGGCCTGCGCGGCCTCGACCGTAGCCAGGCCGCCGTTGAGGACGATCTGCAACTGAGGGCGGTCGGCCTTGAGCCGGTGCGCCCAGTCGTAGCGCAGCGGCGGCACTTCGCGGTTTTCCTTCGGCGAAAGGCCCTTCAGCCACGCATTGCGGGCATGCACCACGAACATCGCGCTGCCGGCGTTGGCCGATTGATCGACGAAGTTCAGGAAGGTTTCGTAGTCGTTGTCGTCATCCACGCCCAAGCGGCACTTGACCGTGACGGGGATGTCCACCGCGGCGACCATCGCGCCCACGCACTCGGCCACCAAGGCCGGCTCGCGCATCAGGCAGGCACCGAAGCGCCCGGCCTGGACCCGATCGGAGGGGCAGCCGCAGTTGAGGTTGACCTCGTCGTAGCCCCACTCCTGCGCGATGCGCGCGGCCTGGGCCAGCAGGGCCGGATCGCTGCCACCGAGCTGAAGGGCAAGCGGGTGCTCACTGCCGTCGAAGCCGAGCAGACGCTCACGGTCGCCGTGGATCACCGCGTTGGCGTGCACCATCTCGGTGTACAGCCGCGCGCCCGGTGCCAGCAACCGGTGGAAGTACCGGCAATGGCGGTCCGTCCAGTCCATCATGGGGGCGACGCAGAGCCGAATACCCTTGATTTCTTTAGTTTTCATTGACTTATCAAGCATATAGGCTTCTCACTATTCCCCGAATCTGCACCACTTTTCCGGCAATTTCCTAACTGGCTGTGCCATTGGCGTACCACGGAGGGCGTGGTACATCGGAGCTGGTACACCATGGCAACCCTGCAAAATCGAGACGGCCGCTGGCGCGCTATTGTGCGCCGCAAAGGCCACCCCACCCAAACCCGTACCTTCCCCACCAAGACGGCAGCGAAGGTTTGGGGGACCGCATGGACCGCGAGCTGGCCGATCAGGAGGCCCGAGGCGGTACACCCGGCGAAGAGATCACCATCGGCGAATTGATCGACTGGCGAATCAACGAGCTGGCCAGCATCAGGGCCATCTCCAAGACTCACTCCGGCGAATCCGCGGCGATCACATGATGGACAACGGCATGATTATCCCAGCCTCCGCGCCGGCAACCATGAACGTAGAGCTGGGGATCCTCTCGGAGCTGCTGAAGCTGGCCGGCCCGATGAAGGGCGTGAAGCTCGCCGGCGATCCCGTGGCCGAGGCGCGGCCGGTGCTTCGGCCGCTGCAGCAGGTCGGAAAGTCCCAGCGCCGTGACAGGCGGCCCACAGCCGACGAGCTGCACTGTCTGCGCGAGCACTTCAGGAGGGCGGCATGGCGGTCGACCATACCGATGGTGGACATCATCGACTTCGCCGTCCTGACAGCGAAGCGCGAGAGCGAGACCACCCGGCTGCCGTCGTCCGATGTCCGCCAGACCAACCGCACCGCCCTGCTGCGCGACGCTAAGGCCCCCCGCAAGAAGTTGGGCAATCACAAGCGCTTCCCGCTCCTGGGCCAAGCGTGGGGACATCCCAAGGCGCCAGCCCAAGCCGCTTGCGGACAGCCCGATCTTTCCCTACAACTCCAATCCCGTGGGAACAGCGTTCACCCGCGCTTGCCCGAAGCTGGCGATCGAAGACCTGTGTTTTCACGACCTGCGGCATGAGGCCACCTCGCGGCTGTTCGTTCTAGGCTAGGACATCCCCGAAGTCGCGGCAGTGATACTCCGTGAGTCATGGAACGAGTTGAAACGGTGCACGCAGCTCAGACCCGAAACGCTCGAACTCCGCTGAAGCTCCGCCTGCTTCAGTGCGTACGCAGTCTGCTCCTCGTTGAAACACAACTGCTTCATAGCTGAATCCTCGTATGTCACGGGGCCCAATGCGATCGAAGTCTCTACTTTAGCCTGCATCAGTTTTTCAGGGGACGTCGGACCCGCTTGTGGTTGGCCTTCCAACCTTCCCGGCGCAACAGCACGAATATTCTCCAGAGACCATAGCGGACCCGCGTGGCAGCGATCTCTTCGATCCGCAGAAGGAGTGGCGCATCATCATTCTCACGGGGTTGGTAATACCACGCCGAACGGCCTTGCTTTACGACCTCGCAAGCCCGGCGAACCCCAACTCTATATCGGTCGACCAAGTGGCCCACGAGCGTCTTGCGCTGCGTGGGCCTCAGAGCTTTTCTGAGAGCACATCCTGCAGCATGACTTTGTCCAGACTCAAATCGGCGACCAATTGCTTGAGCTTGCGGTTCTCTTCCTCAAGCTGACGTAGCCGGCGTAGTTCGGGCACGCCTAACCCGCCGAACTTTTTTCGCCAATCATAGAACGTAGCTTGGCTGATACCCATTTTGCGGCAAATCTCTTCGACCGTCGTGCCGCTCTCGGCTTGTTTCAGGGCGAACGCGATCTGCTCTTCGGTGAACTTCGACTTCTTCATGGCGACGGGCCTCCTTGGGCCTGAGTGTCGCCGAATTTTCTAGTTCTGGCTGGTCTAAATTATTGGGAGGAGGTCACTCAAAATGTGCGGCCATCGTCTCTCTGATTGCCGGCCAGCGGCCGTCACTACCGGAGCACTTGTTCAGAGCATTCCTAAGGACTTTCGACAGCAAAAATCAGAATTACCCTACAGCGCACACCATCCAGCCCTGCCAATCTAGAGTCCTCGAACGAAAATAATATTGACAGCTCCCGCAATATTTCAACACTCCTGTATTTGGAATTAGATTCCACTATCAAAACCCGTGCTGATTCTGAGCTGACGCATTCTTAACCATCAAAGGCGACTAGCTTTGCCGGAGCCAAATCTATAAATCCGTCTCACAAGCATGACAGCCGGACTCACGACCCCTTGCGCATCTAACATTTGAACCTAATGAAAGCTTGGCTATCCGTATCACTCCTCGCTGCGTCACTCGCTGCGGTGGCCGCTACCTCTTGGATCATATTCAGGCCAGCCAGCAGTATCTTACACCCACCTGGCCCCTTAGAGACGACTGAGAATCCTTCCGACATCCCTCGACCAGTGTCCCAACACGTATCAGACCTGGTAGCCAGAAAGAAAATTGATCCCAAACTAGTCATTCCACTAGGAAAAAAAAGCTTCAGCATTGTGCGCACAGGGCCATTACGTCCTGACGGTGACGCATTGAGTTATGTACATTCGCTTATTCGAGCGTCTCAGGAAGGCGACGCAGTAGCAACCTTCCAGATATTCTTGGCGACACTCGACTGCAAAAGAACCTACGCCAATAGCTCAAACGCAATCAGTCAGGACGAAGATGATTACCGCCAGCTGTCAGAATGCGAAGGACTTCTTACTGACCCATCCATTGCGGATGCAGACTGGCTAACCAGTGCGGCGGATCAAGGCGGTGTAGAGGCAATGATATTGTACTCATTAAATCCATCCTACACCCTTCCTCAGGGTAAGCAGCAGTATCTTAGAGATCCAGAGTCTGTTCGAAGATGGCAAGAAAGATCGCGAAGCTATCTGGAACAAGCAGTCTCGCTTGGAAGTCAAGACGCCATGCTGAGCTTATCGATAGCATATTCCGCCGGCACTTTAGTTGACAAGAATCCGACAGCTGAGCTTGCGTATGCTCTCGCCGCGCAAAAGGCATCTCCAATTCCCGGTTTTCAAGAGGCCTATGAGCCACTGAAAAATTCCTTGAACCCAACGCAAAGGCAGCAGGCTGAGCAGTGGGCAAATGCGATCCATCAATAATGATGTGGGGAGTAGTACTTGAAATTCAGAACAAAACTTTCAATTGCACTATTAGCGCTTCTTGGAGCAGGTTCACTATGGAATTATGCCACCGCTACAGGGACAGATAGATTTGGCCCTGTTACATGTTCGTCTTGCCACTTGGGCCGACCGGACCCTGACGCAACGACCAAAGTCTTTTTAAAATCCTTTGAACAAGGTATCACTGGGAAAAACCCAATCACTAATGGCCCGCGCCTTATTGCTGGCGATGTGATTGTTGTTTGCAACGGGACTGGCTGCGTGGACTATCAAAAAACGGAGACGGATAATTACGAGGGTGTAAAGTACAGGCAACAGAATACGACCCCACCGGGAGGGGGTGCAGGCGGCGGCACCGGCGGCAGCGGGGGCGGCTCAGGGCCTATTAGTGGCGGATGCCACCTTAAGTGCAATGGCGAAGTTACGGTTGGCGCGTGACGATTCACAATTCATGTTCCTCGGCACCAGAAGCTTTGGCGTCGCGGCGAATTATAGTGCTTAGAGCATGAAGACACGCAAGGAAATCACCTAGCACAAGCGGCGTATTTCTTACATATTTTCTGGGATCGATGACATGAGGGTTTCGCGGACGTTGGACTTCGGGAGATAGTCCTCCCAATCTACCAGGATCACTTGGATGGAAAAATCTCGAATGCTCAAGGGCGAGAGATAATTAGTCTCCGGCAAAGTACGTTTATCGGCCGCAAGGAGCTCGTCGTGACGACCGAAAGTGGGTCAATGGTGGTCCCCGGAGCAGATTTTCAATTACCTAAATGTAGACTGCCGGAGGATCAATGCATACGGATTTCGCGCAATAAATCGACTAGGCCCTATGTATTCAGGGTCAAGGTGCACTCAAGCGGGAGTTCCTCAGCTATCAACGCATATGTAATGACCCTTTTCTACTCAGGTCATGCGATTAATGTAGCGGCAAAGGCCGCATCCGGGATCATCATCTTCAGTGCCTGGTCAGGTCGCTGTTAGTTGTAGAAGGCAATCCATTCAGCAATCACCAGCATGGCATGGATCCGGCTCTCGAAGACATGCCGACGCACGCACCGTCCCTTCAGCGTTCCGACCACCCGCTCCACCATACCGTTCTTCTGCGGGCAATCCGGTGTGATGAATACCTGCTTCAGGCCGTAGCTGCGCGCCAAGCGCGTGTAGTCGCGGCTGGCGAAGGCTGGGCCGGTATCGGAGCGCAGCAAGAATGGATCCGGCACGCCTCCCAGCGGGCCAAAACGGGTGATCAGCTCCTGCCCCAGAGCGGCTGATGCAGTGCTTCCTTCCGGCGCGAGATAGGTGCCAGCCGAGCAACTGGTGCGTGCTGCAGTCGATCACCAGCGCCAGGCTGAGCCAGGCATCCGCGCCGCCCCACACGCGTCACAGATCCGTGGCCCAGCGTTGGTCCGGACGCTCAGCACCATAGACCTACGCCTCGATCCGCAGTCGCTGGCCAAGTGCGCGCTTACGGACCTGCCAGCCCTTGAGCTGGAGTATCCGCTGTGCGGTGTTCTTATTCATGCCAAGAAGCGCTGCGACGGTGCGATGTCCAAACGATGGCTCCGCCTCGTTCATCTGCTTTCTCGGCTCGGGCAGCTCAGGTTTGACCTTCGCTGGCGACCCGGTCGGCTTGTAATACGTCGTGCGACACGCCACGCCGAACCAATGGCACAGCATGGTCATCGGCACCGAAACGCGTACGTCTTGCAGTCCCTGCTGGAGCGAGAGCATCAGCTCTCGTCCTTTCCCAACAGGGAGACTCGCCTTTTTTCAGGCGCGGATCTCCAGCATCGGCTCGCCGTTGGCTCCCTGCAGGTCTTTAAGCTGGCACTGGGACTGATCGCGCACGTCTTCGAGCTTGGTGCGCAGGGCATTCTCCACGCCGCGCTTGCCATCTCTACCCAACTCTCGATCTCGGCCCGGGTCAGGTCCAACCGACGACTGGCCCCGGATGATCTCAAGGACCAGGGCCGAGCTGCGGCGGGCCGTCCAACGCTTGATTTCTTCATCCATCACTTCGCTCATCATCGTCTGCTCGGTGAAAGTAACGCCTAAGTAGTAGATCACTGGGTCATTACAGAGATGTCAAACTAGCAAACCATGATTCGCACCGCATCTCGACAATTGTGGGAGGATGTTTACAACGACCATGGTGGTGAACGCTTCCTTTCTCCGAAGGCCAGGCTGGAATCCCAAGCTGCTTGGACGCACCTGGATATTACGATGCTAATGTGGCATCCAGTAAATGCACCTCTGTCCCACCTCCATGCTCTCATGTAGCCGAACCAGACGCCTGCAACATCGTCAGTGGAAAATGCAGCTACGCACGTCCCTTCGAAGCATCCATGTCCGCACTCCGCCTGCCCAGTTTCGACCCCACCACCGAACAAGGCGTCCTGCGCCTGTCGATCGCCGCATCGCTGGCGATGGCCGCCGCAGCGGTGGCCTTTGGCCTGCTCGCCAACTCCTCGCTGATCATCTTCGACGGCATCTACGGCCTGATCGACGTGGTGATGACCTGGCTGTCGCTGCTGGTGGTGCGCCTGATCAGCCTGTCGACCCACGTCGATACCCTGCAGTCGCGCTTGAACCAGCGCTTCACCATGGGCTTCTGGCATCTGGAACCGATCGTGCTCGGGGTCAGCGGGACGTTGATGATCGGCGCGGCGCTGTACGCGGCGGTCAACGCGGTGGACGCACTGATGTCCGGCGGGCGCGAGATCGCGCTCGGGCCGGCGATCCTGTTTGCGGTGATCTCGATCGTGGCCGAAACCGGGCTGGCACTGTTCGTACGGCGGGCGAACCGGTCGATCGGCTCGGACTTCATCGCACTCGATGCCAAGAACTGGGTGGTCGCGGCGAGCATGTCGGCGGCGTATCTGGTCGCCTTCGTCGGCGGCTATGTGCTGGGTGGCACGCAGTGGGCGTGGCTGGTGCCGTACATCGATCCGGCGATCCTGCTGGTGGTCTGCCTGTTCGTGGTGGTGGCGCCGATGGGCACGGTGCGCCAGGCGTTGTCGGACATCCTGCTGATCACCCCGCTGGATCTGCAGACCCACGTGGACGAGGTGGCGCGCGATATCGTGGCCAGGCACGGTTTCCTGGAATACCGCAGCTACGTGGCCAAGGTCGGGCGCGGTGAGCAGATCGAGCTGTTCTTCGTGGTGCGCGCCGATGATCCACCGCGGGCGCTGATCGAATGGGATCGCCTGCGCGATGAGATCGGCGAAGCGCTGGGTGAGGAGTCGCCGGACCGCTGGCTGACGATCATGTTCACGACGGATCGGGAGTGGGCGATCTGAGCGACGTCGGCGTGCATCGCGTTATCGTTCGGTGGCCACACTGCCCTGTTTCCACTGCCGCGGCGACTGCCCTGTCTGCGCCTTGAACGCGCGCGACAACGCTGCTTCGCTGCCGTAGCCCACGTCGATGGCGATGCGCTTGAGCGGATGGCCGCGGCGCAGCGCCTGCTGCACCAGGCGGGTGCGCCAGCCCTGCAGGTAATGACCGGGCGTACTGCCGATGGTGTCGCGGAAGCTGTCGGCGAAGGCGCTGCGTGACATGCCGGCGCGCTGCGCGAGCGACTCCAGCGTCCACTCGTCGGCGGGCGCTTCATGCATCGCCACCAGCGCGTGACGCAGGCGCGGATGGGCCATGCCGGCGAGCAGGCCGACGCGGATCTGGCCACTCTCCATCAGCGCGCGCAGGATCTGGATCAGCACCACTTCAAACAGACGATCCAGCAGCGCCTGGCGGCCGCAGCGCTGCGCGAAGGCTTCTTCGAACAGCAGTGACAGCACCGGCTGGCCGCCGTACAAGCCCTCCAGCGGCAGGCACACGATCGGCGGCAGCGCAGCGGCGACCGGGTTGTTGGCGCCCCCTTCGAACTGCAGGTTGGCGCACGCGAAATCCGCGCCCCGCGTGGCATCGGTGACGAAGCGGTGCGCGAGCGGGCGCGGGTACAGCAGCACGCTGGGCGTGGTGATCTGCAGCGTGCTGCCATCCGGGTGCTCGACGCGTACATCGCCCTCGCGGATCAGGTGCAGTTGACCGCGCTCGCCGTCGGCTGGCAGATCGTTGATGCCGCACAGCGCGCCCGCGTGGAAGACCTCGGCAGACACCGCGAAACGGTCCAGCAGGGATTGCAGTCGGTCGACCATGGCGGACTCCAGATCAAGTTTTCTGGACGAAATGTTGCCACAAGTACGATGCGGGCGCGCACAGTACACCTGCCATCTGGCCCACCCTTTTCACTCCGCAGGAGATTCCCATGTCCATTGCCAACGTTCTGTATACCGCCCAGGCCACTGCCAACGGCGGCCGCGACGGCCGCGCCGTCTCTTCCGACAACGTGCTGGACATCCAGCTCTCCACCCCGCGCGAGCTGGGCGGTGCGGGCGGCCCGGGCACCAACCCGGAGCAGCTGTTCGCCGCGGGCTACTCGGCCTGCTTCCTGGGCGCGCTGAAGTACGTGGCCGGCCAGGCCAAGGTCGCTCTGCCGGCCGAGACTGCGATCACCGGCAAGGTCGGCATCGGCCAGATCCCGACCGGCTTCGGCATCGAAGT
>Ga0302347_1004122_pt1 | contig 11897 bp, 7 predicted proteins | sample PhyWR1_FD_202178 | JGI IMG/M metagenome (GOLD analysis project Ga0302347, IMG submission 202178) | Leaf surface microbial communities from wheat plants in UC Gill Tract Community Farm, Albany, California, United States - DLSL W.R1 (v2)... | ecosystem: Host-associated > Plants > Phyllosphere >...
AGGCGATGTACAGCCCGCTGCTTAACGAGCAGGGCTGCGTCATCGATGATCTGATCGTCTACCGCACGGCAAACGGCTATCGCCTGGTTACCAACGCCGCCACCCGGGCCAAGGTGCTCGATTGGCTTGAGCTTCAGCAGGCCGACCATTCCGTGAGCTTCAAGGCACGCCCCGACCTGGCCATTCTCGCAATCCAGGGGCCGCACGCCCGCGAAAAAGTCGCAGCTTTGCTCAGTGCCTCGCGCGCCGCTCTGGTGCGTGAGCTGCGCCCGTTCGAAGGCGTAGCGGAAGGTGACTGGTTCATTGCCCGCACCGGGTACACCGGTGAAGACGGCCTTGAGATCATCTTCCCGGGTGATCAGGCCGTGGCTTTCTTCAACGATCTGGTCGGTGCCGGCATTGCTCCAAGCGGGCTAGGCGCCCGCGATACCCTGCGCCTGGAAGCCGGCATGAACCTGTACGGCCAGGATATCGACGAAGCCCACACCCCGCTCACCTCCAACCTGGGCTGGTCGATCGCCTGGGAGCCAGCCGACCGCGACTTCATCGGCCGCACCGGCCTGTTGGCGGAAATCGAGCACGGCGTGCAGGAAAAACTGGTTGGCCTGGTGCTTGAAGAGCGTGGTGTATTACGTGCCCACCAGGTGGTACGAGTAGCCGGCATTGGCGAAGGGGAGATCACCAGTGGTAGTTTCTCACCTACGCTGAGCAAGTCCATTGCTCTTGCGCGCGTACCCATGGCTACCGGTGACCGGGCCGAGGTGGAAATCCGCGGCAAGTGGTACCCGGTGCGGGTGGTGAAACCAACCTTCGTGCGCCACGGCAAGATCCTGATCTGAACAATTTTTAACGGCGGGCCTACCGCTGAGCCAATCGAGGAATTCAAGACATGAGCAATATCCCCGCCGACCTGCGTTTTGCCGAAAGCCATGAATGGGCCCGCCTGGAAGCCGACGGCACGGTGACCGTGGGCATCAGCGACCACGCCCAGCAAGCCCTGGGTGATGTGGTGTTTGTCGAACTGGCCGAAGTCGGCAAGGTGTTTGACGCTGGCGACGCTGCCGGTGTGGTCGAGTCGGTGAAGGCCGCTTCGGATATCTACGCGCCGATCGGTGGCGAAGTGATTGCGGTGAACGAAGAGCTGGCCGATAGCCCGGAGCAGCTGAACGAAGAACCTTACGGCGCGTGGATCTTCAAGCTGAAGCCTACTGACAAGGCCGAGCTGGACAAACTGCTGGATGCTGCGGGCTACAAGGCGGCCATCGGCGAGTAATACCGCGTCGCCTGCTTCGCGGCTAAAGCCGCTCCTACACAGATACAGCGCTGCACCCGAAACCGGTGCAGCCCCCTGTAGGAGCGGCTTTAGCCGCGAAGAGGCCGGGCCTGTAAACAAGTTTCCCCGCAGAATCGGCAATCCCTTCCTAGACTTGTAAGTCTCCATGAGACCTGGTCCAGGAAGAGAGCGTCGTCATGTCCCAGTCGCCGTCCCTGCGTCAACTGCAAGAACTCAACCCTTTCCTGCGTCGCCACCTGGGCCCCGATGCCGCGGAGCAGCAGGCCATGCTCGATGCGCTGGGCATTACCAGTCGCAGTGAGCTGATCGAGCAGACCGTACCGCCCGATATTCGCCTCAATCGCCCTCTCGACCTGCCGCCGGCGCTGGACGAGCAAGCCGCCCTGGCCAAACTCGCCGGTTACGCAGAGCAGAACCAGGTCTGGACCAGTCTGATCGGCATGGGCTACCACGGCACCATCACCCCAACCGTGATCCTGCGCAACGTGCTGGAGAACCCGGGCTGGTACACCGCCTACACCCCCTATCAACCCGAGATCGCCCAAGGCCGGCTCGAGGCGCTGCTGACTTTCCAGCAAATGGTCATCGACCTCACCGGGCTGGCCCTGGCCAATGCCTCTCTGCTCGACGAAGCCACCGCCGCCGCCGAAGCCATGGCCCTGGCCAAACGGGTGGCGCGCAACAAGAGCAATGCCTTCTTCGCCGACCAGCACTGCCATCCACAGACCTTGTCGGTACTGAAGACCCGTGCCGAGGGTTTTGGCTTCGAGCTGATCGTCGATTCTGTGGATAACCTTGGCAAACACGCGGTATTCGGCGCTTTGCTGCAGTATCCCGATACCCACGGCGAAGTGCGCGACCTGCGCCCGCTGATCGACCGGTTGCACGGCCAGCAGGCCCTGGCCTGCGTCGCTGCCGACCTGCTCAGCCTGGTGGTACTGGCGCCGCCTGGGGAGCTGGGCGCGGATGTGGTACTGGGGTCGACCCAGCGCTTCGGCGTGCCGATGGGCTACGGCGGCCCCCATGCTGCCTATTTCGCCTGCCGCGACGACTACAAGCGGGCCATGCCCGGGCGCATCATCGGCGTGTCCCGCGATGCGCGGGGCAACACCGCGCTGCGCATGGCTTTGCAAACGCGTGAGCAGCATATCCGCCGCGAGAAGGCCAACTCCAATATCTGCACGGCCCAGGTGCTGCTGGCCAATATCGCCGGTTTCTATGCGGTGTACCACGGGCCGCAAGGCCTGCAGCGTATTGCCCAGCGGGTGCATCGGCTGACCTTGATCCTGGCCGCAGGCCTTGAGGCCAAGGGCATCCAGCGCCTCAACCAGCACTTCTTCGACACCCTTACCGTGGATGTGGGTGGCGCGCAGGCCGCCATCATCGAAAGCGCCGAAGCGGCGCACATCAATCTGCGCATCCTTGGTCGCGGGCACCTGGGTGTCAGCCTGGACGAAACGTGCAACGAGCAGACGGTGCTGCGCCTGCTGGACATCTTCCTGGGTGTCGACCACGGCCTGGACATTGCGGCACTCGACCAGCTGGCACTGCCCGAGGGCATCCCGGCCAACCTGGTGCGGCGCACGCCATTGCTCGCCCACCCGGTGTTCAACCTGCATCACAGCGAAACCGAGATGCTGCGCTACCTCAAGCAGCTGGAAAACAAGGACCTGGCCCTGAACCAGTCGATGATCCCGCTGGGGTCGTGCACCATGAAACTCAACGCCACCAGCGAGATGATCCCCATTACCTGGCCGGGTTTCGCCCAACTGCACCCGTTTGCCCCGGCGGCCCAGGCTACGGGTTACAAGGCGATGATCGACGAGCTGGAAAGCTGGCTGTGTACGATCACCGGTTTCGACGCCATCTGCATGCAGCCCAACTCGGGCGCCCAGGGTGAGTACGCCGGCCTGATGGCCATCACCCGCTACCACCGCAGCCGCCACCAGCCGCAACGAACCCTGTGCCTGATCCCGTCCTCGGCCCACGGTACCAACCCGGCTTCGGCGCAAATGGCCGGTATGGAGGTGGTGATCGTCGATTGCGACAACGATGGCAACGTCGACCTGGCCGACCTGAAGGCCAAGGCCCATGCGGCTGGCGAGCGCTTGTCATGCCTGATGATCACCTATCCGTCGACCCACGGCGTGTACGAAGAGGGCATTCGCGAAATCTGCGAGGTGGTGCATCAGCACGGCGGGCAGGTGTACATGGACGGCGCCAACCTCAATGCCCAGGTGGGCCTGGCGCGGCCGGCAGACATCGGTGCCGACGTTTCGCACATGAACCTGCACAAGACCTTCTGCATCCCCCACGGCGGTGGCGGCCCGGGCATGGGGCCAATCGGCATCCGTGCGCACCTAACGCCATTTGTCGCCAGCCACCCGGTGGTACCGGTGCCGGGCCTGGACCCCAACAACAGCGCGGTCAGCGCCGCACCCTGGGGCAGCGCCAGCATTCTGCCGATCAGCTGGATGTACATTGCCATGATGGGGCCACAGCTGGCCGATGCCAGCGAAGTGGCGATTCTCTCGGCCAACTACCTGGCCAGCCAGCTGGGTGGCGCCTTCCCGGTGCTCTATCGCGGGCGCAACCAGCGGGTGGCGCATGAGTGCATCCTCGACCTGCGGCCGTTGAAGGCCTTGACCGGCATCAGCGAGGAGGACGTGGCCAAGCGCCTGATGGACTATGGTTTCCACGCGCCGACCATGTCATTCCCGGTACCGGGCACGCTGATGGTGGAGCCGACCGAGAGTGAATCGAAGGCCGAGCTGGACCGGTTCGTCGAGGCGATGCTGGCGATTCGGGCGGAAATTGCTGAGGTGCAGGAGGGCAACTGGCCAGCGGAGAACAACCCGCTCAAGCATGCGCCGCATACCTTGGCCGATGTGCTGGGGGCGTGGGAAAGGCCGTATAGCCTGGAGCAGGCGGTGGCGCCCAGTGCTCATGTGCGTCAGCACAAGTACTGGCCGGCGGTGAACCGGGTCGACAATGTGTATGGGGACAGGAATCTGTTCTGTGCGTGTGTGCCGGTGGAGGCTTATCGCTGAGGATGGTGTGGATTCTTCGCGGGCTTGCCCGCGAAGAATCCAGCGCGGTTATTCGGCTACCGCGTTCTTGGCCAGGATGGCATTGGCCAGCTCCATGTCGGATGCCTGCATGCCCGGGTTCTCCGCGCGCACCTGGTTCAGCGCCGACTCCAGGAACGGCCCGCGAATGGCGCCCTCGCTGGCCACGAAGCTGCCGGCGTCATCCTGCGCCGCCATCACCAGCTTGTGATCCCGCGAGGTCAGGTAGCTGGATGCGGTAGTGGCACCGGAAGAAATCACGTTACGCCAAAAGGTATCGGCCATGGCCGAGCCAAGAGGCAGCGAAAGCAAGGCAGCGGCGGCGATGGCGGTTTTGAGACGCATGTTGAAACACCTCGAAGGGTGAGGGTTGAAGATGCGCGGTTTGATCTTGCTTCAGAGGGCAAGTTCCTTGATTACAAGGGTTTTTTGCTCAGGAACAGGCCCGCAGTACTTCCTCCAGCCGGGTCTGCCCGCAGGCCACTTTGGCCTCCCCACAGCTGCGCAAATCGAGCAGCCCATCGGCCACGGCCTGGCGCCGTAGGGTGGCCAGGTCGCTGCCCGGGCCTATCTGCGCACGCAGGCTGTCGCTGGGCACCAATAGTTCGAACAGCCCCGTGCGGCCATGAAACCCGGTGCCGCGGCAAGTACGGCATGGCTGGCCGCTGGTTGCCGCCGCATCGCCCCGGCAGTCGGCACACAGCGTGCGCACCAGTCGCTGGGCCATGACCCCGACCAGCGTTGCCTTGAGCAGGTAGTCGGCAACACCCAGCTCTTGCAGGCGGGTAATCGCCGCGCAGGCGTCGTTGGTATGCAGGGTCGACAGTACCAGGTGACCGGTCAGCGCTGCCTGTACCGCCACCAGAGCGGTTTCGCGGTCGCGAATTTCGCCGATCATGATGATATCCGGGTCCTGGCGCAGCATCGCCCGCACACCGCTGGCAAACGTAAGGTCCAGGGTGGGCTGGACCTGCAGCTGGTTGAAGGCGGGCTCCAGGCGCTCGATCGGGTCCTCTATGGTGCACAGGTTGACCTGCGGCGTGGCCAGCAGCTTGAGGCTGGCATACAGCGTGCTGGTCTTGCCGGAGCCGGTGGGCCCGGTCACCAGGATGATGCCCTGGCGCTGGCGCAGCAGGTCGTGCCACCGGGCCAGTTGTTGCCCTTGCAGGCCGAGCCGGTCAAAGCCCACCTGCAGTTGTTGCGGGTCGAACAGGCGCAGCACCAGCTTTTCACCAAACGGGGTTGGCAGGGTCGATAGCCGCAGCTCCACTTCGCCGCCATCTTGCAGCCGGCTTTGCAGCCGGCCGTCTTGTGGCCGGCGCTTTTCCGCTACATCCATCCGGCCAAGGTGTTTCAGGCGGCTGACCAATGCCAGGGTCACCCCGGCGGGGAAGGCGTACACGTTATGCAGCACGCCGTCGATGCGGTAGCGCAGCTGGCCCTGCTCGCGGCGCGGTTCCAGGTGGATATCGCTGGCGCGCTGCTCGATGGCGTACTGCAGCAGCCAGTCGACGATATGCACGATGTGCGCGTCGTCCGCGCTGGCTTCGGCCTGGCGCTTGCCCAGCTCCAGCAGCTGTTCGAGTTCGCCAAGGCTGGCCGATTGCTGGTGTTGCGCACCTTTTACCGACTGGGCCAGACGGGAGAACGACTGCGCTGACTGGCGCAGTTGCAGTGGGCTGGCAAGGACACGACGGATCGGCCGCCCCAGGCTGCGGGCCAGGTCGGCCTGCCAGTCCTGCTGGTAGGGCTGGGCACTGGCGACCGTAACGCTGGATGGGTCGGCAGCGACGATGAGGATGCCATGGCGCTGGGCGAACGCCGGGGAGATCAGACCCGCGACCTGGGGCAGGTCGAGTTGCAGGGGGTCGATGCGCAGGTAGGGCTGGCCGACCTTGCCGGCCAACCATTGGCAGAGGTACTCCAGGTCCAGGGGGTGGCCAGGGTCCTGGCGGTTTTCAAGGTGGCAGGCGGCAATTTGCTCGAGGGGGTGGCAGGCTGGCTTGGCTGCGGCGTGTTCGAGCACGTGCAGGGTGTCGTTGGCGTGCAGGTGCTGATCAGCCAGCAGCGCTTCGAGGACGCGCTTGAGGTCGAGTGCCGGGTTGTCGGGGGTATGCATGATTGGCGTCCGTGCCTGATGGAAGTGCTGAGAAAGGCTAGCCCGGACGGGGGAGGGTTACCGCGAAAGTTAAGTTTCGAAATCTTGCTGTGCCTGTGCCGGCCTCTTCGCGGGCAAGCCCGTCCTCATAGAAGTGCATATAACTTACTGATTTAGAAGGGACCCTGTGGGAGCGGGCGCGCCGGCTCCCAGAGGTTACGCGGAGCGCCCAGCATCAGTTCTCTGGGCGACAGCGCAGCCCAATGAGCTGGGCAATCTCCTACAGGGATCAGCCCTTGAGCAGGTGCTTCCAGCCGCGGCTCTGATCGACTGCACGCGCCTGGTCGATGCGCGCCTCAAGCAGCTCGTTGGGCTCTTCACCCAGCGGCGATTCCGCCAGCTCGTGGAGTTTTTTCAGGTCGCCATACAGGCGGTCCATCTGTGGTGCTTCGAGCACTTGGCGGGCATGGTGCAGCCAGGCCAGCAACTGCTCGATACGTGGCAGCTGCTCGGCCAGGTCTTCCGGGCGCTGGGTGTACAACGGCAGCTTCAATGCACGGCCTTCTTCGCCCAGCAGGTGCGCCAGCCAGTTGGCCAGCTGCGCCTTGCCCTGACGTTCGCCGCGGCCCTTGCGGTCCACGGTCCAGGCACGGGCCAGCAGCCAGCGCGAGGTTTCCAGCGAGAACTGGCCCCAGCGCACATCTTCCAGCTCTTCGGCAAACTGCTCGGGGGCGGCGCGGCGGATGTCTTCGTCATCGTTACCGGCCTGCACCAGCGGGCGCCAGTCTTCGAGCAAGGCGTCGAGGCTGCTGCGCAGGTCGCGGGTGGTGGCACGTGGCGCGGCCTGGCCCAGGCTGGCGGTGAGCGCCCGCAGCTCGCTCAGGCAATCGACCCAGTCTTGCAGCAGACGCCAGTGGCCGTTGTGGCGGTATTGCTCGGCCAGGCGCTGGCTGCTGGCCAACAGTTGCCAGGCCACCGCAGCGTAGGCGTCGTCCAAGGCCATTTCGGCGTCCAGCTCGGTGCTGGGCAGGCCCAGCTCGTAGCTGTCCGGCTGCAGCAGGCGGTAGCCACGCTCGGCCTTGCTGATGTCGCAGGGCATCAGCGGCAGGCTGGCGGCCAGCTCGGCGGCCAGCTCCAGCAGGGCTTGCGGCTCACCTTCGCGCAGTTCCAGCTCCAGCTCGCAAATCTCTTCCTTGCGCTTGCCGGCGATGACGAAGCCTTGGTCCAGCGCAGCTTCGATCACCACTTTGCTCTTGCCACGGCCCCAGGCGATTTCGGCGAATTCACGGGTGAAATCGGTGCTGAACAGCGGCTTGATGGTTTTCTTGTCCAGGTCGGCCAGCTGCTCGGGCCAGCAGGTGGCGTCGAGTTTCTTCAGGTCGAGCTTGGCCTTGTCCAGCTGCCATTCATGTTCCTGGCGTACGGACAGACCGGCCACGCTCTGGCCACGGCACTTCAAGGTCTGGATGATGACTTCGCCATCGCGGCGCAGGCGCAGGGCGACGCGGGCCGCAGAAAGCTCGCGCTCGGGGGTGTCGAAGTACTGGTTGGTCAGTTCGCGGGTCTGCCAGCCGGACTTGTTGCGCTTTTTCAGCAGAGGGTGCTCGCGCAAGGCGGCAAGGGTCTCGCGACTGGCGCGGAGCTTGAGTTCGGTTTCTTTGTGCATCACAGACTCGAAGGAGGGGGCGTGGTTGCCAAGGAGTTTACAGCAGTCGGCTGTCGACTGTTGGATCGTGGTCGATTGTTCGCGGGGTTGTCCTGCGAATGGACGGCATTGTTATGATGGGTAACGCTTCCGAGGAGTACGCGCATGCCGTTGCCGACGCTGAAAGACCAGTTTGCCGCCTTGATCGCCGCGCCTTCGGTCAGTTGCACCCAGCCCGCGCTCGACCAGTCCAACCGCCAGGTCATCGACCTGCTGGCCGGCTGGCTGGGCGACCTGGGGTTCGCCTGCGATATCCAGCAGGTCAGCCCCGGCAAGTTCAACCTGCTGGCCAGCCGTGGCAGCGGCCCGGGTGGCCTGGTGCTGGCCGGGCACAGTGACACCGTGCCCTATGACGACCAGCTGTGGGCCAGCGACCCACTGAAGCTGACCGAGGCCGATGGCCGCTGGATCGGCCTGGGCAGCTGCGACATGAAGGGCTTCTTCGCGCTGGTCATCGAAGCGGTCATTCCGTTGCTGGAGCACGATTTCAAGCAGCCGCTGCTGATCCTCGCCACCTGCGATGAAGAAAGTTCCATGTCCGGCGCCCGTGCCCTGGCGGAGGCCGGCCAGCCGCTGGGCCGCGCGGCGGTGATTGGCGAGCCTACCGGGTTGCGGCCGATCCGCATGCACAAGGGCATCCTCATGGACCGCATCGATATCCTCGGGCGCAGCGGCCATTCGTCGGACCCAAGCCTGGGCCGCAGCGCGATGGAGGCCATGCACGCGGTGATGGCCGAGCTGATGGGCCTGCGCCAGCAATGGCAGGAAAACTACAGCAACCCGCAGTTCAGCGTGCCAACCCCTACCCTGAACTTCGGCTGCATCCACGGCGGTGACAACCCCAACCGCATCTGTGGCCAGTGCGCCCTGGAATTCGACCTGCGCCCGCTGCCAGGCATGGATGTGGAGCAATTGCGCGCGGCCATCCGCGAAAAACTGCGGCCCGTAGCCGAGCGCCATGAAGTGCGTATCGACTACGCGCCGCTGTTCCCGGAGGTGCCCGCGTTCGAGCAAGCCGCCGACGCCGAGCTGGTGCAGGTGGCAGAACGCCTGACCGGCCATCGCGCCGAAGCGGTAGCGTTCGGCACCGAAGCGCCTTATCTTCAGCAGCTGGGCTGCCAGACCATCGTGCTGGGCCCTGGCGACATCGCCTGTGCCCACCAGCCCGGCGAATACCTGGAAATGTCACGAATCGAGCCTACCGTGCGTCTATTGCGTGACCTGATCCGGCACTATTGCCTGCACTAAACGTCAATCAAGTTGATTCGTTCCTGCCTAGAGGAGACCGCGCGTGACCGCAAGCCTGTTCCGACGATGATCCTGAACGCCCCCTGTATCGCCGTTCTCCGTCCACTTATCCACAGGCCCTGTCATGCCCGACTACGTCAACTGGCTGCGTCATGCCTCCCCGTACATCAATGCCCATCGCGACTGCACCTTCGTGGTCATGCTCCCTGGCGATGGGGTGGAACACCCTAATTTCGGCAATATCGTTCACGACCTGGTGCTGCTGCACAGCCTTGGCGTGCGGCTGGTGCTGGTGCACGGCTCGCGCCCGCAGATCGAAAGCCGCCTGGCTGATCGCGGCCTCACCCCGCACTACCACCATGGCCTGCGCATCACCGATGCCGCCACCCTGGACTGCGTGATCGATGCCGTAGGCGCCCTGCGCCTGGCCATCGAGGCGCGCCTGTCGATGGACATCGCTGCCTCGCCGATGCAGGGCTCGCGGCTGCGCGTGGCGTCTGGCAACCTGGTCACGGCGCGGCCGATCGGCGTGCTCGAAGGGGTGGACTACCACCACACCGGCGAAGTGCGCCGGGTCGACCGCAAGGGCATCAGCCGCCTGCTCGACGAGCGCTCCATCGTGCTGCTGTCGCCGCTGGGCTATTCGCCCACCGGAGAAATCTTCAACCTGGCCTGCGAAGACGTGGCCACCCGTGCCGCCATCGAACTGGGCGCCGACAAGCTGCTGCTGTTCGGCGCCGAACCGGGCCTGTTGGACGCCGACGGCAAGCTGGTGCGCGAGCTGCGCCCGCAGCAGGTTGCGCCGCACTTGAAGCGTCTGGGCAGCGACTACCAGGGCGAATTGCTGGATGCCGCCGCCGAGGCCTGCAAAGGCGGCGTGGCGCGCAGCCATATCGTCAGCTATGCCGAGGACGGTGCCTTGTTGACCGAGCTGTTCACCCGTGGCGGTGGCGGCACACTGGTGTCGCAGGAGCAGTTCGAAGTGGTGCGCGAGGCGACCATCGAGGATGTCGGCGGCTTGCTGGACCTGATCAGCCCGCTGGAAGAGCAGGGCATCCTGGTGCGCCGCTCGCGCGAGGTGCTGGAGCGCGAGATCGAACAGTTCAGCGTGGTCGAGCGCGAAGGCATGATCATCGCCTGTGCGGCGTTGTACCCGATTGCCGATTCCGAGGCCGGTGAGCTGGCGTGCCTGGCGGTGAACCCGGAATACCGCCATGGTGGGCGTGGGGATGAACTGCTGGAGCGTATCGAAAGCCGGGCGCGGCAGATGGGCTTGAATACCCTGTTCGTGCTGACGACGCGCACGGCGCACTGGTTCCGCGAACGCGGGTTTGCGCCCAGTGGTGTGGAGCGGCTGCCGGCGGCGCGGGCTTCGCTGTACAACTACCAGCGCAATTCGAAGATTTTCGAGAAGTCTTTGTAAACCTTTACTGGCCCTATCGCCGGTAAGCCAGCTCCCACAGGTACTGCACAGCCTTCAAAGCTGGCCTCTACCTGTGGGAGCTGGCTTGCCGGCGATAGGGCCGGTACAGCCGGTGCATTCCCCAGAATGAAAAACGCCGCCCTTGTGGGCGGCGTTTTCATTTACACGGTATGCAGATACCAGTTGTACTCGAGGTCGGAGATCGAGTGTTCGAACTCCTCCAGCTCGCTTTCCTTGCACGCGACAAAGATGTCGATGTACTTCGGATCGATGTACTTGTTCAGGATCTCGCTGTCGTCCAGCTCGCGCAGGGCATCGCGCAGGTTGTTCGGCAGGCTCTGCTCGTGCTGCTCGTACGAGTTGCCCTCGACTGGCGCGCCTGGCTCGATCTTGTTGGTCAGGCCGTGGTGCACGCCAGCCAGCACAGCCGCCATCATCAGGTACGGGTTGGCGTCGGCACCGGCCACGCGGTGTTCGATGCGCACGGCATCCGCCGAGCCTGTTGGTACACGCAAGGCCACGGTGCGGTTGTCCAGGCCCCAGCTGGGCGCGTTCGGCACGTAGAACTGTGCGCCAAAGCGGCGGTACGAGTTGACGTTCGGGCAGAGGAACGCCATCGATGCAGGCAGGGTCTCGAGCACACCGCCGATTGCGTGACGAAGCGCGGCGTTCTGCTCGGGATCCTCGCTGGTGAAGATGTTGTTGCCATCTTTGTCCAGCACGGAAATGTGTACATGCAGGCCGTTACCTGCCTGGCCCGGGTAGGGCTTGGCCATGAACGTGGTGTCCATTTCATGGTCGTAGGCGATGTTCTTGATCAGCCGCTTGAGCAGTACCGCGTAGTCGCACGCCTTGAGCGGGTCGGCCACGTGGTGCAGGTTGACTTCGAACTGCGCCGGGGCGCTTTCCTTGACGATGGCGTCAGCTGGAATGCCTTGTTCCTTCGCGCCTTCGAGGATGTCCTGCAGGCAGTCGGCATATTCGTCGAGGTCGTCGATCAGGTAGACCTGGGTCGACTGCGGGCGCTTGCCCGAGATTGGCGAGCGCGGCGGCTGCGGGCG